>Ga0302250_1002158_pt1 | contig 12779 bp, 7 predicted proteins | sample AAG_RA_Asp_MG_FD_193536 | JGI IMG/M metagenome (GOLD analysis project Ga0302250, IMG submission 193536) | Enriched activated sludge microbial communities from anaerobic digester in WTTP, New Holstein, Wisconsin, United States - AAG_RA_Asp | ecosystem: Engineered > Bioreactor > Anaerobic >... | reverse complement strand
AATCGTTCAAGGACCTCGGCGCGGCTGAGGCCGTCGCGGGCCATGGCCCGTTCGAGGATGAGGCCGGAGGGCAAATGGACCGCCACCACCACATCAAGCTTTTTTTCAAAGCCGAGTTCGAAGATCAGGGCGGAATCGACGATCAGGTAGGGTGCGCTGCCCTCGGCGCAGCGGTGCATCTGCCTTTCGACGATGGCGAGCATGGCCGGATGGACGATGGTGTTGAGTTTACGCCTCTCCTCGGGGTCAGCAAAGACGATGCGGCCGAGGGCGCGGCGGTCCAGCCTGCCCCGGGCGTCAAATATGCCGGGTCCGAAGGCGGTGCGCAGCCGCCGCAGCACGCTGCTCCTGCCGGCGGCGGCGCGGCCGGCCAGGTCCATATCGATGACGGGGATGGCGTGCTCCTCATGCAGGGTACGCGCGGCCAGCGACTTGCCGCAGCCGTAGACCCCCGTCAATCCGACGCGCAGCACAGTCTCCCTCCTACCGGACCACGGCCAGTTTGCCGAGCCTGACCATGCCTGAGGCCTGGACGCGGTAGAGATAGATCCCGGCCGGCACCAGCCGGCCCTGATCGTCGCGGACATCCCAGACCAGCCCCCCGTCGCCGTTCTCCTCATACAGGATGCGCAGGGTGCGGCCCTCGGTGGTCATGATGCGGATTTCCGCCTCGGGGGTGAGATTGGCGAAGGTGATCCCCTCCGGGTCGATCCACAGCCGGTAGGGATTGGGAAAGGTGTGGACCTCGTCGAGGTCCGCCGCCGCGAAGAGGAGCTGGATGGTGTCCCCGTGGCCCGGTTTGATCGCGGTTCCCCTCGCACTCTGCAGGCCGCTCACCCTGAGGGTGAGGGGCTTGCCCACCGCGCCCCAGGCGACGCTGCCGGTGAGATGGAGGCGCACGCAGCGATTCTCCGGCGCGACCGCCTGCGCCCAGGCGACATGCAGGCCGGCGCCCGGATCATAGTTGGCGACCTCCTCGAGGGAAGCCTTTTGCATCGGTTCGCTGAATAAAAGTTCGACCACACCGCTGGTGATGGCCCGGATGGCGGTCAGATAGGGGGCGCCGGCGGCGAAAGCGACCTCGAATTCACTCTGGCTGCGGAGGGTATCGACGGGGAGGCCGTCGCTGTCCTCGAGGCCGCGAACCCCGACGCTGTAAAAACCGGATTGGGTAAAGGGGGCCTCAAGGCTGAGCAGCACCTCAGCCCCCGAGGCCAGGGGCAGGGCTGTGGCCGGATGGCCGACCTCCGGAGCGATGGTGTAGTGGCGGATATCCTGCAGCAGGGCGGAATTCATCGGCCGGGAGAAGCGCAGGCGCACGGAGCGTGCGCCGGCCATCGCGGCGGAGAGCAGGGCGGGCTGCTCACCCGGCCGCGCAGAGACCACCTCCGAACGCAGGCTCACGGCCGGGAGGCGCGTGGTGTCCCTGCTGGCGACCGCATAGTAATAGAACTCACCCGCGCGGACCAGGGTATCGGTGAAGACCGGCAGCAGGGTCTGCTGCAAGAGCTTCAGACTGTCGGCCGAGAGGCCGCGAAAGAGCAGGTAATCCTGCGCCCCCGGGACCGGATTCCACGACAGCGCGACTGTACCGGCATTCAGGGGCCTGGCAGCCACCCCCACCGGCATGGCCGGCCCGGTCAGACTCTCCGCCAGCACACGGGGGCGGACCCTCTCCCCGTCGCTCGCCCAGAATTCCATCAGGCCGTCGCCATCGCTGTCGGCCACCATCACCGCATTGGTCCGGATGGGAGCGGCGTGGAAGGTCAGTTCATAGCCCCGCTCCGGGGTAAAGCTGGCGACGTAAAGATCGGGAAAAGCGGCGATGAAGAGTTCGTCGCGGCCGTCGCCGTCGGCATCGCCGCAGGAGACCCCGCTCTCGAAATCCCTGGCAGATTCGTAGCCAAAGAAGCGCCATTCCGCGGCGGGGAGGTAGGTGTTGTTCCCGGTCTCGTCATAGATGCGGTAGCACCAGTGGCGGGAGTCGTAGCTGTGCTCTGTATTGAGGTTGGGATCAGAGTGCGAGCCGGCGGCGAATTCGTTTTCGCCGTCGCCGTCGAAATCCCCGGCGGCGATGAAATCGATGGCATCAAGCAGGGGCAGCCGATCCTGCCAGGTTGGGGTGAAGGCGCTGCCGTCATATTCATAAAGATAGATGTCCCCGTCGCTGTCGCCGAAGAGGAGTTCAATGCGTCCGTCGCCGTCGAAATCGCCGGTTTCGCAGCGCGGCACCCCATTAAAATTGTCCCCTGCGCTGGGATTGGCCAGCACGGCCATGGTCTCGAACTCGCCGCCCCCGCTGCTGCGCCAGACCTCGAATAGATCAGAGGAGCTGTCACCGGAGCGGACCACACGCATGATCAGCTCGCTGCGGCCGTCGCCATCGAGGTCCGACAGCCGGCTGCCCCAGTACTGCACCCGGCTGTCGCCCTGCCATTTGCGCACCAGGTTCATGCGGAAGGGTTCGGAGCCGCCCGCCTCATAGAGCCAGGTGGAAAAACCGTAGCCCGCCAGCAGTTCAGGAAGGCCGTCGCCGTCGGTATCGCCGCTGCTGCGCGGAATGGCGGACTCGGGCAGGGTATAAAGCTGGCGGAATCCCGAGGCCTCCCGGGCATAGAGGGCGGTGAAGAGCCGGCCCTGTTCGTCGGCAGTGGCGAGGACGATCTCGGGCCGGGAGTCGCCGTTGAAATCGGCGCTGCTGGCGAGCAGATGGCCGTGGGGGAGGCTCTCTTCAAGGCGGGTATAACGCATGGTGTTGAGTGGTGGGGCGCTGAGATCGACGCGAAGCAGGCTGTCGGAGGTGGTGCGCAGCCCGGCGGGATTGTCGACGCGGATCTGCAGGTCAAGCCTCTGCGCCCCGAGATCGCGGGTGAGATGGAGGCGCGGCTGGTAGCTGCGGTAACTCATCGGCGCCTCTTGCCAGGGGGCTTCGCTGCCCGCGGGACGGAAGAGGATTTCTCCCTCACAGAGGTCATCGGTCACGAACTGAAGCAGACAGGAGGGGCTGCCGCCGTCGTACATGGGGATGGTCTCGATATTGGAGATCAGCGGGGCGGTGCGGTCGATGAAGATGCGGACCTGGGACTGCTCGACGGAGCCGTTGCTGTTCTGGATGCGCAGGCGGATGGTGTAGCTGGTGTCGGCCGCCGGAAAATCCTCCCAGAGGCCGAGCAGGCCATCGATGACCCGGCTGGAACGGGGCGGGGTGATCGGGGACCAGGCTGAAGGGTTGTCCCCCATCCCCCACTCCAGGGTGTAGCTCTGCAGCGAGGGGGTCCAGGCGGAGCCGCGGATTTCGATCGGGCTCTGCTGGAAGCCCTGGTCGAGCCAGGGGGAATCGATGCGGACCTCGGCGGCGAGGCCGGGGGCGAGAGCGCGGGCGAGATCGAGCCGGCCGGCCCCGTAGTAAATGTCCCAGCCCTGGGGGCCGAGGTCGCGGGCGGTGGTGGTCAGGAGACTGCGCACCGCATCGGGGGAGCGCTCGCGATCCTGGGAGAGCAGCAGGGCAGCTGCGGCGGATACGAAGGGAGCCGAAAAGGAGGTGCCGCTGAGGGAAGAGTCGTACTGCGCTCCGCGTGCGGTAGTGAGGATATTTACGCCGGGGGCGACGAGGTCGATCGAGGGGCCATAGTTGGAAAAGCCGGCGAGTTGGTCCGAGGCGTCGGTGGCACCGACCGAGATGGTGTTGGCGAAGGCCGAGGGGTAGTGAATCTGGTCGGTGGCGCTGTTGCCGGCGGAGGCGACCAGGACGGTATTCAGGGCCGCGGCGTAGTGGAGGACGTCATCGAGGAGGCGGGAGACAAAGACATCGCCCCAGCTCATATTGATCACCGCCGCACCGTTTTCGATGGCGTAGAGGATAGCGGCAGCGACGTCGTCCTCCTCGCCGTTGCCGCCGGCGGTGAAGGCGCGCAGGTTCATCACCCGGCAGCCGGGGGCGGCGCCGGCGATGCCGAGGTCATTGCCGGCGATGGCGGCGATGATGCCGGCTACGGCCGTGCCGTGCCCCATCTCATCCATCGGGTCGGCATCGCGGCCGCGATAGTCGCCGCCGTCCGGATAGTTGGGGGCGTCGGTGAAATCGTAGCCCTGCAGGTCATCGATCCAGCCGTTGCCGTCGTCGTCCAGGCCGTTGAGGTCAAGGGAATCGGCCCGGCCATCCCGGTTGAGATCCTCGCCGGGGTTGATCCAGAGATTCTCTCTCAGATCGGGGTGATCATAGTCGATGCCGGTATCGATGACACCGACGATGACCTCACGGCTGCCGCGCTCGCTCTCCCAGGCCGCCGGGGCGGAGATCCTCTGCAGGCCGTACTGCCGGCTGAAAAGGGGATCGTCGGGGATCCAGTCGAGATGGAAGCAGCGCGGCCGGCCGCTCCAGCTCACCTCCGCATGGTGCTGCAGTTCTCCGGCGATGGCATCGCCATCGGCCGTGTCCGCCAGGGTGAGGATAAGCCATTTTGCCAGTTCGGCGCGCTCCGGGAGGGCGGCATCCCCGCCATCGCGGCCAAAGGATAGAATGCGCGGCAGGAACGGTGCCGCGGCAGTGATCTCCGGCCGTGCGGCGAGGGCGCTCAAGGCGGCGGCGCCCTCCTTGCGCAGGGCGCCTGCGTCGTCGAATGCAGCGGCCGGCAGGGGCAAGCTCATCTTGACCAGAAGGGTTTGTGACTGCGCCCGGGCCGCCGGGGGTGCGGCTGCAACTCCGGCGGCGGTCAGGAACGCCAGGAGGACCAATCCAGCCCTCCTTCCTATGCGTGGAAGCAGCAGTTTCATGGAGTGAGTGTTTCCCTGGCCTTTTCGGCGAGCAGACGCACTTGCAGCGTCAGTTTCAGGATCAGCGCGACGACGGCGGTGGCGAAGCGGTCGCAGCGGGAGCGGTCGTGGGCGCTCAGGTAGTCAATAAAAGAGCGCGTTGAAGTGACCAGCATACGCGGCCGCTCGCGATAAACGCTGGCCCCCTTGTGATGGCGGACAAAGGTATCGCTGCAGAACCAGATCTTCCAGCCCGAGGCGATGACCCGCTCGCACCATTCAACATCACTGAAGAACATAAAATAGCGCTCATCCAGGCCGCCGAGGCGGTCGAGGAGCTCCTGCCGGGCTAGCAAAAAGGCCCCCTGGGGCTGGTCGACGAAGCGGCTGTGGCGATGGTCAAAATCGGTCATCTTCCAGTCCTTGAAGCCCAGCCGTCGGGCGAGATGGACCAATCCACTCACCTCGAGGAGCACATCACGCCGGCGGGGAAAACGCCGGCAGGAGGGCTGGATGCGGCCGTCGGGAAAACGGAGCTGGGGCGCAACCACCCCGATGGCGGGATCGCGCTCGAACTGGCGCAGCAGCACAGCCAGTGCGCCCTCCGGGATGACCACATCGGGATTGAGAAGGAGGAAGAAATCGCCGCGGCAGTGTAGAAGCCCCTGGTTGACGGCCGCCGTGAAGCCGCGGTTTTGCCCGTTCCGGATGACGAGAAACCGGTGAAAGTGTGAGGCGCAGCGGCTGCGGTACTCCTCCAGCAGCTCACCGGTGCCGTCGGTGCTGGCATTGTCGATGAGGAAAAGGTGCGTGGTGAAAGATGCCGAGGCAAGGTGGAGCGCGTCGAGGCAGGCGCCGATTTCTGCGTGGTTATTATAGGTTACGATCACAACAGAGATGACCACGGCTGTCCATTTCCACCGGTGAGAGCGAACAAGGGCTGCAGCGCTTCCGCGGGCGGAGGCGATGCCGTCCCGGGGGCGCTGCAGTGCGGAGGCTACTTGCTTTCATCCTCCAGGCGTTTGCGCAGGTACTCGAGTTTGGTGCGGTACCATTCGTTTTCAGGGTTCTTTTTCAGCAGCATCTCGAAAACGTTGATCGCCTTGGCATACTGGCCCTGTGCGGCGTAGATCTCGCCCAGGGTGGGGGTGACGAATTTCTCCTTGGGCTTGTCGTAAACGGGCTCATCCTGCGCCGGGACCTCCTCTTCGGGCGCCGGGGGCTGCACCATCCGGCGGGGCGCCTCCCTCTTCTCCGGTTCGGCCTGCACGAGCGGCTCCTGCGCGGGTTCCTCTTCGGGCTCCTCTTCCCAGGGGGGCGTGAATCCCTTCTGAGCGGCGGGAGTGAGAAGGTTCTCCTCCTCCTCCGGCTCCAGGGCGGCCCCGCCCAGACGGTCGAGGTTGGAGAGGAAGCTGGCGAACTGCTCCTCTTCCTCCTCTTCGCTCAGGGGCTGGTCGGCCGCTTCATCGCCAAAACCTTCTGCAGGAGGCTCGAGGCGGATGGGGGTTTCCGGCTCGGCGGGGGCTTCAAAGACGGGCTCCTCCGTCCACTCTTCATCGCCCCTGAAGGGCAGGACCGGGGCCATGCGGCGCTCACCGGGCAGGGCTGCCGGCGGGGAGAAGGGCTCCTCAAGGGAAGCCGGCGACTGATCCGGTTCCAGTTCGGACTCAGGAGCAAAATGGGCTTCGGGTTCGGGTTCCACCACGGCAGGAGGTTCCGGTCCGGGCTCAAAACGGTATTCCGGTTCGGATTCCGGGGTGAAGCGGGCCTCAGGCTCGGGGGCTGGCACAAAGGGAGGCTCCTCTTCGGGCAAAAACTCCTCAGCCTCAGGGACCGGGGGACCGAGTTCGGGTTCAGGCCGCAGGGCGGCGCGTTCGATGGTGCTGCGCTCCTCCAGTTCGCGGCGGGTCTCCTCGTCGCGGCTGAGGCTGAAAAGATCGTCAAGGATCTCGGAAAAATGCATCTCCTCGCGTTCGAAATCGTTTTCCGGTTCGCGCATCGGCTCGGCCGTTTCAGCGATCGGCTCGACCGTCCCGGCGATTCCAGCCGGTTTTCCACCCAGCTCCTCCTCAGCAGGAACCTCCAGGGCTGCCAGCTCGCGAGTGAAGGCTTCAAGATCCAGCTCCGGCACGGGGGGTTTGTAGTCGCTCACCAGCGGTTCCGGGCGGCTGATTTCTGCGGGAGCCTCCGGCTCGGCCAACGGCGACAGGGGCTCCGCGGCAGCGTCCGCCCTGGCCTCGGGCTCGAAAGAGGCGGGTGCGGGGGCTGGCGGCTCTGGCACCGGCGGTGCAAAACGCTCAGCCGCGGCGGCTGCCGGCTCTGCTTCAATGACCGGGGGCATGGTCCATTCATCCAGGGGGATGGTGCGGGCTGCCGGCGCGCTCTCCGGCCTGGCAAAGGGTTCCGATTCGGCGAGGGGATAAAAGGGATCGAGTTCGTGAATTTTCGCCAGGCTGTCGCGCTGGCGCAGGGAGAGCCCCATCTTTGCCATCAGCTCCGAATAGAGCCTGTGGCCGTTGATGTGGCGGGGATCCTGATTGAGCAGACGTTTGAGGTTCTTCTCCGCCTCTTCAAACTGGTTGAGGGCAAGGTGACATTTGGCCAGGACATAATAGGCACTGGCATATTGGGGATGGTTGCGAAGTCCGGAATGGCAAAGATCGATCGCTTTCTGCACTTCATTGAGATGAAGGTATCTGTCGGCCAGACGCGCAAAGACCATCGACTCCTTGTGCGCCCCCAGATGCTGCGTCAGCGTTTTAACTTCCGCGGCATGTCTATCACGCATGAGTTGCTCTCCTAGACCTGCAATTCCCCATATCCGGGTCGGTTCCCGGCTCTCGCGCCGGCGGTTATTCTGTATGCAAAAGTACCCTCAAAAGGAACCAATTGCCGATATATTACTTAAAAAATAACCATTATTTGTAAAAATACCAAACACTTTGTGGCGAATTTCCCAAATTACCAGTTGGCAACGGTTTTGTTGAGGACATCCTCGCTCACCTTTTCCATGGCCTCGACGAGGGCCTCGCTGCGCGCGTCGGGTCCGCCGCCGGGGTCGTAGCTGCCGAAATGGGTGAGGCGTTCCTGCCAGAGCACCTCCCTCCTGACCTGATCGCTGCATTTTATCTGCACGCTGAGGTAGATTTTCATATCCTGCACCGATTCGTTCTCATCAAAGGCCCCCGCCCGGTCATCGATCTGGATGATGGTGCCCTCGATCAGGACGTCGGCGGCGCCGCGATCGGCGATCTTGAGCGAATTGTCCCGGGTGAAGGAATTGATCACCGCGTCGGTCAAATCCTCGGCGACGCGGAATTCGGCGGTGCGGTTATCGAAAAGAGGGATGGCCACCGTCTTGAGGTGCGGTGCCATCGAGCCCTTGACGGAGTAGATGCCGCAGCCTGAGGTGAGGAGCAGGAGAAGCAGAAGAGGACTTTTATTCATGGGTGCCCTTCAGACCATATTTTTCGATTTTGCGATAGAGGGTGCGCTCGCTCAGGCCCAGGGCGCGGGCGGCCCTGCGCTTGCTGCCGCCGAATTTCAGCAGGGCGTTCTGGATCAGCTCCCTCTCCATTTCGGCCACCGAACTGTGCTCCCCGTCGGCAGGAGGCTGGGCGGGCTCGAGATACTCCTCGGCGAGATCTTCCCGCCACGGGGCGAGGGGATAAGGAGCGGCCTGGCGCCGCAGCAGCAGTTCGCGGAGCTGGGCGATCTCGCTCTTGATCTCGAGCAGTACGCGCAGCAGGAGGTCGCGCTCGCTCTCCTCACGCCCGCGCTTGAGGGGAACCGGCAGGGCCGGGTCCATGGGATGGCTGATGTTCAGATAGCGCCGGATGGTTGCCTCTTCGACGTAGGCCCCGCGTTCCAGGACGATGATCTTTTCGACCACATTGCGCAGTTCGCGAATGTTGCCCGGCCAGCGGGCGTGGGCCATGGCGGCCAGGGCCGACTCGCTAAAGCCGCCGAAATCGATGTGGTTTTCGCGGACGAATTCCTGGGCAAATTTCCGGACCAGGATCGGGATGTCCTCGCTGCGCTCGCGCAGCGCCGGCACCCGGATATGGACGGCATTGAGGCGGTAAAAGAGGTCCTCGCGGAAGTTGCCGCGGCGCACCTCCTCCTCGAGCTGCTTGTTGGTGGCGGCGATGAAACGCACGTCGGTCTGGACGGAGGTCACTCCGCCGACGCGCATGAATTCGCGCGACTCGAGCACGCGCAGCAGCTTGACCTGGGTGGTAAGGGGAAGTTCACCGATCTCGTCGAGAAAGATGGAGCCCTTATCGGCGAGCTCGAAGTAGCCCTTGCGCGGCCCGATCGCCCCGGTGAAGGAGCCCTTTTCGTGTCCGAAGAGTTCGGATTCAATGATCCCTTCGGGGATGGCCCCGCAGTTGACCGTAATGAGGGGATTCAGCCGCCTCCGGCTGCGGGCGTGGATCGCCCTGGCTACCAGTTCCTTGCCGGTGCCGCTCTCGCCGGTGATGAGCACCGAGATATCGGTCTGGGCCACCTGCTCGATGGTCTCCAGCAGGCGGCGGATGGCCTCGGAGCGGCCGAGAATGCCGACCTGCTGCTGAACCTCCTGCCAGCGGCTGTTGGGAGCCGGATCCGTGCTCATGCCCGCCTCAGGCCTTTGCTTTCCTGAAAAAATCGACGGTCTCGCGCAGTCCGGTGTCGAGGCTGAAGCGGGGCTTCCACCCCATCACCTTGAGCGCGTGGGAGGGATCGATGACGCTGCGGAACTGCTCGCCCTCCTTGCCGGGGCCGTGTTTTTCGGGTTTGTTGCTGCCGATAAGCTGGTTGAGGATCCGGTAGACCTCGTTGATCGTGCTCTCCCTGGCGGTGCCGATGTTGAAGGTATCGTTGCCCTTGAGGCCGAGGGCAAGGAGATTGGCGGCCACGACGTCGCCGACAAAGACGAAATCCCGCGTCTGCTCCCCGGTGCCGTTGATGACCGGCTCCTCGCCTGCCAGCAGCCGGCTGCAAAAAATCGCCACCACGCCCGCCTCTCCGTGCGGATTCTGGCGCGGCCCGTAAACATTGGCGTAGCGGAGGATGGTGTGCTCGATGCCATAGTTCTGGCTGTAGAAAAAGAGGTACTTCTCGCCGACCAGCTTGGTGATGCCATAGGGGCTGCAGGGCTGGGTCTTGTGCCCTTCATCGGCCGGAAAATAGTCCTGTTCGCCATAGATCGCCCCGCCGGAGGAGGAAAAGATGACCCGTTTGACCCCGGTCCTGGCGCAGGCCTGCAGGATGTTGAGAAAGCCGAGCACATTGTTGCGGGCGTCGTAGATGGGGTCTTCGACGGAGCGGCGCACATCCATCTGGGCGGCGTGGTGATTCACGATCTCGATCTCATGGCGCTGAAAGACCTCAATGAGCCGGGGGTCCTGGATATCCATCTCGTAAAAGACCGCATCGGGATTGAGGTTTTCCCTCCTGCCCGTGCTCAGGTTATCCACCACTACGACCTGATGGCCGGCGGCGATATAGGCATCGGTGATCTGCGAGGCGATAAAGCCGGCGCCGCCGGTGACGAGGATTTTCATGCTGCGCTCCTTAAGAATAGGGCTTCTGGTTTCGAAGAAGGGGAAGGGCTGCGGAAGCCTGACCTGTGGTGCGGTGCGGCCCACTCTGCTTCAGGTGATCTGCTCTTTAGACTATACTCCAAAAGTGCGGGATTGCAGAGGGGATTATCGCTTGCGCAATCCCCTGGCACCGATGTCCCGCCGGTAATAGGCGCCGTCGAAAGTCAGCTTGCCCACCGTCCGGTAGGCGCGGGCGATGGCTGCCTCCAGGTCCGGCGCCCATGCCGTGACGGTGAGGACGCGGCCGCCGGCGGTAACCGGATGGCCCTCCGCCGCTTTTGTGCCGGAATGGAAGATGACGACATCCTTCTCCAGTGGCCCCTCCAGTCCGACGATGGGATGGCCGGTGGTATAACGTTCCGGATAGCCCCCCGAGGCGATGACCACGCCGGCGGCGGCGCCGGCATGATTCCGCCATTGAAAGTTCGCCAGTCCCCCTGCGCGGCAGGCCATGATCGCCTCGACCAGGTCGCTGGCCGCCAGGGGCAGGATCACCTGGGTCTCGGGATCGCCGAAGCGGCAGTTGTACTCCAGAACCCTGGGCCCCTCACTGGTGAGGATGAGGCCGGCGTAGAGCACACCCCGGTAGGGGCGGTCCTCGCGCGCCATCGCCCGGATGGTCGGTTCCATGATCTCCGTACGGATGCGGCGAAAGGTCTCCTCATCGAGGAAGGGGGTGGGGGCATAGGCGCCCATGCCGCCGGTATTGGCGCCCAGATCGCCGTCAAAGATCCGTTTGTGGTCCTGCGCCGGGGCCAGATAGACCAGGTTCTCTCCGTCGCTGAGAGCGAGCACGGAGAGTTCCTCGCCGGTGAGGAACTCTTCGATGACGACGCGGCTGCCCGCCTGGCCGAAGACCCGGCTCTCCATGATCTGGTGGAGGGCGATAAGGGCCTGCACCTTTTCCGTGCAGACATAGACCCCTTTGCCCGCGGCCAGTCCGTCGGCCTTGATCACCAGGGGCATGCGGGCGCTGTTGACATAATTCTGGGCCTCCTCGAGTGCGGTGAAGATGCGGAATTCGGCGGAGGGAATTTTGTGCCGCGCCATCAGCTCCTTGGCGAAGGCCTTGCTGCCCTCGAGTTCGGCGGCGCGCTGGTTGGGGCCGAAGATGGCCAGGCCGTTGGCTTCGAACTCGTCGACCAGTCCGGCGACCAGGGGTTGTTCGGGACCGACGATGGTGAGATCGATCTTTTCCTTGACGGCGAAGGCAAGCAGGCGCTTGATATCATGCGCCGGGATGTCGATGCAGAGGGCATCACAGGAGATGCCGTAATTGCCGGGCGCACAGTAGACCTTTTTGACCAGCGCACTGCGCTTCACCTTCCAGACCAGTGCGTGTTCGCGTCCTCCGCTGCCGATGATCAGTACTCGCATAACGCTCCCTATTTGGCCAGAATCTGCTCAATCTTGTGTTTTTCTTCGTAGCTGAGGCGGAGGAGGTCGATCCGGTCGCGCAGCTCCGCCGCCTCTTCGAACTGCAGGGCCGCCGCGGCGGCAAACATCTTTTTCTCCATCTCGCTCATCAGCTCGAGCTTTTCCTTGGCGCTCATACGGGCCCAGGCCTGGCGGAATTCCTTGTCATCGACATTCGCCTCCTTCTTGCCGTAGGGCTCGGAACGGGCGTCGGCCACGCGCGTGGCACCCATGACATCATCCACCGATTTGACAATGGAGGTGGGGGTGATATTGTGGATCTGGTTGTATTCCGCCTGGATCGTGCGGCGCCGGCTTGTCTCCTCCATCGCCATGCGCATCGAATCGGTGATCTTGTCGGCGTAAAAAAGCACCTTGCCATTGACGTTGCGCGCGGCGCGGCCGGCGGTCTGAATGAGGGAACGCTCGGAGCGGAGGAATCCCTCCTTGTCGGCGTCGAGGACGGCGACCAGGGAGACCTCGGGCAGGTCGAGCCCCTCGCGCAGCAGGTTGATCCCGACCAGCACATCGAACTCGGCGAGGCGCAGGTCGCGAAGGATGGCCACGCGCTCGAGGGCCTCGATCTCGGAGTGCATGTAGCGGACGCGGATGCCCATGCCGGCGAGATACTCGGTCAGGTCCTCGGCCATACGCTTGGTCAGGGTGGTGACCAGGATGCGCTCCCCGCGCCCGGCGCGCTCGTTGATCTCCCCGATCAGGTCGTCGATCTGGCCCTTGATCGGCCGGACCTCGATCTCGGGATCCATCAGTCCGGTGGGGCGGATCACCTGCTCGACGACGATGCCCTGGCACATTTCCAGTTCATAATCGGCCGGGGTGGCGGAGACGAAGATGCACTGGTTGATCGCGGCAGTGAATTCGTCGAAATTGAGGGGTCGGTTGTCGAGGGCCGAGGGGAGCCGGAAGCCGAATTCGACCAGGGTCTCCTTGCGCGAGCGGTCACCGTGGAACATGCCGCGGATCTGCGGCACCGTGACATGCGATTCGTCGATGATGAGCAGA
>Ga0302250_1002157_pt1 | contig 12784 bp, 6 predicted proteins | sample AAG_RA_Asp_MG_FD_193536 | JGI IMG/M metagenome (GOLD analysis project Ga0302250, IMG submission 193536) | Enriched activated sludge microbial communities from anaerobic digester in WTTP, New Holstein, Wisconsin, United States - AAG_RA_Asp | ecosystem: Engineered > Bioreactor > Anaerobic >... | reverse complement strand
GGCTGCGTGACCGGTGTGGCGATGCCCAATGTGATCAAGGCCACCGACGGCCTGTTCATGCAGATCGGCGAGGAGGTGGCGGCGGAATTCCCGGGCATCCGCTGGGAGGCGTGGCACGCGGACATCGCGGCGGCCCGGATGGCCGACCCGGCGAAGGCCACGGGGACCTGCGTCTTCGTGCTGCCGAACCTCTACGGGGACATCCTCACCGAGGAGGCGGCGGTGCTCCAGGGGGGGGTGGGGACCGTCGGCAGCGCCAACATCGGCCTGCGCCACGCGGTCTTCGAGCCGATCCACGGATCGGCGACGCGCATGGTCCAGGAGGGGCGGGCGGAATACGCGAATCCCTCGAGCCTCCTCCGGGCCGCGGCGATGATGATCCGGCACGTCGGCATGAGGGCCCGGGCCGACATGCTGGACATGGCCCTGGACATCGTGAACCACTTCGATCGGCAGGTGGTGGTGACCGGTCGCCCCGGGGGGGCGACGACCCGGGACTTCACCGATCACCTGCTGAACACGCTCGAAAGCAACGAGATCGCCGGGCGGTGGGCGGTGCTCCGGGAGCACGCCAGGCGGATCGCCCGGAAACGGCAGAAGATCTGCGACGGCGAAATGGATGCATTCGGGAACCTGCGGAGCACGTGATTGGACAGGACCATCACAGGAGGCATCGAACCGTGAACCAGCCAATCAGGGATCCCTTCGGCGCGCTGGCGCGGCTGCCCTTCGATGGCGGTCGCCTGCACTATTACCGCATCGAGGCGCTGGACCAGGGCGGCCGCATCGCCCGGTGGCCCTTCTCCCTGAAGGTGCTCCTCGAGGCCCTGGTCCGGAACTGCGACGGGAACGACATCCGGGAACAGGACGTGGCCGCGGCGGCTTCCTGGGACGGCGTCTCCCCGGTCGAGATCCCCTTCCTCCCGGCGCGCATCCTGCTCCAGGACTTCACGGGGGTGCCGGTGGTGGCGGACCTGGCGGCCCTGCGATCGGCGGTCGCCGGGCATGGCGGCGACCCGGGCCGGGTGGAGCCCCTGATCCCGGTGGACCTGGTGGTGGACCACTCGGTCCAGGTGGACGTCTTCGGCTCCCGGGAGGCCCTGGCCGAGAATATGCGGCTGGAGTTCCGGCGAAACGTCGAACGCTACCGCTTCTTGAAGTGGGGCCGCCAGGCCTTCCGGGGCGTGCGGGTGGTGCCTCCGGGGGCGGGGATCGTGCACCAGGTGAACCTGGAGCACCTGGCCCGGGTGGTCTTCCGGGCCCCCTCCGGGGACGGCGAACTGGCCTACCCGGACACGGTGCTGGGCACCGATTCCCACACGCCGATGGTGAACGCCCTGGGCATCGTCGGCTTCGGGGTCGGGGGGATCGAGGCCGAGGCGGCGATGCTGGGGAAGCCGCTGTCGATGTTGATGCCGGACGTCCTGGGCGTGCGCCTGCTGGGGGCCCTTCCGCCCGGCACCACCGCGACGGACCTGGCCCTGACGGTGACCCAGGTGCTCCGGCGCAAGGGAGTCGTGGGCAAGTTCGTCGAGTTCTTCGGCCCCGGCCTGGCGAACCTGTCGGTCCAGGACCGGTCCACGGTGGCCAACATGGCCCCGGAATACGGCGCGACGGTGTCGTTCTTCCCCTGGGACCGGGCGACGCTGCGTTACCTGGCCCTCACGGGGCGGCCGGCGGAGCACCTGGCGCTGGTGGAGGCCTACGCCCGGGCCCAGGGCCTGTTCCGGGACGAGGCGACGCCGGACCCGTCCTTCCGGGAGACCCTGGACCTGGATCTCGGATCGGTGGAGCCCAGCGTGGCGGGACCGAAGCGGCCCCAGGACCGCGTGCCCCTCGGCCGGGTGAAGGCCCAGTTCGCCGAGGCCCTGACCACCCCGGTGGACCGGGGAGGCTTCGGCATGGCGTCCGGCACGGCTCCCGCCACCGGGACGCTGGGCCACGGGTCGGTCGTGATCGCGGCCATCACCAGTTGCACGAACACCTCCAACCCGTCCCTGATGCTGGCGGCGGGCCTGCTGGCCCGGCACGCCGTGGAGCGGGGGCTCCGGGTGGCGCCCTGGGTCAAGACGAGTCTCGCGCCGGGGTCGAGGGTGGTGACCGAGTACCTCGAGCGGACGGGCCTGCTTCCCTACCTGGAGGCCCTCGGGTTCCACGTCGTCGGGTATGGCTGCACCACCTGCATCGGGAACTCCGGGCCGCTTCCGGAGCCGGTCCGGGAGGTCGTGACCCGGGACGACCTGGTGGCCGTGGCGGTCCTGTCGGGGAACCGGAACTTCGAGGGGCGCATCAATCCCCTGACCCGGGCCAACTACCTGGCCTCGCCGCCCCTGGTGGTGGCCTATGCCCTGGCCGGTACCGTGAACCTGGATCTCTCGTCGGAGCCCATCGGCACCGATTCCGAGGGGCGCCCGGTGATGCTCGCGGACCTGTGGCCCTCGGCCGAGGAACTCCAGGCCCTCCGGGCCCAGGCGGACGATCCCCGGGACTACCGGCTCTACCGGAACCCGGATTCCTTCCACCCCGACTGGGGGCGGCTTTCGGGCGATGAAGGCTACATGTATTCCTGGGACCCGGCCTCGACCTACATCCTGGAACCGCCGTTCCTCCAGGGCGTCGGCCGGGATCCGGCGCCCCCGGCGCCCCTCCGAGGCGCCCGGATCCTCGCATGGCTCGGGGACTCCATCACCACGGACCACATCTCGCCGGCCGGATCCATCCCGGTGAACAGCCCCGCGGGGAAGTTCCTGGTCGATCACGGGGTGCCGCCGGAGGAGTTCAATTCCTACGGGGCCCGCCGGGGGAACCACCTGGTGATGGCCCGGGGCACCTTCGCCCATCCCCGCCTCCGGAACCGCCTCGTCCCGGACCGGGAAGGGGGTATCACGCGGCACCTCCCGTCGGGGGAGGTGGTGTCCATCTTCGAGGCGTCGTCGCGATACCAGGCCGCCGGCACGCCGCTGGTCGTTGTGGCCGGGAAGGAATACGGCACCGGGAGTTCCCGGGACTGGGCCGCGAAGGGACCGGCCCTGCTGGGGGTGCGGGCGGTCCTGGCCGAGAGTTTCGAGCGCATCCACCGGGCGAACCTGGTGGCGATGGGGGTGGTGCCGCTCCAGTTCCTGGAGGGGGAGACCGCCGACGGTGTCGGGCTGCGGCCCGAGGACCTGCTGGACATCGACCTGTCGGAACTGGCCACTCCGCGCCAGGAACTCCGGGTCGTGGCCCGGGGGGAGGATGGCGATCGCCGGTCCTTCGGGGTCCTGGTCCGGGCCGACACGCCCGCCGAGGTGGAGACCCTGCGGCAGGGCGGGGTGCTGCCGGCGGTGCTGCGAAGGCTGCTGGGCTGAACCCTGGAAAAGGGGTTGAGAGGAGGGACGCATGGACACGCCCAGGGAGACCCTGACCATCGTGGACAACCGGACCGGCAAGACCTACGAGGTCCCGGTCCGGCAAGGCTGCATTCCGGCCATGGCCCTGCGGGAGATCCGGGTCTCCCAGGACGACTTCGGGCTGATGTCCTACGATCCCGGGTTCCTGAACACCGCGTCGTGCAAGAGCGCCATCACCTTCATCGACGGAGACCAGGGCATCCTCCGGTACCGGGGCTACCCCATCGAGCAGCTGGCGGAACACAGTTCGTTCCTGGAGGTCGCCTACCTGCTCTACCACGGGGAACTTCCGACGCCGGACCAGATGGCCCAGTGGTCCCACTCGGTCCGCTACCACACGATGGTCCACGAGGGCATCAAGCGGTTCCTGGACGGCTTCCGGTACGACGCCCACCCGATGGGAGTGCTGGTGTCCACGATCGCGGGCCTGGCCACCTTCTACCCGGAGTCGAAGAACATCCGCGACCCCGAAACCCGGTCGATCCAGTTCGACCGCGCGATCGCGAAGATCCCGACCATCGGGGCCTTCGCCTACCGCCACCGCCTGGGGATGCCCTATGTCTATCCCGACAACTCCCTGTCCTACACGGAGAACTTCCTGAACATGGTCTTCCACGGCCTGGAGCCCGTGAAGGGGCGACGGGTGGACTTCGAGCACGACCCGGTGCTGGCCCGGGCCCTGGACATCCTGTTCATCCTCCACGCCGACCACGAGCAGAACTGCTCCACCACGGCGATCCGCGTCGTGGGGAGCGCCCACACCGATCCCTACACCGCCATCGCGGCCGCGGCGTCGGCCCTCTACGGACCTCTCCACGGCGGGGCCAACGAGGCGGTGCTCCGGATGCTGCGGGAGATCGGGTCGAAGGACAAGGTCCCGGCCTTCATCCAGGAGGTCAAGAAGGGGGACCGGCTCCTCTACGGGTTCGGGCACCGGGTGTACAAGAGCTACGACCCGAGGGCCCGCATCATCAAGAGGACCGCCGACGAGGTCTTCGAGGTGATGGGCCGGAACCCCCTGATCGACATCGCGATGGAACTGGAGCGCATCGCGCTGCAGGATGACTACTTCGTGAGCCGCAAACTGTATCCCAACGTGGACTTTTATTCCGGCCTCATCTACGAGGCGATGGGCTTCCCGGTGGAGATGTTCCCGGTGCTCTTCGCGATTCCCCGGGTCGCCGGGTGGTTCACCCAGTGGCAGGAGCAGTTGGAGGACCGGGAGCAGAAGATCGCCCGGCCCCGGCAGATCTACGTGGGCCCGGAGGAGCGCGACTACGTGCCTCTTTCGAAACGGTAGGCGCATGGCGCGATGACCCCGGGGGCCGGCGGAGCCCGGCCCCGCATCGGTCCGCGGCCGGGTTTCCGGGGATGGTTCCCGGGCGGGTGGCCCCCTTCGGGGGCGTTGCAGCAGGAGGCGTTTCGTGACACCCCGATTCCAGAAAGTCCGGATTCCCGAGGGAGATCTGATCGAGGTGCGGGACGGCCGTCCCGTGGTCGGGGACCACCCCGTCATCGGCGTCCTGCGAGGGGACGGCATCGGCATCGACATCACGCCGGCGATGGAGGCCGTGGTCGATGCGGCGGTCCGGAAGGCCTACGGCGGCCGCCGGGGGATCGCCTGGTGCCCCCTCTACGCGGGCCTGGAAGGGCTGCACCAGTACGGAAGCGAGTTCCCGGAGGAGACCGTCGAGGCGATCCGGCACCTGAAGGTCGCCATCAAGGGGCCTTTCACCACGCCCATCGGGGAGGAGACCCACGTCTGCCTCCACTGCGCCCACCAGCAGGACCACGGGGGACGCTGCGACCAGTGCGGAAAGGACGACGGCGTCACGCCGCGGTTCCGGTCCATCAACGTCCGCTTCCGCCAGGCCCTGGACCTCTATGCCTGCGTGCGGCCGGTGCGGTATTTCGAGGGCGTGCCGGCCCCGAACCGGTACGCCAACCAGGTGAACTTCGTGATCTTCCGGGAGAACACCGAGGACGTCTATGCCGGCCACGACTTCGAGAAGGGGTCCGAGGTGGCCCTGGCGATCATCGACCTGGTGAAACAGAAGACCGGGCGCCAGATCCGCCCCGATTCGGGGATCGGCGTGAAGCCCATCTCGGTCTTCGGGACGAAGCGCCTGGTCCGCAAGGCCCTGCAGTGGGCCGTCCAGCAGGGGCTCCCGTCGGTGACCCTGGTCCACAAGGGCAACATCATGAAGTTCACCGAGGGGTCCTTCAGCAAGTGGGGATACGAGGTCGCGGCGGAGGAGTTCGGCGACCGGACCGTGACCGAGAAGGAACTCTGGGAGAGGTTTGACGGCCGGATGCCCGAGGGGAAGGTGCTGGTCAAGGACCGCATCGCCGACTCGATCTTCCAGCAGATCCAGACGCGCCCAGGGGAGTACAGCGTGCTGGCGCTGCCGAACCTGAACGGCGACTACCTGTCGGACGCGGCCATCGCCCTGGTGGGGGGGCTGGGCCTGGGTCCCGGGGCCAACATGTCCGACGAGGTGGCCCTGTTCGAGGCGACCCACGGCACCGCGCCCAAGTACACCGGTCTGGACAAGGTGAATCCCGGGTCCCTGATCCTGTCGGCGGTGATGATGCTCGAACACCTGGGCTGGAACGAGGCGGCCGTCCTGATCCACCGCGGCATGGAGCGCGCGATCCAGGAAGGGGTGGTGACCTACGACCTGGCGAGGCTGATGAAGGCCGAGGGCCGGGAAGGGGTCCGGGAGGTCTCCTGCTCGGGCTTCGGCCAGGCCATCATCGACCGGATGTGACCTCTGGACGCACCGGCCATTCGTCCTTCCGGGTACTTTCCCTACGTCAGAGGTGGATGGGGCGGCCGAGGGCGGCCAGGGCCGCCTCCCGCAGGGCCTCGGGCAAGGTGGGATGGGCGTGGCAGGTCCGGGCCAGGTCCTCGCTGCTGGCCCCGAACTCCATCGCCGCGACGGCCTCGGCGATGAGGTCCCCGGCCCGGGGCCCGAGGATGTGGACCCCGAGGATGCGGTCGGTCCGGGCGTTGGCCAGCACCTTCACCTCGCCGTCGGTCTCGCCCAGGGTCTGGGCCCGGCCGTTGGCCTTGAACGGGAACGACCCCGCCCGGTACTCCACGCCGGCCTCCCGCAACTGCTCCTCGGTGCGGCCCACGGACGCGACCTCCGGCTCGGTGTAGCAGACGGCGGGGATGGCGTCGCGGTTCACGTGGCCGTGGCCCGTGGCGATGGCCTCCACGCAGGCGATCCCCTCCTCGTGGGCCTTGTGGGCCAGCATCGGATGGCCCACCACGTCGCCGATGGCGTACACGCCGGGCGCGGAGGTCTCGAAGCGGTCGTTCACCTCGATGAAGCCCTTCGGGTTCACCCGGACTCCGGCCGCTTCCAGGCCGAGGCCCTCGGTGCAGGGCACGCGGCCCACGGCCACGAGCACCCGGTCGCAGCGGATGGGGTCCATGCCATCGGCCTCGACCACGCAGCCGGACCCGTCGTCCCGAGCCGAGGTCACGCGCACCCCCAGGCGGAACTCCAGGCCCTGCTTCGCCAGGATCTTGCGGGCCTTCTGGGCGATGTCGGCGTCGGTCCCGGGCAGGATGCGGTCCAGGTACTCCAGCACGGTCACACGGGCCCCCAGGCGCCGCCAGACCGACCCCAGTTCCAGGCCGATGGCCCCGGCCCCGATGACCACCAGGTGCCCCGGGACCTCGGGGTAGGCCAGGGCCTCGGTGCTGGTCCCGACGCCGCCTCCGAAGACCACGCCGGGCAGCGTCGCCGGGCGGCTCCCGGTGGCGATCACGATGCGGGGCGCCTCGAGGACCGCCGGGGTCGCCCCCTCGACCTCCACCCGGCCGGGCCCCGCCAGGCGACCGGTCCCCAGGAACCGGGCGACCTTGTTCTTCTTGAACAAAAAGTCGATCCCGGACACCAGGCTCTTCACGATGCGGTTCTTCCGCTTCATCAGGGCCGCGAGGTCCAGGGTCACCCCCTGCACCATCACCCCGTGGGCCGCCAGCCCCACACGGGCCTCCTCGTAGCGCATCGAGGATTCGAGGAGGGCCTTGCTGGGGATGCACCCGACCCGGAGGCAGGTGCCGCCCAGGGCCTCCTCGCGCTCCACGCAGGCCACCCGCATGCCCGACTGGGCCGCCCGGATCGCCGCCACGTAGCCCCCGGGACCCCCTCCGATCACGACCAGGTCGAACGCGTCCGCCATGATTCACAACTCCAGCATCAGCAGCGCCGGGTCCTCCACCAGTCCCTGGACGTGCTTCAGGAAGGACACCGCCTCCCGCCCGTCGATGATCCGGTGGTCGTAGGACAGGGCCACGTACATCATCGGCCGGGCCACGATCTGCCCGTCCCGGACCACCGGGCGGTCCTGGATCGCGTGCAGTCCCAGGACCGCGCTCTGGGGCGGGTTGACGATGGGGGTGGACAGCAGGCTCCCATAGACGCCCCCGTTGGAGATCGTGAAGGTCCCGCCCTGCAGTTCCGCCACGTCCAGGCGGTTCTCCTGGGCCCGGCGCCCGAAGTCCGCGATGGCCCGCTCGATGGCCGCCAGGGACAGGCGGTCCGCGTCCCGGAGCACCGGGACCACCAGGCCCTTCCCACCGCCGATGGCGATCCCGATGTCGTAGCGGTTGTGGTACACGATGTCCGTGCCCCGGACCGACGCGTTGACCACCGGGAAGCGCTTCAGGGCATCGACGGCCGCCTTCACGAAGAAGGACATGAAGCCCAGTCGGACCCCGTGCCGGGCCTGGAAAGCGTCTCCCCGTTCCCGGCGCAGCGAGATCACCCGGCTCATGTCGATTTCGTTGAAGGTCGTCAGCAGCGCCATTTCGAGCCGGGCCTGGACCAGCCGCTCGGCGATCCGGCGCCGGATCATGGACATCGGAACGACCTCCTCACCCGGGTCCGGGAGGGCCTGGGAAACGGGGATCGAGGGATCGGGAACGGGGGACGGCGGGGCCGCGGGGGGCTCGGGAGCAGGGGTCGGATGGGCCGGGGGAGGGGAGGCCCGGGCGATCCGGGCGGCCTCCTCGGCATCCTCCTTCAGGATCCGGCCGCCGGGTCCCGTGGGCGCCACGGCCGCGGCCGGGATCCCCGCCTCCTCCAGGACCCGCCGGGCCGCGGGCATCACCCGGGGCGCCGCCGCAGCGACCGGCGGCGCGGCCGGGGGTTGCGGCGCTGCCCCAGGGGCTGCCTGGGGGGCTGCCGGAGGAGCCTTCGGTGCCGCCGTCGGCCCGGATGCCTCCCCGGCGGGCTTCGCGGCCGTCTCGTCGATCACGCCGAGGACCTCGCCCACCCGGACCACGGCCCCCAGGTCGTGGAGGATGCGGACCAGGACCCCCGAAACCGGGGCCGGGACGTCCACCGTGGCCTTGTCCGTCTCCAGCGTCACGACCGGGTCGTCCTGGGCCACCCAGTCCCCGACGGCCTTCTTCCACGACGCCACCATTGCCTCGGTCACCGACTCGCCTGCCTGGGGCACCCTGATCTCGATGGCCATTCCCTGCTCCTGTGGTCACTCAAAGGCCCGTTGCAACAGATCCGCCTGCTCCGCCTGGTGGCTCCGGTGGGAACCCGTCGCCGGACTGGACGAGGGGGGACGGGCGACCACCGAGAGGGGCCACCGTCCCAGGAGGCGATCGGAACCGAAGCGCTGGCGGAGCCAGCAGGCCGCGCCCATGTTGGCGGGTTCCTCCTGGACGAAGCACACCGGCGTCCCGTCGGGGTAGGGGGCCAGAACGCCGGCCAGGGTCTCCTCCCGCAGGGGCTCGAACTGCTCGATGCGCACGATGGCCACGTCCTCCCGACCCCGGTCCCGCCGGTAGGCCGCCAGGTCGTAGTACACCTTCCCGGCGCACAGCAACACTCGCTTCGCGTCCCGCTCGGCCCCACGGGGATCCCCGATCACCCGGACAAAGCCCCCGGAGGCCAGTTCGTCCAGGGACGACACCGCCTCGGGGTGCCGCAGGAGGCTCTTGGGGGTCAGCACGATCAGGGGCTTGCGCCAGGGGCGCAGGACCTGGCGGCGCAGGAGGTGGAAGAACTGGGCCGGGGTGGACGGCACCGCCACCTGCATGTTGTCGTTGGCTGCCAGGGCCAGGAACCGCTCCAGGCGGGCGCTGGAGTGCTCCGGGCCCTGGCCCTCCAGTCCGTGGGGGAGCAGCAGCACCAGGCCCGACAGGCGATTCCACTTCACCTCGGCGCTGGCAATGAACTGATCCACGATGACCTGGGCCGCATTGACAAAGTCGCCGAACTGGGCCTCCCAGGCCACCAGCGCCTCGGGGTACTCCAGGGAATAGCCGTAGTCGAAGCCCAGGACCCCCGCCTCGCTGAGGGGGCTGTTGCAGATGTCCACCGGGGCCTGTCCCGGGTCCAGGTGCTGCAAGGGGGTGTGGGTGCGATCGTCCTCCACGTCGTGGAGCACGGCATGGCGGTGGCTGAAGGTTCCCCGTTCCGAGTCCTGGCCCGACAGGCGGACCCGGTGCCCCTCGACCGCCAGGGTCGCGAAGGCCAGGGCCTCGGCGGCCCCCCAGTCCAGGGGCCGCTCCCCCCGGGCCATGGCGGCCCGCTGATCCAGGAAGCGCCGGATCTTGGGATGCGGGCGGAATCCCTCGGGCACGCGGGTCAGGGCCATCAACAGGGACTGGAGCCGTTCCCTGGACACCGCGGTGTCGGCCTCCGGGACTCCCTCCTCGGGACCTCCCAGGTAGCCGGCCCAGATCCCCCGGGGCGGTCCCGGCAGGACCAGGGGCTCCCGCCGGGCCACCGACAGTTCCGCCTCGAACATCTTCCGGCGCCGGACGGCGATGTCCTCGGCCTCCTCCCGGGTCACCTCGCCCAGGGCCAGCAGGCGCTCCAGGTAGCCGTCCCGCACCGAGGGCCGGGCCTCGATCGCCCGGACCATCAGGGGCTGGGTGAAGGCCGGCTCGTCGGTTTCGTTGTGGCCGTGGCGGCGATAGCAGTAGAGGTCGATCACCACGTCCCGCTGGTAGCGCGCCCGGAAGTCCATCGCCAGGCGCACCACCTGGGTGACCGCCTCGGGGTCCTCGCCGTTGACGTGGAAGATCGGGACCTGGAGCATCCGGGCCACGTCGGTGGCGTAGGTCGAGGACCGGGAATCCTCGGGGGCGGTGGTGAAGCCGATCTGGTTGTTGATCACGACGTGGAGCGTCCCCCCCACGGTGTAGCCCCGCAACTGGCTCAGGTTCAGGGATTCCTGGACGATGCCCTCGCCGGCGAAGGCCGCGTCGCCGTGGATCAGGATCACGAGGCCCCGGCGCCGATCGGAATCCTGGGCCCGGTCCATTCGCGCCCGCATGCGGCCCAGGGCCACGGGGTTCACGAACTCCAGGTGGCTCGGATTGAAGCACAGGGACAGGTGCACGTCGAACCCCGTCGTCGTCTTCCAGGTGGTCGAGTGGCCCAGGTGGTACTTGACGTCCCCTCGGCCCAGGAAGGCCCCGGGATCGGGGTCCTCGAATTCCTGGAAGATGCGCCGGGGGCTCTTGCCCAGCAGGTTCGAGAGGACGTTCAGGCGACCCCGGTGGGCCATGCCGATGACGATGTCCTCGATGCGCTGCTCCCCGGCCCGCTCGATGGCCAGGTCCAGCAGGGGAATCAGCGTCTCGGCGCCCTCCAGGCTGAAGCTCTTGGCCCCGAGGTACTTCTTCTGGATGAACTCCTCGAAGAGGACGGCGTCGGTCAGGCGCGTCAGGATGCGGATCTGCTCGGCCCGGGTCAGCGTGCAGCGGTTCTCGGTCCCCTCCATCCGCTGCTGGAGCCAGTCCTTGATGGCCAGATCGTCCAGGTGCATGAACTGCACGCCGATGGTGCGGCAGTAGGTGTTGCGCATGTGCTCCAGGATGCCCCTCAGCGTGAGGGCCTGGTGCGGGAAGATGGTCCGGGTCGAGAAGACCCGGTCCATGTCCGCTGCCGTGAACCCGTAGAAGGCCGGGTCCAGTTCCGGCTGGGGTGGCCTGGGGCGTCCCAGGGGGTCCAGGTCCGCGACGAGGTGCCCCCGGACACGGTAGGCGCGGATCAACTGGTCCGCCCGGTCCTGGAGGCTGGCCGTGGCCAGGTCGTCCGGGCCCGGGGGACCAGAGACCGGTTCGAAGAGCCCCCGGGGACGGAAGGAGGGGCCCCCGGGAGGGAGTTCGGCGACCCCGGTCTCCTCGAACCACCGGCGGAAGCCCTCGGGGACCGACGCCGGGTCCCTCCGGTATCGTTCCACCAGGTCCTCGATGAAGGGGACGTTCAGCGTGTGCAGCGTCCGGTCGTCCATCCTGTCCTTCCCGCGGGGTCGCTGTCCCGAACTGCGAGGACCCAACGATACCCTCGGTCCCGGCCGGTTGCAACGAATCCGCGCCCTTCGTGGCCTCGGGGGCCCGTCTGCCGGGTTGGTCGGGGGCCGCCGAAGCCGGGCCTTCGGGGAATCTGCCCGCCTCCCTTCGGGCCGGTTGGGCGGGCAAGGACCGCCGGTCTTGACGCACCGGGCAGGGCTTCCCATCGTGAACCAGAATCGCCGTTCCGAAATGACGGCACGGCTCCGCGATGACAGCCGGTGGTTTCCTGCGAGGAGGACGGAACGATGGAATACCGCATCGAACGGGACGCCCTGGGGGAGGTCCGGGTCCCGGCCGAGGCCTACTGGGGGGCCCAGACCCAGCGCGCGTTGGAGAACTTTCCCATCAGCGGCCTGAAGGCCCATCCGGCCCTGGTCCGGGCGATGGTCCAGGTCAAGCGGGCCGCCGCCGTGGCCAACGGGGAACTGGGAGGGATCCCGCCGGAACGGGCTGCGGCGATCGTCCAGGCCTGCGACGAGGTGCTGGCGGGGAGGTTCGCGGACCAGTTCCCGGTGGACGTCTTCCAGATGGGCGCCGGGACGGCCTTCCACATGAACGTCAACGAGGTCCTGGCGAACCGGGCCAACGAGATCCTGGGCGGGGCTCGGGGCACCTACGACCGGGTCCACCCGAACGACCACGTGAACCGGGGGCAGTCCACCAACGACTGCTTCCCGACGGCCATGCGGGTGGCCGCGGCGACCCTGGCCGGGGACCTGGCGGCGGAACTGGATGCCCTGGCCCAGGCCTTCCTTCACAAGGGCCGGGAGTTCGCGTCCCTGGTGAAGTCCGGCCGGACGCACCTGATGGACGCGGCGCCGGTGACCCTGGGCCAGGAGTTCACGGCCTACGGGCGCACGATCGAGGCCTGCCGGGAGGAGGTGGAACGGGGGCGCCTGGCGGTCTGCGAGGTGGGCCTGGGGGGCAGCGCCACGGGGACCGGACTGAACACCGTGAAGGGCTACCGGGCCCGGGCCGTGGCGCTGCTGGCCGAGTACACGGGACTGCCCCTGCGGCCCGCGGCGGACCTCCGGGAGGCGATGCAGAGCCA
>Ga0302250_1002156_pt1 | contig 12789 bp, 10 predicted proteins | sample AAG_RA_Asp_MG_FD_193536 | JGI IMG/M metagenome (GOLD analysis project Ga0302250, IMG submission 193536) | Enriched activated sludge microbial communities from anaerobic digester in WTTP, New Holstein, Wisconsin, United States - AAG_RA_Asp | ecosystem: Engineered > Bioreactor > Anaerobic >... | reverse complement strand
TAAATAATTTTTGTAATTTCTTTCTGACTCTTTTAAACTATCCCCTCCGAATTTCTCCAAAAATGCGCTTGCAACTTCGAGTGCAACAACAGCTTCTGCCACAACACCTGCCGCTGGTACGGCACAGATATCCGATCGTTCAAAAGTCGCTAAAACCTCTTTTTTAGTTTTTATATCAACCGAATGCAGAGGATTTCGTGTTGTTGAAATCGGTTTCATTATGGCTCTCAAAATTATTGGTTCTCCTGTGCTTATGCCTCCCTCAAAGCCTCCCGAATTATTTGTTTTTCTATAAAATCCCTTTTGCTTGCTAAAAAAAATCTCATCATGAACTTTAGTACCATATTTGTCACTGTATCCAAAACCTAATCCGAATTCTATACCTTTAATGGCCGGAATGGCCATTACTCCGAAAGCAATACGCGCATCAAGACGCTTATCCCAATGGCAAAAAGTCCCTAATCCTGCCGGAACGCCCAATGCAATAACCTCAAAAATACCACCGATTGTATCGTTTTTTGATTTTGCGCTTGTTATTTCTTTGATCATCTTTTTTTCGCTAGCTTTATCAGGACATCTAAGAGGGGATTTTTCTGCAAGGCTTATCATTTTTTTATACGAGCTTCTGTCTATTTTAGCCTCAACTGTACCAATTTTTGTCACAAGGCTATGTGTTGATATCGAAAAATTTTTTAATAATATCTTTGCTACAGTTCCTATGGCAACCGTTGTAGCAGTATTTCTAGCGGATGCACGCTCTAAAACATTACGAATATCATGGTGATCATATTTAAGAGCTCCTGCCAAATCAGCGTGGCCTGGTCTTGGTCTCGTGATGCCAGCAAGCCTGTCTATGCTCGAATCCTTGTTCGCAATGGATAAAGCTATGGGTGAACCTAGGGTATGACCATTCCTTACTCCCGACAATATTATAACTTCGTCTTTTTCGATACTCATTCGTTCGCCCCTGCCAAACCCAAGCTGCCTTCTTGCTAACTCAATGTTAATCTGCGTTGCATCAATTTTAATACCAGCCGGAATACCGTCTAATATTGCTATTAACTGTTTCGCATGTGATTCACCAGCAGTTAAATAACGCAACATATTTCCCCCTTTTTAGAATATTTTTTAAAAAAAAAGTCTTTGTAATACGTCAGCGTAAAATACTACAAAAACAGTTGCCATTGAGATGAAAGGTGCATATGGTATTATGCTCTCTTTCTTTTTCAGCAATACAAATATAGCAAAGATTAAACCAAATATCGGTGATAGAAAAAATATATAGATGCAATTTTTCCATCCTAAGAATGCACCAATCGCCGCCATTAATTTTATATCTGCGCCACCCATTGTTTCTTTTTTTAGTAAAAAATTTCCAATGGATGCTGTAACATACATGATCCCGCCGCCTACCAGAATACCTAAAACTGATTCAAAAATACTCTTTGTAAAAAATGCCTTTTTATGCAAACCAGGAAAAATTAAACTCAAAATAATCCCGCTTATTAACAAGAACAGAATTATTCCATTTGAAATTTCGAAAGTTTTAAAATCAATAAAACTTGCAATTAAAAGAACATAAAATAACATTGCGTATACAAAAAATTTATACGTAAGCCCAAATTTCAAGAAAAGCACCAAGGCAAGCAACCCGCTTAAAATTTCTACGATTGGGTATAAAAAAGATATTTTTCCTCCGCAGTTTTTACAATGTCCTTTCAAAAAAACAAAACTAAAAACAGGTATATTTTGATACCACCTTATATCTTTTTTACATATTGGACAATGCGACCCTGGAAAAATTATCGACTCACCCCTTGGCATACGATACACGCAAACATTCAAAAAACTCCCTAAGCATGTCCCTAAGAAAAATATAACTATTAGATTAAGCATATTGTACGTTTCAGGTGTTTTGCAAAGCTTCTCGCATCTTTTGGATTGGCGCTTTGATTCCTGTCCATAGTTCAAATGATCTGGCCCCTTGATATAAAAGCATGCAAAGGCCATTTTGAAATTTTATTTTTTTTGTTTCTGCCGCTTGAAGTAACGGCGTAAACGGCGGATTATAAACTATATCTACAATATAAAGGTTCTCATGCAGTGCATCGTTTTCAACAAGCATGGGGTCTTCTTTTTTCATGCCAATGCAAGATGCGTTAATCAAAATATCGCATTCCTTTACATATTTGGTTCTTTCCTGGCTGTTTTGGGTAGATAAGTTTATTATTTTATTTTTTTCGAAAAATTTTTGATAATTTTGCGCAAGCTCTTTGCTTTTCATGCTATTGATGTCATCGATATATATTTTTTTTGGCAGATCTTCTAATGTCATAACAATGGCTCTAGCAGCTCCACCTGCCCCAATAATGAAAATATTTTTATTTTTAAAATCAAACTTAAGCTCTTCTTCTACGGCTTTCTTAAAACCATACCCGTCAGTATTGTAGCCGTACAAGCGATCTTTGACGACAATTGTATTAACTGACTGAATCATAGAAGAAAAATGATCCAGAACACCATATTTTTTTATAAACTCGAAAGCCGCTATTTTGTGGGGAATTGTTACGTTGCATCCGTCTATTTTTTTTTCGCGGATATTAGCTAAAAAAATGTCTATTTCATTAGGCAATATATCAAAAAGTTGATACTCTGCGTCAATATTAAGGTATCGAAACGCAGAATTATGCATTAATGCTGAATAGGAATGTTTAACAGGATGCCCTAGCAGGCCGTATTTTTTCATAAAAACCTACTTATCTTTGAGAAAATGCTTATGCGCATATGAAAAACTTCACTTATTCAAGCTTGATAAGTGTGTTTTAATTTGTTTATAGCATTTAAATAGGCTTTTACGCTGGCTTCGATAATATCGGTACTTGCCCCCAGGGAACCAATTGTATGCTTTCCGAATTGAACAAGTACGTTTACCTCGCCCATCGCATCTTTGCCGCTTGTAACCGCCTTGATATTATAATCAAGAAGTTTTCCGTGCAAACCTGTAATTATATCAATTGCTTTATAGCAGGCATCTACAGGACCGTCTCCGTTTGATACGCCTTTTAAAACAGCTTCTTTAAACTTAAGTTTTATCGTGGCAGTTGGAACAATATTTGTGCCGCTTGTAATATGCAAATACTCAAGTTTATAAAATTCAGGGGCCCTTCTTACTTCGTCGTCTACAATTGACACAATATCTTCGTCATAAATTTCTTTCTTTTGATCTGCTAATTGCTTAAAACGACAGAAAGTTTTTTCCAATTCACTATCTTTCAGATTGAAACCAAGGGCTTTTAGTCTGACTCGAAAAGCATGCCTACCGGAATGTTTTCCTAAAACTAGACTTGTTCCTGTATATCCGATGTCTTCAGGTTTTATAATTTCATAAGTGCTGCGTTTTTTAAGCACACCATCCTGATGGATACCGGCTTCATGTCTAAAAGCATTTTTACCTACGATTGCTTTGTTTGGTTGAACAAGTATACCTGTTACTTTACTAACAAGTTTGCTTATGCTATAAATATGTTTGGCATTTATCTCTGTGTCTGCTTTAAAAATATCCTTACGGGTTTTTATTGCCATTACAATCTCTTCCAAAGAAGCATTGCCTGCCCGTTCACCCAACCCATTTATAGTACATTCTACCTGCCTTGCACCATTTAAGACAGCGGCCAAAGAATTTGCCACTCCCAAACCGAGATCATTATGACAATGAACGCTTATTACCGCTTTATTTATATTTGGAACATTTTCCTTAATACCTTTAATCAAATTCCCAAATTCTGAAGGCACCGCATAGCCAACCGTATCTGGAATATTTACAATGCGTGCACCTTCTTTGATTACTTCTTCAAGAATTTTATACAGAAACTCTTTCTCTGTTCTGGCTGCATCTTCTGGAGAAAACTCTACCTCTTGAAGTTTGTTTTTTGCATAACGCACTGCCCATTTTGCTATTTTAATTACCTCATCCTCGGCTTTTAGGAGTTTATACTTCATATGCACTTTTGAAGTAGCCAAGAATACATGTATTCTTGGTCTTTTTGCGTTCTTAAGCGCCTCGACAGCTACATCGATATCTTTTTTAAGGCATCTTGACAAACCGCATATAGAAACTTGCTTGATTTCTTTAGAAATTTTTTTTACTGCTTCAAAATCGCCTACGCTTGAAATTGGAAACCCTGCTTCTATGACATCCACCTTTAATAGTTCGAGTTGTTTTGCAATGTGCAGTTTTTGGTCGACTGTCATTGACGCGCCAGGCGATTGTTCTCCATCTCTCAAGGTCGTATCAAAAATAATTATTTTATCTTTTTTCATAATCTTCCCTCTTGTATTACATCCAAGGCATCATTTTACGGAGATTTTCACCAACTGCTTCAATTTTGTGTTTTTTATCTTCGTCCAACAATCTGTTAAATTTATGCCTTCCTGTTTCGTTTTCTTTAATCCATTCTTTTGCAAATTTACCGGATTGAATATCCTTCAACATTTGTGACATTATTTTTTTTGTATGGCCGTCAATGATCTTAGGACCTCTTGTTACATCACCATATCTTGCCGTGTCAGATATTTTATCTCTCATGCCCTTTATGCCATTTTTGTATATAAGATCTGTTATAAGCTTGAGTTCGTGCAAGCATTCAAAATAAGCAATTTCCGGCTGATATCCTGCTTTTATAAGTGTTTCAAAACCTGCTTTTACTAAGCTTGTAACTCCGCCACACAGAACAGCCTGTTCGCCAAATAAATCGGTTTCGGTCTCTTCTTCAAATGTTGTTTCAATAACTCCGGCTCGCGTTCCGCCTATTGCTTTTGCATAAGCCAAACCTAATTCCTTTGCCTGACCTGTATGGTTTTGGAAAATTGCCAAAAGACACGGAACTCCTTTTCCTTCTATATACATTTCTCTTACTAACGGACCTGGCCCCTTCGGTGCAACCATAAAAACATCTACAAACTGTGGAGGCACAATTTGCTTAAAGTGTATATTAAATCCGTGAGAAAAAACTAAGGCCTTTCCTTCTTTTAAATGTTTTTCTATTGCAAGGCGATAAAGTTTTGCCTGAATGTGGTCTTGAGTTAAAATTTGAATGATATCAGCATTGGTAGCTGCTTCGTCTGCAGACACAGGTTCAAACCCGTCTTTTTTAGCCATTTCATAATTCGGGGTTGCCGATAACTCTGATACTATAACATTTATACCGCTATCTCTAAGGTTTAGTGATTGAGCTCTGCCTTGCGAACCATACCCAATTACAGCCACCTTTTTCTTTAATAAAATTTCTAATTTTGCATCTTTATCGTAATATACTTTTGCCATTTTACTTCCTCCTTTTTGGTGAAAAATTTATGGAATCCTATAGGTTTATCTGCTTCGATTCATATCGAGCGCAACTAGAAACCATGGTTCCTCTATTACTTGTTACACACGAAATTCGCCTTAGTTTATCTACCATGAGACTTCCTCTACTGGCGAAGGCAGATGTGCTCAATCTAGGCCTAATGCTATTTTTCCAGTACGGCTTATTTCTTTTATACCAAAAGGTTTTAAAAGCTCTATTAGCGAGTTAATCGTATCCTTCTCGTCTGATATTTCAATCACAACAAGCTGATCGGATGCATGCAATATCTTGCCTTTTACTGAATCGACAACTTGAATGACATTTTGTTTGGTTTTGCTCGTCACAGCAACTTTTATTAAAGCAAGTTCTCTTGCAAGATATTTACTTTTAGTCAAATCTAGAACCTTAATAACATCTATAAGTTTGTTTAGTTGTTTCTTTACCTGCTCAAGGATTCTGTCATCACCCTCTACAACTATTGTCATACGCGACATAGATGGGTCTTCTGTCTCTCCGACTGCTAAAGACTGTATATTAAATCCTCGCGCCGAAAACAACCCGGAAATATGAGCAAGTACTCCGAATTTATTTTCTACCAAAACCCCTATGATATGTTTCATGCATACCTCTTTTATCTATTTTTCTTAACTTTGGTTTTCAAGCTATAAACCATAAACTATCAACTAACTACGCTAACCCGCCTATCATCTTATTTATAGCTTCTCCTGCAGGCACCATTGGAAAAACATTTTCTTCTTTTTCGATTTTAAAGTCGATAAAAACCGGCTTATCGTTAATTGACAGGGCTTTTTTTATTGCAGCCCTTACTTCTTCTTTTTTTGTTACACTTATACCTTCTGCACCATAGCTTTCAGCAACTTTTACTAAATTGGGACAGTATTCCCCTCCTATAAAGGTATGCGCGTACCTCTTTTTATAAAATAACTCCTGCCACTGCCTCACCATTCCGAGATAGCAATTGTTTAGAATCGCTACTTTTATTGGAAGTTTGTTAGCAACTGCTGTAGCCAGCTCCTGTATGTTCATTTGTATAGAACCGTCTCCTGCAATATCAAAAACAATTTTATTTGGTTTGCCAAGCTGCGCGCCTATAGCCGCAGGAAAACCAAATCCCATAGTACCAAGCCCCCCGCTTGATATAAATGTTCTTGGTTTGGAATATTTGTACCATTGGGCAGCCCACATCTGATTTTGGCCCACTTCTGTACATATTATTGCCTCGCCTTTTGTTGCGTTGTATATTTCTTCAATAACGTATTGAGGCCTTAATTTATTATCGTTTTTATAAAGCAAAGGGTGCTTCTTTTTCCATTCTTCTACATTTTCCAGCCATTTTTTTGTATCGGGCTTTTCAACATATTTGTTAAGCTGTGTCAAAATAAGCTTTGCGTCTCCTACTATCGGGACATCTACTTTTACATTTTTGCTGACGCTTGAAGGATCAATATCAATATGGATAATTTTTGCATGTTTGGCAAATTCGTCCAATTTTCCAGTAACCCTATCATCAAAACGCGCGCCTATAGCTATAATCAAATCGGATTCCATAACAGAATGGTTTGCGTAGGCCGTACCATGCATTCCAAGCATTCCAAGCGATAAAGGACTCATAGAATCAAAAACACCTAATCCTAAAAGCGTTGTGGTAACCGGTATATTATTTTTTTGAGCCAGTTCTGCAAGTTCTTTATACGCTCCTGATATAACTACTCCTCCTCCGGCATAAATAACAGGCTTTTTACTTTCGCTGATAAGATGCGCTGCTTTTTTAATTTGGTTAATGTGGCCTTCGTATACAGGATTGTATCCTCTAATGTCTACTTTTTCGGGATAAGAAAATTTTGTTTTTGCCATCTGCACATCAGAGGGCACATCAATAAGCACGGGACCCGGTCTGCCAGTTGTTGCAATATAGAAAGCCTCTTTGATAACCCTTGCCAAATCATCAACATTTTTAACCAAATAGTTATGTTTTGTTATAGGCCTTGTGATACCTGTAATATCTGCTTCCTGAAACGCATCATTTCCTATAAGAAAAGTTTTAACCTGGCCGGTGATAGCAATCATTGGAACTGAATCCATAAACGCGTTTGCTATTCCGGTAACAAGGTTGGTTGCTCCTGGTCCGCTTGTTGCAAGACATACACCGGGCTTGCCTGTAGCTCTTGCATATCCATCCGCGGCATGCGCTGCGCCTTGTTCGTGGCGCGTTAGTATAAACTTTATGGGTGAATCATAAAGTTCATCAAAAATAGGCAGAACTTGTCCACCTGGATATCCAAACATTATTTCTACATTCTCTTTTTTGAGAGACTCTATTAAAATTTGTGCACCACTTTTCATTATATTTACTCCATATTTTACCCGCGCGCCAACCCCAGAACCACTCGCTTCATTCGGGTTTGGGATGGTACAAGATCCCGCTCCACAACGGAACACCGAAATAAAAGAAGTCAGGTTTCTAAACCCGTGGAGCTTCAAAAATATTAAAATTCACCAAATACCGCACCTTTTGAAGCTTGACCTACCATTTTAGAATACCTTGCAAGATATCCTGAGGTCACCTTTGGTGCGGGTGCTTTCCAGTTTGAAAAACGTTTATCAATTTCACCTTTTTGCAATTTTAATTCTATTTTTTTATTAGGTATGTCTAACAATATTTTATCACCATCTTTAACTATTGCTAACGGACCGCCTACATATGCTTCGGGTGAAATATGTCCGATGCATGGTCCTCGTGTACCCCCTGAAAATCTACCATCTGTAATTAACGCTACTTTATCGCTTAATCCCATACCAACAATAGCAGCTGTAGGCGAAAGCATCTCTCTCATACCAGGACCGCCTTTCGGCCCTTCGTAACGTACAACTACTATATCTTTTGGCTTTATTGTGTTATTTAAAATTGCCTTCATTGCCTGCTCTTCCGAATCAAACACTTTTGCTCGGCCTAAAATCTTTAGCATTTTTGAATTAACTGCTGATTGTTTTACCACGGCACCGTCCGGAGCAAGATTTCCTCGTAAAACTGCTATGCCGCCTTCTTTTGCATATGGCTTTGAAATAGGCCTTATAATATTTTCATCGCAGATTTGCGCTTCTCTACCAATCTGTGCAATTCTTTTTCCAGAAAGAGTTGTTACATCTTTTAAGAGAGGCACTAATCGTTTCAAAACGCCTGGGATTCCACCTGCCCATTCTATATCTTCCATTAGATATTCACCGCCTGGCTGTATATCGGTAATCCTGGGAGTTTTTTTGCTAATTGCATCAAATAAATCGAGATTCAAATCAATACCGGCTTCTTTTGCAATTGCTATCAAATGCAACACGGTATTTGTAGAACCACCTAACGCCATATCTACCATAATAGCATTTTCAAAAGCATTTTTTGACAAGATCGATCTTGGCAATACATTGCGCCTTGTTAGCAATACTATTTCCTTGCCGCTTTCATAAGCAATTCTATCTTTCTTAGCTGAATTCGCCAATGCAGTACCACATCCGGGTAAACTCATTCCGAGCACCTCGACTAAGCAATTCTGTGTATTTGCGGTATAAAGTCCTTGGCAAGAACCTGCACTCGGACATGCAGAAATTTCAAGATCCTCTAATTCTTCTTTTGTTATTAATCCTTTATTAAATCTCCCTACAGCTTCAAAGGTATCTTTTACAAGAGATGTTCTTGCACCTTTATATCTTCCCGAGAGCATGGGACCTGCCGTAACAACAATTGAAGGTATATTCAACCTTGCGATTGCCATCATCATACCAGGTGTAATCTTATCGCAATTTGTAAGACAAACTAACCCATCAAATGCATGCGCTTTAACGAATGTTTCAATGCAATCCGCTATGAGCTCTCTTGATGCAAGGGAATATTTCATACCTTCATGCCCCATGGCAATTCCGTCGCATATCGCAGGAACACCAAAAAAGAACGGTACTCCACCGCCTTCTGCTATTCCTCGTTCGATAAAACGCTCTAATCTTTTCATACCAATATGGCCAGGAACAATATCTGTAAAAGAGCTAGCTACTGCAATAAATGGTTTTTGCATTTGTGATTTTGAAATACCTGTTGCATAAAGAAGGCATCGATTTGCGGCTCTTTCAATACCTCTTTTGATTATATCACTTTTCATGTTTGCTCCTTGTTTTTACATTAAAAATAATCTTATTTCGTTCCAAAATTTTCATTTGAGAGCTTTGTAGGCTTAGCCCCGGGGTATATCCCCGACCTAACATCTATGAAATTCTCTCTATGCATGCCAATCTATCCACTGAATCATAACATCCATGGAAATCTCTTTCGACAAAGGCGGATGAGGCAACAATTTACACTTATTATAGTAGTCTACCAATACTATAACTAATAGAATAATATATATAGCCATAATTATATCACACGCCTTTTTTTTGTCAACAATTCGACACATTTTATTTTAAATCATAGCATTAGGTAGCATTAAGCCTGCACACACTTAAAATTGAAGTTACAAAAATTGTGGGTTAATGAAGGTTTTTATAAATTCTAGGCACTCTATCTGAAATGGAACATACTATTTCATACGGAATAGTGCCACAAAGCTTGGCAAGTTCTTCGGAAGTAATTTGAGCTTTGCCCTGGCAACCAATTAGAACCACTTCGTCTCCTAGTTTTACATCATTAATATGGCCAACATCTATCATTGTTTGATCCATAGTAACTTTCCCTACAACCTTGGCCTGTTGACCTCTGATAAGCACCTCTGCTTTATTTGATAAAATTCTGCCATATCCGTCTGCATAACCTATCGGTAATGTTGCTATCTTGGTATCACGTTCGGTTATATACGTCCTTCCATAGCTTATCGACGTCCCCCTAGGAACACTTTTTAGAAAAACTATTTTTGTTTTCAAACTCATAGCAGGCCAAAGCTTCATTTTCTGCTCAAAACCTTTTTTGGGAGATATACCATAAAATAAAATACCCGATCTAACCATATTGAAATGGGCCAATTTGTAGTCAACAATAGCAACACTGTTCGTGCAATGCAAAAATTCTATGCGTATGCCATTTTCGTTAAGTTCAGTAACAATGTCACTAAACAATTTCAGCTGATGCAATGTAAAAAATCTGTCACGCGCAGCTGAAGCAAAATGAGTAAATAAACCTTCGATGCATAACGTTGTATCGCTAAAGTGTTCTTTTATAAAATTTACTGCTTCTTTGCAATTTATACCGATTCTTCCCATGCCAGTATCAATATCAATATGTATCTTGGCAGGCTTTTGTGTTCTTGATGTTATTTTTTTAATTTTCTGGATAATAAACTCATTTGCAACTGTAATTGTGATATTATTTTGTACCGCTTCGTGTATTTCATCATCCGTTAAAAGAGTGCCTAGTATCAGAATGGGTATTTTTATATTATTGTGGCGAAGTTTAAGGGCTTCTTCAACTGTGGCTACGCCTAAATAATCTACTTGTTCTCCGACCAGTGCCTCTGCCACTTCGACAATACCATGTCCATAGGCATTTGCTTTGACAATGGCCATTATTTTTGTTTGAGGCGAAGAAAGCTTACGAATCTCTTTACAGTTATGCCGTATAGCATCCAAATCGATTTCGCAATATGTGGGTCTGTAGGTTTTTGAGTGCATTTTAAAGTTTATTTTTTTTCCTTACATTACATTCATCCGGATGCAAATAGAGTGGCCTTATATTAAGGCTATTGGTTTTAATTCCTTTAGAAAAATATTTAAAACCCATTTTCATCAAGAACAAAGCTTGGGGATACCAAAAGCTTTCTTCTAATATAATAGGGTTTCTAATCTTTGTAAAGATTTTTTGGCCATAGATCTTTAAGCCATCTCCTATTATTACTGCTTTGTCATCAATGTATTTGCTCAATTCTTCAACTGAAACAAGCATGTATTTGCTTTTCCGGACTATTTCGCCATTTTTATAAATATAAATTGAAGAATAAACTTTCTCTTTTTTTGCATCGATTATCACACATATGTATTTTATTTTTTCTGCCAAAAAGTTCACATTGGCAATAAGTGCGTTTTGTGCAATAACATCAATGCTTGGCACAGGCACTAACTTCACGCCGGCACAAATATTAAAAGCTTTGGCTGTCGCGAGTCCTACACGTAATCCGGTAAAAGAACCGGGCCCCACGCCAACGCACAGGGCATCGATATCTTTTATTTTTAATTTATGATGTTTCAATATCTTGTTTATTTCAAGTAATAAATTCTTAGAATGGGAAATGTTAAAGTTTGTTGAAAAACCATCTAAAAATAGCGGCCCCCTTTGCAAACCCAATACTAAATTTGGTGTTGTGGTATCCATGCCCAATAACATCATAACTTATGCTTTCATCCTTTTTGTTGGATTGATATTTTTCTTTTTTTGTTTTTCAAAATCAAAAATTTAATAAAAACTGTTTTTGAGGGTAAAAATTTCTTTATCTTATCGGCCCATTCAACAATCGTTATACCATTTGAGAAAAAATATTCCTCAAAACCAAGGTTTAAAAAATCTCTGTCATTATTTAACCTGTACACATCAAAATGGTAAATAGGGATTTTAGTATTGTATTCTTTGATAATAGTAAAAGACGGGCTATTTATATATTTTGCGTTTTTTGCGCCAAGTCCTAAGGCTATACCTTTTACAAATGTAGTCTTACCAGAACCAAGATCTCCAATAAGAGCTAAAATATCACCCTTTTTAAGTTCTCTCGCAAATTTTTTTGCAAAACTTACGGTCTCTGCTGCATTTTGCGAAATTATCGTTACTCCTCGCAGCATTAAACCCCGACTTTTAGACCGGGAACGAGAATACCGTTCGGGATCAATTGTAGATACGCTCCGTTTTTTAAGTGAAAGTAGATGTAAGTTGACTTTTTGCATATTTTAGAAGTGCGCGAAGGCTTTTTCTATATCAATATTGTTTAAATTACCATTTGCATCTGCATATTTGTAACCGAATTTTATATCGGTTATATGACCTATTCTTGCGATACCTGTTCCTACAATTTTCTGCTGCTGTATAAGTTTTTTTTCTGATTCAGGTTCCACTGTAAATAAAAGCTCAAAATCCTCTCCGTCGTATAGCGCATTTTTAAAATTTGAAGATTTTGAAAGCGGAATTAGCTCTTTATAAACAACGGCTCCCTTTTTATTTAAAGATATAATGCGGTATAAATCCAACGCTAAACCATCGGATAAATCAATCATGGAAGTTATTTTAAAATTGCTGGATAAAAATCGAGCTTCTTTAACGCGAGGGCAAAATTTTACATGCTTATCGTTTTTATAGCTTCCCCCCAGTCTGCCTGTAACAAAAATAGCGTCTTTTTCTTTAGCGCCGATACGCGTGACTAAATATTTTTTGTCCACATCACCTATGATCGAAATGCTTATAGAC
>Ga0302250_1002155_pt1 | contig 12793 bp, 8 predicted proteins | sample AAG_RA_Asp_MG_FD_193536 | JGI IMG/M metagenome (GOLD analysis project Ga0302250, IMG submission 193536) | Enriched activated sludge microbial communities from anaerobic digester in WTTP, New Holstein, Wisconsin, United States - AAG_RA_Asp | ecosystem: Engineered > Bioreactor > Anaerobic >... | reverse complement strand
ACGGCGGCCAGCACGAGCGCCGCCCCCGCGAGGTACAGCCCCCAGCGGAGCCAGCGGCGGGATGTTCGGTTGGGGCGTTGGATGTCCATGGCGTTTCCTCCGCCACCCTCGTTTGCAAGCGGCGTGCCAGATGGGTCACACGAGATCCGCCTCCGGTGTTCGCCGGAAACCGACCGGATGAATTCATCTGAAAGCCCGGCACGATGACGGTTTCCGGCCAACACGGGATCGGAGGTGTCGCAGCGGGGGCCGGGCGCGCGTCGTCCCGATTGTGGGATCGGCCGGTCTCAAAAGCGGGACGCCGGCCGATCAGAGGGGCAGGCGCAGCACGGCCACGCAGCCGGGGCCGTCGGCGCGGTTGGCCAGGTCCAGCGTACCGCCGTGGGCCTCGGCGATCTGCCGCGAGAGCACGAGGCCGATTCCCGAGCCGTCCGGCTTGGTGGTGAAGAAGGGGACGAACAGGTTGGCGTCGCTGGCCAGGCCCGGCCCGTCGTCGGCCACGCGGACCTCGACGAAGCCGGCGGCGGTGCGCCAGCCGATCGTGACGCGGCCCCCGGCGGGCCGCACGGCCTCCACGGCGTTCCGAAGCAGGTTGATGAGCACCTGCTCCAACTGGTCGCCGTCGGCCGCGACGGTGAGCGCCGGCCCCGATTCGATCTCGACGGGGTGGCGCGTCTCCAGCGCCGCCGCCCGCCGGACGGCGGCACCCAGGTCCAGCGGCGCCGGCCGGGGCTGGGGAAGGCGGGCCAGCTTCGCGTAGCCGTCGAGAAAGCGCCGCAGGCTCTCGGTGCGGGCGGCGATGATGCCGAGGCCGTCGGCCACATCCTGCCGCCAGTCGTCGGGAAGCGGCTCGCGCCCGATGATCCGCCGCAGGCTCGCGGCCAGCGATCCCACGGGCGCCAGCGTGTTGTTCAGCTCGTGGCCCAGCACGCGGACCAGCCGCTGCCACGCCGCCCGCTCCTCTTCGCGCAGGGCGCGGTTCAGATCGGCCAGCACCAGGAGCTGGTACGGCCGGCCCTCCTCGCGGAAGGTGGTGCGGCGCAGCGCCCAGCGGCCGGCGCCGCCGGGCAGCCGCAACTCCACCAGCCGCTGCCCGGCGCCGGCGAGGAGGTCGCCCAGCGCCAGTTCGGCGGCGCTCCGGCCCACGAGCTCCGCCTGCGGCCGGTCCAGCAGCCGCTCGCCGGCCCGGTTGGTCAGGCGCAGGCGCCCCGCGTCGTCGAAGGCGAAGAGGGCCAGGTCCACCTCGGCCAGCACCACCCGGAGCAGGGCGTGGGCTTCGACGGCGCTGCCGCGCTGGCGCCGCAGCATCTCGCCGAGCGCATTCACCTCGCGGACCAGCTCGCCCAGCGCGTCGCGGCGCCCCTGCTCGCGGACGCGGATGGAGAAGTCCCCCTCCCGCAGCGCCCCCAGCGCGTTGGCCAGCGTCCCCAGACGGCGGACCAGCCGGCCCCGCAGCCGCCAGGCGGCGCCCAGCCACAGCGCCAGCACCAGCGCCGCGGCGCCCCAGCGGAGCGGCGGCGCCCAGTTCACGAAGCCCAGCAGCGCCCCCGCGGCCGCCGCCCCCGGCAGGCCCGCGAGCAGGATGCCGGCCAGCAGGCGGCGCTCGAAAGCGGCGCGTGCGACAGGTTGCGATTCGGCTGGATCGTTCATGCTGCGCTTCCCCGGTGAATGACCGGACCCGGCTCAGGTGAGCCGGTGCTTCTGCAGGCGGCGGTACATGGCGCTCCGGCTCAGGCCGAGCGCCGCGGCCGCCGCCTCCGCATTGCCGCCGCACCGCTCCAGCGCCTTCTGGATCAGCAGCCGCTCCATGGTCTCGAGGCTCAGCTCGTCGGGCGCCGGTCCGGCGGGCGCGGGGCGGCAGGCGAGGTCGGCGGCAGCGATCCGGCGCCCCCCGCCGAGCAGGACGGCCCGCTCGACAACGTGGTCCAGCTCGCGCACGTTCCCCGGCCAGGGGTACTGGAGCAGCGCCTGGAGCGCGTCGTCGGTGAACCCGTCGAATTCCTTGCGGTACCGCCGTCCGTGCCGCCCGAGAAAATGCGCCGCCAGCACGGGGATGTCCTCGCGGCGCTCGCGCAGCGGCGGCAGGCGGATCTCCACGGTGTTGAGGCGGAAGAACAAATCCTGGCGGAACCGGCCGGCGGCCGCCTCGGCGGACAGGTCGGCGTTGGTGGCCGACAGCACGCGCACGTCGGCCACCTGGGTGCGCGACGAGCCGACGCGTTCGAACTCGCCGCTTTCCAGCACGCGCAGCAGCTTGGCCTGGAGCGCCGGCGGAATGTTGGCGATCTCGTCGAGGAAGAGGGTGCCGCCGTGAGCCAGCTCGAAGCGCCCCACCCGGTCGGCGCGGGCGTCGGTGAACGCGCCGCGGACGTGGCCGAAGAGCTCCGCTTCGAAAACGCCCTCGGCCAGCCCGCCGATGTTCACGGTGACCAGGGGCCGGGCGGCGCGCGGCGACAGCTCGTGCAGCAGCCGGGCCACCAGCCCCTTGCCGGTGCCGTTCTCGCCGGTGATGAGCACGTGGGCGTCGGCCGGCCCCACGCGCCGCGCGAGCTCCAGCGCCGCCCGCATGGGGGGCGCCTCGCCGATGATGAGCGTCGGCGCGGCGCCGCGCAGGAGCCGGTTCTCCGCCTCCAGCCGCGCTCCGTGGCGCAGCGCCCGCCGCAGCGCCACCTGGTTGCGCAGGATGGCGAGGAGCCGCTCGTTGTCCCACGGCTTGGTGACGAAGTCGCGGGCGCCCCGCTGCATGGCCGCCACCGCCAGGTCGACGCTGGCCCAGGCGGTCATGACCACCACCGGCAGGGCGGCGTCGGCGGCCTGGAGGCGGGCCAGCAGGTCCAGGCCCTCCTGCCCCGAGGTGGTGTCGCGGGTGTAGTTCAGGTCCATGAGCACGGCGTCGAACTCGCGCGCTGCCACCGCCTGCATCACGGCCGCGGGCGAGGCGGCCGCCTCCGACCGGAACCCCTCGCCCTTGAGGAGCAGCCGGATGGCCTCGCGCACGTCGGCCTGGTCATCGGCGATCAGGATGAGTGGGGTGGTGTCCGCCATGGTGTCTCGCCTCCCGGCCCGGCCGGCCGGTCGGAGTTCATTTGACTTTAACCTGATTGTAGCATGAGGAAGTTAGGAGTGAGGAGAGAGGAGTGAGGGGCGGCTGGTTCCAGGTTCATAGGTTCCAGGTTCCAGGTTCCAGGTTCTCAGGTTCCAGGTTCATAGGTTCCAGGTTCGCAAGTTCGTATTTGCATTCGTGCTCGTAATTCGTAATCGTACTCGTGTTCGTAATCGTAATCGTACTCGAGACTTATTCCCGCCATGCGGACTGCGGACATCGGACATCGGACTACGGGCAGCCTGGAATCACCGCAGAGGCGCAGAGGACGCAGCGGCTATTTCTGTTCTAAACCCCCGACCGAGAACCGTCTCCCCTTCACCGATTCACCGTTCCCTCAAATCCGCATCACTCAGACAGGAAGCTGCCGGCGTCCCAAGCCGCGCGCTTGCGTGCCCTGCGGTTTCCCATTACAATCCGCGGACAGAAGACCAATATTTATATCCGCACGCACCGCTCTCCCGGGAGGTCCCCATGTGCCGAGCCGCCCTCATCGCCGGAGTCGTCCTGTTCGCGATCGTGCCCCTGGCCGTCACCGCGTGCCGGAGCAGCGGCGGCGCCTTCCGCGGCACGTGGCGGCTGGATGCGTCCCGCTCCCAGCTCAACGTGCCGGCGCCGCAGAGCCAGGTGGTCCGGATCACCGTCCAAGGCCAGGATGTCCGGATGGAACAGGAGATCGTCAACGACCGGGGTGAGCGGCTCTTCATCACCGTCGCCGCCCGGTTCGACGGCAAGGACTACCCGGTGACGGGCACCCCCTTTGCCGACACGGTGGCCTACCGGCTCACCGGCACGGGCGCCATCGAGGGCGTGGCGAAAAAGGACGGCCGGGTGGTGGTCAACGAGACGGCGGTGCTCGCTCCGGACGGCCGCTCCCTCACCGTCACCTACCTCAGCCATCTCCCCGATGGCCGGACGGTGACCAGCACGGCGGTGTTCGAACGGATCGAAGACTGACGGCAGGCGCCGGAGGCTCGCTGAGGGATACGTTTGATTTTGCAAATGATGCCGGTGAATGGGTGAATGGGTAAATGGGTAAATGGGTGATTCGGTGAAACGATGCTCGGATCTAGGTACTGTGATTCAGTATTACAGGATCTAGGACCCAGAACCCAGGTCCTAGGTCCCAGGTCCGATTTCCGATGTCCGATTTCCGAAGTCCGATGTCCGCGTTACGGGAACGAGCCTCGAGTCCCGAGCCTCTATTGCGATTTCTCTATACTCCTATCTCCTATCTCCTATCTTTCCTGGCACGATTTACCGGGCCTGCAAGTCGGAGGTACCGCGACCGGGAGCGAGCGGCGCGAAAGCCCTCCCCGCGAAGTCCGCGGAACTCGTGACACCATTCCATCGCCCGCGGCAAATACCTCCTTCGATTCGCATCATCTCCGCAGCCGTCGACTGACACCGACTGCGTAGTGCGGCGCCCGGGGTGAGATACCGCGCGGGCCCCTTCCCGCCGCTCGCTCCCGCCAAATTCGATGTAATTAAAATCTTAAGGAGCAAACGTACTTCGTGCTTCATACAGAAGCCGACTGTAGTAAGACTCCGCTTGATGCAAAATGGCAGTGGGCGTTGTCGAGCTCAAAGGATTTTGTAGATGTATAACCGGTGGATTGGAGATAGCAACGGTGTAGTAAATAATTCCATTCGGTTCAACGGGTGAACGCCGTTCATTAGGAGTTCCACGGTCAATTATCCATTGTGGCCCTCTACCATCGATGACCAAAACCGCATTCGTCGAAGGGGCTGGGCCAACTCGGTCGCTTTCGAAAGAAAAAGGGTGCATTGTAAAAAGTAGAGGGCAGCGGCCTTCATGTAGATCTGCATTCCGGGCCTCATTAATAAACCTTAAGAGACTGTCATTCTGGCATTCCGTTTTTTTGGAATCTCGCCAAGAACCGAAACCGGGAAGCGTATTTGCGTTTTTGTTTTTGATAATCGCATCTCCGATTGCTCTGATCTGGGCCAGACACGAACTGAATGCTTCCGCATAAGCGACGGGATTGAGTGTGCCTTCGGCATCCCCTGCCGAGCGTTGTGGTCCCGAGATTATTTGTATATTGGAAACAACCGGCTGGGTTACCAAAGATTGAAGGCGCTCAAGTGCAATTCGCGCGTCATTCAATTTATCCGAAGCATTTTCAAACATTTGGGACTCTCTCCTTCATTGATCACTTTGGCCAATCTTCATAAAACGAAGAGAGAAACAAAACCAAAATCCTTTCTTTCAGCTGTCTGTTAACTATGCTCTGATATTGAGAAAAGTAGGCGAGCACATTTCGTGCAGTTCTTTTGATTGCATATCGAACGCATGACCGACCTTGATGTCGTACCATATCGAACCCATCGAACCTAGACGGACCAAATAGTAAAAATCGAAACAATTCCAGAGGCAAATTTTTGAAACCATTTCCATCCGGTGCTCTTCGATCGTAAAGATATGACCAGAAAAGGAATAGCCATTATTGGTTTCATCAGACAAGATATGCCCTCTTACTATAGAAACTACGGGCTGTCGAGGAATCTTCCCGTACCGAATATATTCTCGAACTTCATCGAAACGAGATTCTAAGGCGAATGCAGTACCTTTGGTTTTAGCCAAATAATTGAAACTGATTTTGGCAATGCTCCGATAGATCACTTCATCGATTCTGCCTTGAATCGGTATCTGGATCTGGCCTGGAGGTGCGAGCAACGTCTGAGGAAGCCCTGCTTCTCTTTCCAATCTTGTCTTTATTCCGAGATTCTCAAGATCGGAGAATGCACTCTTCAAAGAGGTTTCATCATTGGCAAATATAAAATACTTTCGTGTTCTCAATTCCTCAATATCGTTTGATGTGAGTGAATCGATCAGCTTGGGATTCTTCCTTCCGTTGTCATCTTCAATTACCACTTGTGAAGGGAGATACAGATGACCCGGCTGAGTAAAATCCGCAAAAACAATAATGCCCCGATAATCGCCATAGATGTCATCGTCGGGCAAAGAGAGTTGAATTCTGGATTGACAGATTGGTTTCTTTGAGCGGGATCCTATGGTTCTCAGTCTTTCCAGACCCTCCAAGCTATCACTGGCAAGATATCTCTCCAACTCGCCACCGAGCGTTTGATTACAGGGTTTGCAGACGCAGTCTAAAGTCCAAGTGTTCGGGCATCCAAAAGCCTTGGGAAAAACATGTTCGTCAGAGTGATTTCTGCGGCTTAATAGATCTCGACAATAGATACATTGGATCAAAATAGTTACCTGCCATGCGCTACCAGAAAAGACTTATCCATCAGATAGAAGCAAACTTTGAAATCTGCCTACCCAGACTTCTCTTCTCCACTCCATATGCGTGAGATGGTGTCCTGGATTCTCTTTTCCATTCGCTCAATCAGCTTGCGGTTGGAGTTGATCAGCTCCTGCTCAGCCTCTACTTCAGCAATGATGTTACGTTGGGTGGCGAGAGGTGGGAGTGGGATTCGGGTTCCGAAAAGTTGTGACTGGTTTATTTTTGGAATACTTGCTCTTTCGTAGAACCCGCGGATGGCATCATTAAAGGTAGAAGAAAGCATATAGGTTGCGAGGAAGCGGACATCTGCTTTCCGGGTGTCAACTGCCAGCGGATACATATCGGAGCTGCAGTATCCACGAAGATTCACCACCGCGAGTTTATTTAGGTACGGCCGGATTTTACTGTACAACAAGCGCTCCCCGTCAAACGCATACACTGGCCCACGGACACCCTGTGCTTCAGCGGTTTCTTGTTTGAGAAGTTTGCCAGTATTTGATTCAATGCTATCCGCTCCGAAGGAAGGACGCCCTCCGTCGATATCTGTAGTGATAGCACCTCCCATTGAACACACCTCACCCAACTTCACCATCGGCCAGTCGGGGTGGATGGGGATGTTGGGGCGGTAGTTGTCGACGACGGCGCGGGCGCCGTCGATGACCTTCTGGTAGCTCTCGATCTCCGCCACGATCTCCTTCTGCCTTTCGATAGGTGGTAAGGGTATTTCGAAATGTGCAAGATCTTCCGGTTTCATGCTGACATTTGCCGCGCCTTGCATTAGACCCGCGATGGCATCTCTTTTCGCGTCAAGTGTCCAATACAGAAACTTTGCATCGAGTGCGCTTTCGTCCAGGGGCTGTAGCGCCACCAGAAGATTTGCGAGCGCGAATTTCCCTTCTGCATAGTGGATTCGGTGCAAGGCTGCCTTACCATGTCCGAGTGAGGAGATCAGTGGCACGCATACAGATGGTCCTTCAAAGTCAAAGTTCTCTGCGATCCTTGAATCGGCTGCGGTAAGTACGAGTCGATAGGGCCCTGGTGGGGTCTTGGTACTTGAGAATGAACCTTTGGTGATTCGGCACAACTCGCCGAGGGTCACGAAACGTTGGCCTCCATTGCTTATGACGGGCTTGTATCGAGTGCCCGTTAAGTTAGCGTCGCCCGCAAGCACTATCTTGCGCGGAACGAGCCATGAGTGGCGGGATAACTCACCCTCTTGATAGTAAGCACGGTAGTCATTCAGTACGTGTGGCAAGTCATTGAAGTCGGTTGGAGTACGCTTCACGCCTAGGCTGACACCTATATGCCGCACGTCGGAGAATATGACGTTGGGATTGCGTCGCGCTTCCATCCGATCGAGCACTAGGATCGATGTCTTGACTCCTGTATACGGCATAAAAACGCCAGATGGTAATGAAATCACTCCGATGAGGAAATCTTCGATTAGCATCTTCCTGAGCTGCGCATAGGCGGTCTGGCTCTGGAAGATGATGCCCTCGGGGACAATGATGCCGGCGCGGCCGCCCGGGGTCAGGTGCTCTGCGATGTAGTCCACGAACAATACCTCGCTGCGTTTGCTTTGCACACCGAAGCGATTGTGCGGCCGGATGCCGCCCTTCGGCGACATGAACGGCGGATTGGCCAGGATCACGTCGGCGTGCTCGTTCCACTTGTCCAGCGAGGTGAGGGTGTCGTACTCGTGAATGTGCGGGTCGGTGAAGCCGTGCAGGTACATGTTCACCAGCGACAGCCGCACCATGTCGGGCGAGATGTCGTAGCCCTTGAAGTTGGCGACCAGCCGCCCGCGCTCGTCGGGGGTGAGGGTGCTGTGGCCGTCCTTGTCGGTGTTGGCCTTGAGGATGTGCTTGAAGGATGAGATCAGAAAACCGGCGGTGCCGCAGGCCGGGTCGAGCACGGTGTCGGTCTTCTTCGGGTCGACGATCTCGACAATGAAGTCGATGATGTGGCGCGGGGTGCGGAACTGCCCGGCGTCGCCTTGGGAGCCCAGCACCGAGAGCAGGTACTCGAAAGCGTCGCCCAGGCGCTCGGAGTGGTCGTATTCGAACTCGTCAATGATCTTGAGGAAGGCGCGCAGGGTCTCCGGGTCGCGGTAGGGGAGAAAAGCGTTCTTGAAGATGTCGCGAAAGAGCGGCGGGATGCCTGGATTTTCCGGCATCCGCGTGATTGCCTCGGCGTAGAGGTTCAATGTTTCTTGGCCGCCCAGTCCCGCGCGCATGAGCCGAGACCAGCCGTAGCGGGCAAAGTCGCCGGCGAAGAACTTGCGGTGGCCGCCCAGCTCCTCGGCCTCGGCGTCCATGTCGTCCATGAACTTGTAGATCAGGGCGATGGTGATCTGCTCCACCTGGCTCTTGGGGTCGGGCACTTTGCCCACCAGGATGTCCCGCGCCGTGTCGATGCGCCGTCTGGTTTCGGAATCCAACATGATGTGTCCTCAGTTCGTCTTAGTCAAATGCTGATCCTGAATATCCTGTCCATCCATGTCGCATCTCACGCGATGAACTGGTTCAGGGGCACGTAGTCCTTGATGTACTCCGGGACCAGCGTGCGGTACTCAGGCGGGACGGCCGTGAAGTCGCGGGTGGAGAACGCCGGGTTGGTGGCCAGATCCGTGAACTGCCGCGTCTCGATGATGTGGCGCACCCGGTCGCTGGTGGCGTAGGCCTTGAAGAAGTGCTTGATGGCGGGGATGGCCTGCGCCTCGGCGGGCGTGTGGTCGGCGACGAACTTGGCGAATTCCTCCTCCAGCAGCTCGTCCTTCGACTTGAAGCGCGGGATGAGGCCGAAGATCTTCTCCAGGATCTCGCGCAGGGTCAGGCGGCGGTCCACGGCGGCCGCCTGGCGGAGCTTGTCGAGGGTATAGTACTCCTCGGGCTTGTGGAACACCTCGCGGTTCACGTAATCGATGACCCGGTCCCACTGGCCGGACTCCACCGACCGGACGATGAAGTCGTTTTCCCGCACCGTCTCTTCAAACAGATCGAAGAACATGCGGTCGATCTTCATCCCCTCGAGGCCGATCACCTCCTGTTTGACTGAGGACAGAATGTCGGCGCCGAGGTGTTCATAGGTGTCCGGGCGGTACACGGGGCCGTCATCGCCGCCGCCGTCCGTCGGCTTGCCCGTGGCGCGCGGCAGCGGCAGCACCTCGTCGTAGTTGAACTCGGTCTCGAAGTACTCGCACGTGGCGAAGAAGTCGAAGAGCTTGAAGGCGGTCTTCAGCGGCCGGGCCACGCCGGCGCGGACGGCGTCGTCGAAGAGCTGCTCGCGAAAGTCGTGGGTGCGCGTGCCGCGGCCCTTGATCTGGATGAAGTCGGTGGGGGAGAAGATGGGCCGGAACAGCCCCAGGTTCAGGATATCGGTGCAGTCGTAGCCGGTGGTCATCATGCCCACGGTGACGCAGATCCGCGCCTTGCTCGTCTTGTAGCCGGGGAGAAAGTTACCCGAGCCGAGCAGATTGTTATTGGCGAAGTTGATGGCGAACTGCTGGGCGTCGGGCACCGCGGAGGTGACCTGCACGGCGAAATCGGACTGGTACCGGTCGGGGAACATCCGGTCGGCAAACTGATTGAAGAGTTGCGCCAGTTTGGCCGCGTGGTTCTGGCTCACGGCGTATACGATGGACTTGCCGATCTCGCCGCTCACGGGGTCGCGCAGCGCATGCTCCAAAAACGTTTTGCAGAAGAGCTGATTGGTGGCCTCCGAGAAGAAGCGCTTCTCGAACTCCCGCTGCCTGAACGCCTCCTGCTGGTCCTCACCGGCGTCGTCGGTGAATGAGACGATGAAGCCCTCCTCGGAGAGCAGCTCGGTGGTGACCTCGGTGCGGGCGTCCACGACGGTGGGGTTGATCAGGTAGCCGTCCTTCACCCCGTCGAGGAGCGAGTAGCGGAAGGTGGGCTGGCCGCTCTCGCAGCCGAAGGTGCGGTAGGTGTCGAGGAGGAGGCGGCGTTCGGCCTCGCGCGGATCGCGGGTTGAGGCATCCCGGCCTTCGAACCGGCGCAGGTAGTCGCGGGGGGTGGCGGTGAGGCCCAGCTTGTAGCCGATGAAGTAGTCGAACACGGCGCGGGCGTTGCCGCCGATGGAGCGGTGCGCCTCGTCTGAGATCACCAGGTCGAAATCGGTGGGCGAGAAGAGCCGCTGGTACTTGTTGTTGAAGAGCAGCGACTGCACCGTGGTGACCACGATCTCGGCGCGGCGCCAGTCGTCGCGGTTCTCCTTGTAGATGACCGTGTGGAAGTCGGCGGACAGCAGGGCGGTGAACGCCTTCCGGGCCTGCTCCTCGAGCTCCAGCCGGTCCACGAGGAAGAGCACCCGGCGGGCGTTGCCGGTGCGCAGGAAGAGCTTGACCACGGCGGCGGCGGTGAGGGTCTTGCCGGTGCCGGTGGCCATCTCGAACAGGAAGCGGTCCTTCCCCGCCTGCACGGCGGCCTGCAACTGGTGGATGGCCCGCAACTGGTACGGGCGCAGGAAGCGCAGCTTGTTGGCCTGGATGTAGGCTGGGCGCTCCTCGGGGCTCTTCCAGCCTGCGTCGGAGCGGTAAGCGGGGCGCTGAGTGAGAACGATGTAGTCCTCGGCGACGGTCTCTTCGCAAAGTCGCGCCGGATTGGGCGTGACCTTCCCGTAGCTTGTGGCCGAATCGGGCGTGGGGAACGAGGTGATGAGGTACGGATTGCCCCGTTCCAGGTCCCAAAAGTAGTGCAGGTTGCCGTTGGACAGCATGACGAAGCGGCAGTTCAGCGAGCGGGCGTACTTGCGGGCCTGCTCCTTGCCCACCAGCGGATTCTTCCCTTCCGCCTTGGCCTCGAGCACGATCAGGGGAAAGCCCTTGGAGTCGAGCAGGAGAAAGTCGACGAAACCGTTGGACGTCTTTTCGAAATCGTCGCCCAGGGCGTCCAGCTCGTGGGACTTGACGGACACGTTGAGTTCGAGGCAGATGTTGGCCGGAGCGCCGTCCGCGGGGAAGAAGCGCCAGCCGGCCGCCTCGAGCAGCTTGTTGATCTTGATGCGTGCGGTGGCTTCCTTATCGGGCAAGACAATTCCTCGCTGCGTCGAGTTCAGTGATCCGTTGTTTGAGAGTGGTTTTGTGCGAAAAGCATATTTTTAACTTTGTTATTTTAATTCCAGGAAGAAGTTGACCTTTGCGCCGCCATTATCATCGATTGTATAGATGCCCAGGCTGAAGCCTGCCCGGTAACCGATCAGGGTGTTGGGAATGACCTCCACCCTGTATTGCTCTGACACGCCGATCAGACGTGCCAACTCATGATAGTCAACTTCATTGGCAACGATCCGAACTTTTTTATTAGATTGTAAAGCCTGCAATATCTTCGGATTGATTTTGTTTAGAAGATCCTCAATTTTATCCTTAATGGTGATGTTGAAACTTTCGTCATTTCCTTTTCCCCGGTTACATTGCCGGCAGAGCGTCTGCAGATTAGCTAGGCTATTGTTGCCGTCTTTGGAAATCGGTTGATAATGATCAATCTCTAGTTCAACGACATCCAGATCAACCTCCGGGTACTTCGCCGGCGATTTACCACAGAGCTGGCACGTATATCGATCCCGCTTGAAGACTTCCAGCCTTATCTTTGCGGGGATCGATTTTCTTTTACTCATTTTCACTACTTTTGATGATTTCTCCGTACATTGAAACGAGGAACAACCACCATTAAAAAGCGGGGCATTCGAGAATCGAATCCAGTCTCAGTTTCGGCCTTTTGAAATCCTGGCATCCCCACGGCGTTCCCCTCGCCGGCGTGACCGCTCAGCCATAATCGATAACATGGTGAACCCCGATTTCATTAATACAACTCACCAGATCATTGTGTCAACTTGGAGCTGGAATAAGGCTGGAAGCAGAGTTCCATTGAATCCCGGCCCCGAGGGTTTCGATGTTGTCTTAGGGACCGGCGGCCGCTGACGGACACCGACGGAGTGGTGCGGCACCCGGGCTGAGATACCGCGAGGGCCCCTCCCCGCCGCTCGCTCCCGCTCGCGGTACCTCAACTGTGCCAACCGGTTGATTTTGCTGATTGCACCAGAAAGTCGGCAAATGGATAAATGGGTGAATGGGTGAATGGGTGAATCGGTGAATGGGTGAATCGGTGAATGGGTGAATGGGTGAATCGGTGAATGTGTGAATCGGTGAATGGGTGAATGGGTGAATCGGTGAATCGAAAATTGGATCTGAGTTCTGTGATTTAGGATTCAGGATCGGGGACCCGGAACCCAGGTCCCAGGTCCGAATATTGTTGATGGTTGATGGTTGATGGTTGATGGTTGATGGTTGATCCTTGGTGGCGAGTGCCGAGCCCCGAACCCCGAACCGCGAGCCCCGATTACAAGTACGAACCTGTGAACCTTTGAACATGTGAACCTGGAACCAGCCCTCCTTCACTCT
>Ga0302250_1002150_pt1 | contig 12822 bp, 15 predicted proteins | sample AAG_RA_Asp_MG_FD_193536 | JGI IMG/M metagenome (GOLD analysis project Ga0302250, IMG submission 193536) | Enriched activated sludge microbial communities from anaerobic digester in WTTP, New Holstein, Wisconsin, United States - AAG_RA_Asp | ecosystem: Engineered > Bioreactor > Anaerobic >... | reverse complement strand
CGGATTTTGATAGGATGACAGCTATGATCTGGCGAGCGGTGTGGGTGTGACGCCTGCATCGCTTCCGATCAGAAAGTTCGACGGGTCCTTCCTGTCCAAAATCCCATGCGGGGGGCGCGAGCGCGGCATTTCGCTAGCGTCCAATCCCGAAACGAGGTTACCAGGGTTACCAGTTACCACCCCGGTTACCACCTGAACCGAGTTACCACCCTTTGATGACCCGCCCCTCGTGGCGGGTTTTTGCATTCCAATGACCGAACAACTGCGCGTCGAGTATCGCAAGATCGAGACGCTGATCCCTTTCGCCCGCAATCCGCGCACGCATTCCGAGGCGCAGATTGCCAAGCTGGCCTCCAGCATCGTCGAGTTTGGTTGGACACAGCCAATCCTCGTCGACGGCGCCAACGGAATTATTGCCGGTCACGGTCGTCTGGCGGCGGCACGCAAGCTGGATCTGCTGGAAGTGCCAGTCATCGAACTCGGCCACCTCAACCCGGCGCAGAAGCGGGCTTACGTGATTGCTGACAATCGCCTGGCACTGGACGCCGGTTGGGACGAGGAACTGCTTTCGCTGGAACTGGCCGAGTTGTCCGAGGCGGGATACGACCTGTCCATGACCGGCTTCTCCAACGAGGAGATCGAGGAACTGCTGGTTGGTGCCGAACAGGCGCTACAGGACGAGCCCTCTGATGAGTCAGAGGACGATGCCGCCGACGATGTGCCGGAGGCGCCGGCCAACCCGGTCTCGCGTCCCGGCGATGTCTGGCAGATCGGCGCGCATCGCCTGATCTGTGGTGACGCCACCGATCCCAACGTCGTCCGAACGCTGATGGCCGGCGAGCAGGCCGCCTTGTGCTTCACCTCGCCACCCTATGGCAACCAGCGGGACTACACGAATACCATCATTGATTGGGATGCCCTGATGCTGGGTGTCTTCACCAACCTGCCCATGGCCCCGAACGGCCAGGTGCTGGTCAATCTCGGCCTCATTCACCGCGAGCAGGAGGTCATTCCCTACTGGGATGGCTGGCTCGACTGGATGCGCACCCAGGGGTGGCGGCGCTTCGCCTGGTATGTATGGGATCAGGGACCGGGATTGCCCGGCGACTGGAATGGCCGGCTGGCACCATCCTTCGAATTCGTCTTCCACTTCAACCGGATGGACTCTGAGGCACGGCGTCCGAACAAATTCGTGCCCTGCATCTACGCCGGGCGCGACACCCATCTGCGTGGCGACGGCACCAGTGCCGGCGGCATGCGCAACAAGGATGGCAGCAAGACCGCCTGGAACCATGTCGGCCAGGTGACGCAGGAGACCAAGATTCCGGATTCCGTCATTCGCATCATGCGGCACAAGGGCAAGATCGGTCAGGACATCGATCACCCGGCCGTGTTCCCGGTGGCGTTGCCCCAGTTCGTTCTGGAGTCTTACACCGATGCCGGCGACATCGTCTTCGAACCGTTCTGCGGCTCGGGCACGACCCTGCTGGCCGCCGAGCGCATCGGCAGAAAGGTACGCGCCACCGAGATCGCGCCGGAGTACGTAGATGTCGCGGTGAAGCGCTTCCAGCAGAACTTTCCGGAGGTATCAGTGACGCTGGCGGCGACGGGGCAAACCTTCACGGCGGTGGCCGGCGAGCGACTTGGAGGTCCGGCATGACCATCTCCTGGCTTGCCGACAAGATCGAGCAATGGCCCACGGCCAAGCTGGTGCCGTATGCCCGCAACTCACGCACCCACTCGGCTGCTCAGGTCGCCCAGATTGCGGCGTCGATCGCCGAGTTCGGTTTCACCAATCCGATCCTGGCCGGTGGCGATGGCGTCATCGTGGCAGGGCATGGCCGTCTGGCCGCTGCCCAGAAGCTCGGGCTGGCGATGGTGCCCGTCGTGGTGCTCGACCACCTGACGCCGACCCAGCGCCGAGCCCTGGTGATTGCGGACAACCGCATTGCCGAAAACGCCGGCTGGGACGAGGCGATGCTGCAGGTGGAACTGGCCGCGCTGCAGGACGATCAATTCGATCTGGCCCTGACCGGGTTCGACCCCGATGCCCTGGCTGATCTACTGGCGGGTGAGGAAACCACTACTGAGGGCGACACCGACGAGGATGCGGTTCCGGATGGATCCGGTACCGTAGTATCCCGGACGGGTGACGTCTGGATCTGTGGCGAGCACCGGGTGATTTGTGGTGATGCGACCGACCCGGATGCTTACGCGGCCCTGCTCGGCGACGAGATCGCCGACATGGTGTTCACGGATCCGCCGTACAACGTCAATTACGCCAACTCGGCCAAGGACAAGATGCGCGGCAAGAACCGCGCACTCCTCAACGACAATCTCGGCGAGGGTTTCTACGATTTCCTGCTGGCGGCACTGACTCCAGCCCTGGCGCACTGCCGAGGTGGCGTGTACGTGGCGATGTCATCCAGTGAGCTGGATACGCTGCAATCCGCCTTTCGGGCGGCTGGGGGCCACTGGTCCACGTTCATCATCTGGGCGAAAAACACCTTCACGCTGGGGCGCGCCGACTACCAGCGCCAGTACGAGCCCATCCTTTACGGCTGGCCGGAAGGTGGCGAGCGCCATTGGTGCGGCGACCGCGACCAGGGTGATGTCTGGCAGATCAAGAAGCCGCAGAAGAACGATCTGCACCCGACCATGAAGCCAGTGGAACTGGTGGAACGAGCGATCCGCAATTCGAGCCGGCCGGGCGATGTGGTGATGGATCCCTTTGGCGGGTCAGGCACGACAATGATTGCCGCTCACAAGTCAGGCCGCAAGGCGCGTCTGATCGAACTGGATCCGAAGTACGTCGATGTGATCGTGCGCCGCTGGCAGGACTATGCCGGGGCGCAGGCCATCCGGCAATCGGATGGCGTGGCGTTCGACGCGCTGTCAGTCGGCGGGAAACTCCGGCAGGAGGTCGCCGCTGGTGATGTCGGCCACGTAGCGGACGTTGCGGAACTCGCCGGGGTCGTCGGCGAGGTGGACACCGCCGACTGACTGGATTGCCACGCCGTACTTGCGGCTGAGCTTGGTCAGTTCGGCGATGAACTGGTCGTAGTTGGTTTGGAGTTGTGGGGTGGTGACGACGGCGGCCATGTCGATCTCCTTACGCCGCTTCGGCTTCGAAGGATTCATCGGTCACTTCGCAGTGAATCACGAACCCGGTGAGGTAAGGCAGGCCCTTGGGGATGCCGTACTGCTTGCTGGTCTGGCGGCCAATCGTCCAGCCCATCCAGCGGGTGACGGCGGCGTCGATGGCCTGCTGGATCGTCTGGCCTCGCAGCATCTCGTTGAGGACATCATCTGCAAAGTGGCGTCCGTGGCGGCTGTCGAGGAACAGCCTGACCGATTCGAGGGGCTGGCAGGTGGCATCCGAAATCGCGGTCATCGCGATCGGCCAGGCGGCTTCGGCGTTGTCGTTCATCGTGCCAAAAAAGCCCCAGGCATTCTGGGTGGCGGGGATTTGAGTGGTGTTGGTCATCTTGATCTCCTTCGGGTGTGTGGTGGCGACACCCGTATGAACGCGCTGTTTGATTGAGAAGCCAAGCTAATCTTCAAAGAATTTGCATCAATTTTCGGTGGCGAGTTCGTCGAGAAGTTTCATCGCGGCCTGGTCGCCGGACAGTGCAATGCGCAGGGTGCGCAACGCCTGTTCGATGCTGACCTCGGGCCGCCGATTGTCGAGCAGCCAGCGGATTGCGCTGGCCTGATCGTTGCTGGGCGTCGGCGACTCAATCGCCACCCCGACGTACCGACCGTAGCTGCCGCCGGAGGGATCGACATAGAGCGTGGTGCGGCCGGGGGCGCTGACCTCGACCACACTGCGTTTGCCATTGCGGTGTCCACCGTGTCCCGCCAGCCAGTCGCGATCATCCAGCAGGGTGTTGGCGAAGACGTCGTACTCGATTGCGGTCAGTTCCTTGCACAACTCGATCGTGATGGACTCGGGCGGTGCGCTGGGGTCGCTGTTGTGCAGCACTTCATCGATGCTGCAGGGTTTGCGGGTAAAGCGGGCGCGGGTGGCGATGGTCATGATGGTCTCCGTTCAATTGATTGTTGTGACATACGCATGAACGCGTTGTTCAATCGGAAAGCCAAGCTATTTCAGGAATCATTTTGGGGTGGCGTGGATATGCCGCCACCCTATCTAGAATTCAACCGACTCGGTAAATGCGATCGCTGCCCTCGGTCTTTTCCGAGGTGATGGTGAGCCCGAGTTTCTTTTTGAACGCCCCGGCGAAGGTGCCGCGCACCGTGTGCGCCTGCCAGCCGGTGGCCGCGCAGATCTGGTTGATGGTAGCTCCCTCCGGTCGCTGCAGCATCTGGATCACGGCGGCCTGCTTGCTGTTCTCGCGGGTGCGAGGCTTGCCCTCGACGCCGACCTTGAGCAGTTGCCTGGCCGCGTCCTGTTTTTCTTGCGCCCAGTTGGCCTCTGCGGCCGACACGGCGGCCTCGACCTCTGGGTCGGGGTGAAGGGTGGCCGGCATCGGCCGGGCGCGCCCCAGGGCGTCGTAGCCCTCGGCGGCGACGAACCAGTCGGTGCTGTCGCGGGTGATCAGGGCGCGGTTGAACAGGCCCTCCAGCACCTTGGTGCGGGCACCGCCCTTGATGTTGTCGGGGAACCATTCGATCTTGCCGTCGGTGTGTTCAATGGCGTAGGCGAGGATGGCGTGCTGGGCAGGGGTCAGTTGGATGGTGGCCATTTGATGCTCCTTCGTGGTGGTTGATGGTGATGGCATGAACGCGCTGTTCGAGAGTGAAGCCAAGCGCTCTTCGCTTCTTTTTTAGCCCTGCTTCGCGGCCTGCCGGCCTGCCTCGTAGGCGGCCATCAGGGCGCTCTTGACGCCCCATACGCTGACCTCGTGGAAGTCCATCCGGTCGCTGTTGCGGGTTTCCAGGGTTTCGATGAACAGGTGATCGAGCGCGATTTGCTGCATCTGCTGGTCGAGGGTTTGGGCGGCTTGCTTGGTCATGATCGTCTCCTTGGGTTGGCGTTGATGGCGATTGCATTCAGGCGCTGTTCGAACAGGAAGCCAAGCTCTTTATGCATGGCTTCGCAGATCTATTTGCGTCCTGCCTTGAGTGTCTGGATGCCCTCGTGGGCAAGCGTCAGGGCTGCGGTCTGAAACGCGATGTGCGCCACCCCGGGTGCGTCCTTGGCGTCATCGATCAACTCGTCGATCACCGACCTTGACTTGGCGCGCATCGCCGCGCAGGCGGCATCGAGTTCCTTGGTGCTCGCGGTGCGCACTTCCGGATAAAGGCGTACCAGCAGGGTCAGGGCGGTATCGGCCAGTTTCTTGCCAAGGGTGTCCAGTTTGTTGGCGTACATGTTTGTCTCCCGCAATGTGGTTGATGGTGATGGCATGAACGCGCTTCTGTGGAGGAAAGCCAAGCTCTGAATCGCGACGTTCGAGAACCTCTGCGATGGGCTTGATGTAGATCATGGGTCTGTCGATACGCGCTTACGCCCGGCATCGCGGCGTCTCTCACGTGGCGGTCAAGAAGGCGATTGATAGCGGGCGCATCACGCCCGAGGCCGATGGCACCCTCGACCCGCAACGGGCTGACGCCGAGTGGGCGAAGAACACCGAAGCGCCGCGTGCGGGCACTCGCGCCAGGCCCGTCCGGGCCGCCGTGCCGCAGGAGACCGCCGCCAGCGCGCCCGCAGGCGACACCCACAATGCCTTGCCCACCGGCGGCGCGTCCCTGCTACAGGCGCGCACGGTCAACGAGGTGGTGAAGGCGCAGACCAACAAGGTGCGCCTGGCGCAACTCAAAGGGGAACTGGTCGACCGGTCGCAGGCCGTCGCCCACGTCTTCAAGTTAGCGCGGGCCGAACGGGAGGCGTGGATCAACTGGCCGAATCGCATCACGCCGATCCTCGCGGCGGAACTGGGCATCGATGAGCACACCCTGTTCGTGGCGCTCGACGTCGCCGTGCGCGTGCATCTCGAGGAACTGGGCGAGTTTGTGCCGAAGGTGGACGGATGAAGGCGGATGATTACGAAGGGGCGCTTGAGATCGAACGTGCTTGGCGCGAAGGGTTGCGGCCCGATCCACGTCTGACCGTATCCGAATGGGCCGAGCGCTACCGGATGCTCTCGACCAAGGAATCAGCCGAACCCGGGCGCTGGCGCAATGCGCGCACGCCCTATCTGCGCGAGATCATGGACTGCCTGTCCCCGGCATCAAAGGTGGAGCGGGTGGTGCTCATGAAAGGCGCACAGGTGGGCGGCACGGAACTGGGCCTCAACTGGGTGGGCTATGCCATCCATCACGCACCCGGCCCGATGATGATCGTCTGGCCAACGACTGAGATGGCGCAGAGGAACTCCAAGCACCGCATCGATCCCCTCATCGAGGAGTCGCCGGTACTGAAGGACATCATCGCCCCGCCCAGGAGCCGGGACTCCGGCAACACGGTACTGATGAAGGAGTTTCGCGGCGGCGTGCTGGTGATGACCGGGGCCAACTCGGCAGTGGGTCTGCGCTCGATGCCGGTGCGCTATCTTTTCCTCGACGAGGTGGATGCCTATCCGCTGGACGTCGATGGCGAGGGCGACGCGATCCACCTGGCCGAAGCGCGCACCCGGACGTTTGCACGGCGCAAGATTCTGCTGGTGTCCACGCCCACCATCTCCGGGGCGAGCATCATCGAGCGGGAATACGAGGCGTCAGACCAGCGCCGCTACTTTGTGCCGTGCCCGCATTGCGGTCACCGCCAGTGGTTGAGGTTCGAACGGTTGCGCTGGGATCGTGGGCAGCCGGAAACCGCCGCCTATCTTTGCGAGGACTGCGAAACATCGATCGCCGAGCATCACAAACCCCGGATGCTGGAACTTGGGGAATGGATGGCGCAAGGAATAGGAACGAGCGCAGGGTTTCACCTGTCCAGCCTCTACAGTCCCTGGAGAAAATGGCGCGAGATTGCGGCGTCGTGGGAGAAGTCCGCCATGTCGGAGAGCCGCTCGGTGGCGACCATCAAGGCATTCAAGAACTCGGAACTGGGCGAGGCCTGGGTCGAGGAGGGCGAAGCCCCCGACTGGCAGCGCCTGTTGGAGCGCCGTGAGGATTACCGCATTGGCTCCGTGCCTGCGGGCGGCTTGCTGCTCGTGGGTGGGGCCGACGTGCAGAAGGATCGCATCGAGGTCTCCATCTGGGCCTTCGGGCGCGGCAAGGAATCGTGGCTCGTCGAGCATCGCGTGTTGATGGGCGACACCGCCCGCGACGAGGTGTGGCGGCAGCTTGGCGCAATGCTCGGCGAACAATGGGAGCACGAAACAGGCGCGCTGATGCCATTGGCGCGCTTCGCGCTGGACACCGGCTTTGCGACACAGGAAGCCTATGCCTTCGTGCGGCTGGCGCGTGATTTTCGCTTGATGGCGGTCAAGGGCTCGGCCAAGGGCTCGGCTCTGGTAGGCACGCCGACTGCCGTGGACGCCACGACGGGCGGCAAGAAACTGCGCCGGGGTATCAAGCTGTTTACCGTCGCGGTCGGCATCGCCAAGCTGGAGTTCTACAACAGCCTGAGGAAGGTGCCGGAGGTGGCCGAGGATGGGGTCACGATTCGTTACCCCACCGGCTTCGTCCATCTGCCCAAGGTGGATGCCGAGTACCTGCAGCAACTGTGCGCCGAGCAACTGGTCACCCGGCGCGATCGCAACGGCTACTCGGTGCGCGAGTGGCAGAAGATGCGCGAGCGTAACGAGGCGCTCGACTGCTACGTGTATGCCCGCTCGGCCGCATCGGCGGCAGGACTGGATCGTTTCGAGGAACGCCACTGGCAGGAACTGGAGCGACAACTCGGGATGGGACAGCCGCCAGATGAAATGCCACCGATTCAAACCTACCACCCAGACGAGGCCACCCACAGCGGTGGCTTCGGTGTTTCTGGCAGCCGCAACACAGGGCGGCGCGTGATCAAAAGCCGCTGGTTAACGCGATAGATCGGCCAATGAGGACCTGATGACCTACACCATCGATCAACTCGAGACACTCAAACGCGCGCTGGCCACGGGCGAGCGCCGTGTGAGCTTTGGCGACAAGACGATCGAGTACCGATCGATCGAGGAACTGCAAGCGGCGATTCGTACCGTGGAGGATGAAATGGCCCGTGCTTCAGGCGTGCCGACCACGCGCCAGATTCGCATCGACACCCGGAAGGCGACCTGATGAAATGGTTCTCCAGAATTCGGCGCGGCCTCTTTGGCAACCCGTCGCCGATCTATGATGGCGTCGGCGGTGGCCGGCGCGCACTCGCCTGGCAAGTCGGCAATCCCGGTGCAGTCGCTGCGCTGGCGTATACGCAGAACGAACTGCGCGCCAAGAGCCGCGATCTGGTACGGCGCAATGCCTGGGCAGCAGCGGGTGTCGAGGCCTTCGTGTCGAACGCGATTGGGACCGGCATCAAGCCGCAGAGCATGCTGGCCGATCAGGCGGTGCGCGAAGCCATCCACCGCCTGTGGTGGGATTGGTGCGAAGCAGCCGACGCCGCAGGGCTCACTGATTTCTACGGACTGCAGGCTCTGGCGTGTCGCGCCATGCTCGAAGGTGGGGAATGCCTCGTACGGCTGCGCTACCGCCGCCCGGAGGATGGTCTGCCGGTGGGACTGCAACTGCAATTGCTCGAACCCGAACACCTCCCAGCCACGCTGAACCAGGAATTGGCCTCGGGAAACGTGATCCGCGCGGGCATCGAGTTCGACAAACTCGGACGGCGCGTGGCCTACCACCTCTACCGTTCCCATCCTGGCGACGGTTCCTTGGCCCCGATGTCCGGTATCGGCGGCATTGACACGGTGCGGGTGTCGGCCAGCGAAATCATTCATCTGTTTCGCCCGCTGCGCCCCGGTCAGATTCGCGGCGAACCGTGGCTCGCCCGCGCGCTGGTCAAGCTCAACGAACTCGACCAATACGACGATGCCGAACTCGTGCGCAAGAAAACCGCCGCGATGTTCGCAGGCTTCATCACGCGCCTCTCGCCCGAGGACAACTTGATGGGCGAAGGCCTGCCGGATCCCAGCGGTGCAGCATTGGCTGGACTGGAGCCGGGCACGATGCAAATCCTGGAACCTGGCGAGGATGTGAAGTTCAGTCAGCCCGCCGACGTCGGCGCAAGCTACGCCGAATTTCTGCGCATGCAGTTTCGGGCAGTAGCCGCGGCGATGGGCATCACCTACGAGATGCTGACCGGGGATCTCACGCAGGTGAACTACTCGTCGATCCGGGCCGGGTTGCTGGAATTTCGGCGCCGGTGCGAAGCCATCCAGCATGGCGTGATCGTCCACCAGTTGTGCCGCCCGATCTGGCGTGCGTGGATGGAGCAAGCCGTGCTCGAAGGGGCGCTGACGCTGCCGGGTTTCAGCCGTCGCCGTCGTGAGTACCTGTCGGCCAAGTGGATTCCGCAGGGCTGGCAGTGGGTCGATCCGCAGAAAGAATTCAACGCGATGGTCACCGCGATTCGTGCTGGCCTGCTGTCGCGTTCGGAAGCGATCTCCGCTTTCGGTTACGACGCTGAGGACATCGATCGCGAGATCGCGGCTGACAACCAGCGTGCGGACGAACTCGGTCTGGTCTTCGACTCTGATCCGCGCCACGATCGACCGGTGCAGGTGGCAGGTTCTACCGAGTCGGACGAATCAACCCCTACGAACGTTTGAGGTCGCGATAGAAATTCTCATGCGGCCCCACGGCCTCGAGATAAACCAGGCGAATTTCATCATCCACGGTGTAGCCCAATAAATAGAGCTGATTCTGGCTTCGGAATTTGTAGACGAAGAGTTCGGCCAAGTCGCCTTTCTTACGCTCGCCCACTGTGGGATCAGCGGCCACGACTTCGGTTGCCTCGTCCACATCGGCGGCAATGTTGTCGTGCAGTTTCTTGTAGGCCCGCGCGAAACGACGGGTTTGCCGCAACTCGTAACTCATTGGCGTTTCGATCGCGGCACGAAAACAGTCGCCTCATCACGTGGCTCAGACATCGATGCCAACGACTCGGCGATGAAACTCACCGGCAGATCCGGATTGTCCATCGCGGCACGCCCGATCTTGGCCCAGTACTCGATCTGCCCGGCGATGGTGCGGTGCTCGCTCACGGCTTCGCTACGTGCCTGGTCGTAGAGCTTCTGATCGATGCGAATAGAGGTCGAAGTGCTCATTGCAGCCTCCGTGCTGACAAATGTTTTACCACTTTCAATTTACCACAAATGTGGTAAATCACCCAAGGAAGATCAACGATGCTGCTTTCCCATCTGGCGTCCCGCATCATCGGGACGCCACTCCTCATTGCACGTCCGAAACTCGACGTCATCCTGTCTGTGCTCGGAAACCGAATCGGTCTGCCCGAGATGGAGTTGGCACTCCCGATGCCAACGCCGAAAACAGCGCATGCGTCATCGCCGACGGGTATCGCCGTGATTCCAGTGGTTGGCACCCTGGTCAAACGGGTGATGGGTATCGATGCGGCCTCGGGTTTGATGTCTTACGACGAGATCGGTGCGCGTCTGGACACTGCGCTGGCTGATCCGAAAATCGCCGGCATCCTGCTTGATATGGATTCGCCCGGAGGGGAAGCCGGTGGCGTATTCGAACTGGCAGCGCGCATTCGCGCGGCCAGCCAGATCAAGCCGGTCTGGGCACACGCCAACGATGCGGCGTATTCCGCCGCCTATGCCATCGCTGCAGCAAGCGAACGCCTGACGCTGTCGCAGACCGCCGGTGTCGGCTCCATCGGCGTGATCGCGCTGCATGTCGATCAATCGGTCAAGGATGCCAAGGACGGGCTGAACTACACCGCCATCTTTGCCGGCGGCCACAAGAACGATTTTTCACCACATGAAGCGCTGACGCCGCAGGCCACCACGACGCTGCAGACGGAAGTCGACCGGCTCTACACGATCTTCACTGCGCAAGTGGCCGCAATGCGCAGCCTCGATCGGGATGCCGTGCGCGCTACGGAGGCGGGCGTGTTTTTCGGGGAACACGCCGTGGCCGCCGGACTGGCCGATGCGGTGATGCCGTTCGATCAGGTGCTCGCCGAGTTCGCCGACGCGCTGGCTGCCAAGCGGCGATTGGCTGCCCCGCAAGCGACGCGCAGTGCCGCCATTCACTCTGTCCATTCCAACTTGGAGAACGCCATGAACGACGACGAAAAGATCAACCACATCGAACCTGTCGGTGAACAGACTGATGCACCGAGTGACGCAGCACCGAGTGAGGATCCACCGCACACGGACGGCGCCCTGCAACCCGAAGCAACTACCCATGCACCACTCGCGCGGCCGGCAACCAACGGACGTATCGAAGCCCAGGCCATCGCCGAGTTGTGTTTGATCGCCGGCCAGTCACAGCGTACCGCCGAATTCCTGGCGTCCGGGGCCAGCGAAGCACAAGTCCGCCACGCCTTGCTCAAGGCACGGGCCGACCAGCCGGAGATCTCTTCCCGCATCACCGCCGATGCCGGCACCACCCGGCGTCCGGAAGACAGCCCGGTGGTCGCCGCCGTCAAGAAACTCACCACCAAGGAGTAAGCCATGCCCGCTCTCACGCAACCGAACAATCTCGGTGACCTGCTGAAATACGAAGCCCCCAACCTGTACTCGCGCGAGCAAGGCATCGTCGCCGCAACGCAAAACCTGCCTCTGGGAACGGTAGTTGGCCGAGAAACGGCGACCGCGAAACTCAAGGCTCTCGATCCGGCTGCGACCGACGGTACCGAAGCTGCCGCGGGCGTACTCGGCAACGACATCGATGCCACGCTGGCCGATCGACCCGACGCCATCCTGATCGCCCGTCACGCCATCGTTGCACGCAGCGCCGTGGTTTGGCCGACTGACATCACTGCACCACAACAGGCAGCGGCCATCGCTCAACTGGCGGCACTGGGCATTCTGGTGCGCGATAGCGCCTGATCGCCGTTCTGTAAATCTCATTCGCTTTCCCGCAAAACCCGCGTGCCCAGCGGGTTTCGTCATTTCTGGAGATCCCAAATGCAAAACCCCTTTGAAAACCCCGGCTTCTCGATGGTGAGCCTGACGGCAGCCATCAACCTCATTCCCAATCGTTACGGTCGCCTGGAGTCGTTGAATCTGTTTCCCGTCCGACCCGTGCGCACGCGGCAGATCATCGTCGAGGAATATGCCGGGCGTCTGAACCTGCTGCCGACCCGCGCGCCGGGTTCGCCCGGCACGGTCGGTGAACGGGGCAAGCGCAAGCTGCGTTCTTTCGTCATTCCGCACATCCCGCACGATGACGTGGTGTTGCCGGAGGAGGTCCAGGGGCTACGCGCGTTCGGCTCGGAAACCGAGATGGAAGCCATCGGTGGGGTGATGGCCCGGCATCTGGAGACGATGCGCAACAAGCATGCGATCACGCTGGAACACCTGCGCATGGGGGCACTCAAGGGAAAGATCCTGGATGCCGATGGCAGCGAAATCATTGATCTATTCGACGAGTTCGACCTCACGGCGCAATCGGTGTCCTTCAAGTTTTCGGTAAAGGACGACGAAGGCAATCTCAAGGACGCCTGCCTGGAACTGCTCAGTCTGATGGAGGATGGGCTCGATGGTGAGTTCTCCACCGGGACGCATGTGCTGTGCTCGCCGGAGTTTTTCCGGGCACTCGTCACGCACGCGGAGGTCAAGACGGCTTACCAGAACTGGCAGCAAGGCGTGGTGTTGATCAACGATATGCGCTCGGGCTTCAACTACAGCGGTATCACCTTCGAGGAATACCGGGGACAAGCCTCTTACGTCAAACCCGATGGCACCTTGGGCACGCGCCGTTTCATTGCGGAGGGCGAGGCGCACGCATTCC
>Ga0302250_1002148_pt1 | contig 12829 bp, 14 predicted proteins | sample AAG_RA_Asp_MG_FD_193536 | JGI IMG/M metagenome (GOLD analysis project Ga0302250, IMG submission 193536) | Enriched activated sludge microbial communities from anaerobic digester in WTTP, New Holstein, Wisconsin, United States - AAG_RA_Asp | ecosystem: Engineered > Bioreactor > Anaerobic >... | reverse complement strand
GTGGCTCAAAAAGGTACTCGAAATCATCCCTGAATACCCAGCCAATAAACTGGCCGACCTTCTCCCCCAAAATATGAAACTGTAATTTCTTTAGGTTTTACAAGATGTGGTTGGTGGGGTGGATACATTTGAACTGGAATCGTTATCAGGGTTTGTGCTTTTCCAAGTACCTGTGAGCGGTACATAACCATTAATGTCAGATTTACGTGATTTATTCATTGTTGTATTTCCAATGGCAATGGTTAAAAGTAAAGAGTTAAAAGGATAAATTTTTGATAAACATTTTATTTTCACATAAGGGTCACTAAGGGCAATCATTTTATCAATTGCATTGTTACGGTTTTTATAAGGTAATAGAGCAGAGAGTCGTTCATAATCATCAGAAGTTGAACTCAGTTCATTCCGATTCACATCAAAAATAACGATTTTTGGTTCGTATCGCTGTGTTATGGTTTCGAAAATCGCATAATTGTAAAGCAGGAAATTACCGTCTCGTCCGGTATTATAACAACTCATACCCAATTCTTTTTCAACAATCCGGGGATCATAATGGTGGTTAGCACGTGAAGAACCAAAAATAAGAATTTTGGCATTTGTGCTATCCATAGAATACGTGGTACGGTAAAAAGCGCCGGAAGTCTGTTTAAAATAAAAGTGTTCCAGTATTTTACCAATAGCCAAATCGAGTATAAACAGGACAACACCAAGGACTAAAAATTTATAAAATAATTTAATTATCTGGGCTTTTACAGGCATGAGATTAATTAGAATTGGAAGTAGATAAATTGGCCGCCGTCTAAGACGCCAAATAAGAGGATCAAAATAATTACTGAAGTGTAGCTCAGGTGGCGGATGATCCAGTTGGAATGATAAAAGAGCCGGATTTTGGCAGGATAGAATTCATCCCTGAAATCAACGAACCATAAAATTACCATGGCAAACACCGAGTAGATAAAAATAGCGGGTGTTCCTGTAAATGGCATACCTGGTTCGACTATAATTTTAGTCAGGATATGCAGCGCCTGGCCGAAATCAGAGGCTCTGAAAAATATCCAGGCCAGCGATACCAGCATAAACGTTGCTAATATCGCATAAACATTATAGAATACTGATTTCTTTTTAATCCCGGCCCATTGCCTGGCTTTTTTATGGATTGGCGCCATAAATTTAGCATACGAAAGATAAACGCCGAACAAAGCTCCCCAGAGCAGGAAATTTAATCCCTCACCATGCCACAGGCCGCAAATGGAGAAAGTGATCATGGTGGCGAAGAAATAGATCCAGTTTTCAGTGAAAGCGCCGAAATATCTTTCCTTTTTCAATTTAGCGGAGAAGTAATAGGCCAATGGTAAAAACAGGTAATCACGCAGCCACACAGAAAAACTAATGTGCCAGCGGTTCCAGAAATCTTTTATGGAGGTGGCAAAATAGGGCCGGCGGAAGTTGTTGGTCAGATGGTAGCCAAAGATTTTCGCCGTCCCCAGGGCAATGTTGGTATACCCGGCAAAATCGGCATAAATCTGAAACGCATAAAATACCGTGGCTATGGCCAAAGTGGCGCCATTGTGATGCTCTGAATTGCCATACACGGCATTTACATAAATGGCCAGCCGGTCGGCCACCACCAGTTTCATAAAATAACCCCACAACATGAGCTTCAGTCCATCCACCACCCTATCATAATCAAATGTATAAGTCTTATGAAACTGGGGTAACAGAGTCTGCGGTTTTTCAATGGGTCCCTGCAGGATCTTCGGGAAAAATAGCATGGAGGTGGCAAAAATACCGAAGTGGCGCTCACTCTTTACCGTACCTCGTTTTACTTCAATGAGATAAGCTAAGATGGTGAAGATGAAATAGGAAAGCCCGATGGGAAGCATGATCTTATTGATGATGGAATTCTCCGGGAGATCAGGCAGTAACTCTGTTTTGAAGAATCCGGAGTATTTAAAAAGGACAAGCACCAGAATATTGGCTATGATACCTGCAATGTAAATCTTTTTCCTGTTTATAGTCGCCTGCTCAATACGAATGGCCAGAACATAATTCATCAGGATCAATACTGCAAATAACAATAAATACCACGGTAACAACTGAAAATAGAAAAAAACGCTCCCGGCCAGCAATACCATCCATTGAAACCGCCCGGGCACGGCAAAATACAGAATAGCCGTGAGGGTGAGGAAGATGAGGAAGGGGATGGAGGTGAAAAGCACGGGAAAATTAGCAATTAGTAATTAGTAATTAGCAATTGAAATACAATTCGTTAGAGAAATGAATAGCAGTTAATGGGTGAATTTATATTTTATTTGTTCCCATTTCTAATTGTCGGATTGCCGGATTTTTTTCAGGTATTTTTGGGTTTCAAGGGTAAGGGTGGCGGCTATTTCATCCCAGGTCAACTCCGGATCGGTTAAAAGCACCGGCCAGCCTGACATGTCAATATCTTCATACCAGGTAAGACTTTTCAGTACGTTTACTTCATTGTAAACAGCATACTTTCTTTTGTAAAAACGGAGCATGTCGGTCATACTGAACTGGCGGAGCAGGTAGAATATATCCATGAAATCCTTTACCCTTTGCCCGCTGGTGGAAATGGCATTGAGCTTCATGGCAATAATATCCTGGGGGGAAGCCATGGTTATGTGGTAAATTACCAATGGGTCTGAAACATATGGATACCTGTGAGCCAGAATATCTACTTTTACACCGCCAATACTTCCTTTCAGGGTATTTGAAGCAGAAAAAAACAGATGAAAATCAAAGTCGGCTGAAAGATTTTCAAGTATCTGTCCGGCATCAAAATAAAAATCGCTGAAAAGGTCAATATCCACCGATTTCCGGTGGCCGATTTGCAGCGCCAGCGCCGTTCCGCCAACCAGACAGAAGCCTTTCAGGTAATCCTTTTCCTGCAGCCTGATCAATAATTCCAATGTGCCGGAGTCGACTGCTTCTTTGTGTAGCATTTAAAACGGGATTTGGGTATTCCGAAAAACAGGGAAACAAAGTTCAATGTTTTTGGATCAAGGTAATTTTGATTGACCAAGGATTCTTCAATTTCATTTTCAGTGTACAGCTTCATTAAATTCCTTATGTCGTCCTGGTTGCCCAGGCTGAAAATCCTGCCGATGATCAAATGCTTTGACTTTACAATATCAAGTTTCGCAGGATCAACATCCCAAAAGTAGGATTGGTTAAAGAGGTTGAGGAGTTCTGACATGCGGTGTTGGGCGTTGGGCGTTGGGGGTTCGGCGTTCGGCGTTGGGCGTTTTGTGTTCTGCGTTCTGCGTTGGGCGTTGGGCGTTGGGCGTTGGGCGTTGGGCGTTCTGCGTTCGGCGTTGGGCGTTGGGGGTTGGGCGTTGGGGGTTGGGCGTTGGGCGTTCTGCGTTGGGCGTTGGGCGTTGGGCGTTGGGGGTTGGGCGTTGGGGGTTGGGCGTTGGGCGTTGGGCGTTGTGCGTTCAGCGTTCTTTATTCTTTTGTCTTTTATCTTTATTTCAACTTTCGATTTTAACTACCCTGCTTCACGAAACATCCGTGTTAACGGGTTATTAGATGCTGAACCTGGTTTGGCACGGGGCTTTGAGGTTGAGCCAGAGGTGGATCAGGATTACAGCTTGATTGCCTAATTCATTCAGGTCATCCACAATTTCAGGAAGATTGAATGAATACTCATGGGTTAGCTGATTCCGGGTTTCCTTTAAGCAAAACCATTGCAGGGGATTCATAAAGCGCCAAACCGTCCTTCCAGAATTCCTGTAACTGACAGATCCTCATCGAGATCGGGCCAATGTAACCCTGTTCCATTACAGATAATTTCAATATTGTTAAGTTGATCAGTCCGGGCGGTTTTAAGTTTTCTATTCAATTCTACAGGAAATCTGATTTCCTTCTAATCATTCAGTAACAAACAAATTTTTCCCTTTTCATACCATGCTTTTTCGGCTTTAAAAAGCAATTCAGCTACCATTATGCAATACAATTCCCAATTCATAAGAAGCAACCAAACCTTTGAGGTGTATGTATCTCAAAATGTTTAAATTATTTCCTCTTCGGTGAATAAAATCAACCGTTCAGGATAAAGATTTTCGAGGTTTTGGATTTCGCCGGGTTTAACAATCAGATAATGGATTTTGCGGGAGATGAGTTCTTCCACTTTCTCAATATACCCCACTAAATTTTCAACATTGATATGCTCGCCAATCAGAAGCAGGTCGATGATACGGCTGTCGCGGCCCCTGGCGAAGTCGCCGATAAGCCAGGCCTGCCTTAGACCGCCCACGCGCATCAGGATTTTATCGATTACCTGATCGATGCCGGTATATTTGAGTAAAATATTATGGATATCGCTGAACAGCGGATGTTTGGTGTTGGCCCTGAACACTTTTTTATTGCCTTCCGCCCGGCTTATGAGCATACCGGCATCTTCAAAGCGGTTGAGCTCCATGCGGATACCGTTGGTCGACTCGCCGAATTCGTCCTCTAAATCGCGCAGCCACGACTGGGTGGTGGCGTTGAGGAAGAACTTAACGAGCAGTTTGAGACGGGTTTTGGAAGTGACGAGGGTTTCGAGCATTCAAAAATGCAATTATTTAGAAATTTAGAAATTTAGAAATTTGGAAATTAATACAAAATACAAAATTTCAGGGGTAATTTATAAATGTTGCGGCGGTTGATTTTCCTGGGGTGTTGTGTAGAGACGCTGCGCGCAGCGTCTCTACGATGGTTGCCATGTTTGGTTTGACGGAGACGCGGCACGCAGCGTCTCTACGATAATGTAAACAATTGATTGTTATGGTGTTGGATGGATGCAGCTTCGCCCGGTCAGTCACATTGAAATGGGCTGTTAGGGAAATTTGGTCAGAAATCGAGCAACAAATATACTCATTTTTCAAATATACAAGTTTTTATATTGATTTGTTGGTTGGTTTGGATCTGATTGCATTTCTGTGGAAGTCGGCAAAATCTGAGGGAGACTATATCTTCTTTACACGGTTTCCTCAGATAGTAAATTTGTATAGCAGCAAGGCAGACCGGCATCAGAGACTTTTTTTTAATTCATTTAATGAATGACGAATTATAGTGTGCCGTGGGTTTATACTTCAGAAAAACGCAATTAGTTGTTTTCCATCACTGAACAGTAACCGCCTTTTGCAGGGTCGATGATTGTGAACCTGTTTATTCTGTGGTCACCAGCCTGCTATGTTTAACCTTTGTACTATTTTTCACTCCAAACAATTCGTTTAATGTAGTCGGTATATCCCAGAATGATTCTCACGACTTTGTCACTGACGTTGGGCATTGAATAATCTCCAACCAACCTTAAATTTCTTTCTGGTTGTGGGGTTGAGGGGCTGAGGGGTTGATTGGCATCGCCGGTTTTCTGATATTGAAGCTGCACCAGACCCTGCAATATCCTTTCAGGATTAAGCCCCACCATCATTACAGAAGCTTCTTCCATGGCTTCAGGTCGCTCGTGGGCTTCACGAATATTGAGGGCGCGGAAGTTCAAGATGGATGATTCCTCGGAAATGGTGCCGGAGTCTGAAAGGACTGCAAAAGCGTTAATCTGGAGCGCATTGTAGTCTGAGAAACCAAGAGCTTTCATCCAGTGGATTAAGGGGTTGAGCGGTTGAGCGGTTGAGGGGTTGAGGCTTTCTAATTTTTTTCGGGTGCGTGGATGCGTGGAAACGATGATTGGGTACTGGTACTTTTCGGCTATGAGATTTAAGGCTGTGAGGAGTCCGCTGAAGTTTTTTTCATTATTGATGTTTTCCTCTCGGTGTGCCGAAACTACAAAGTATTTCCCCTTTTCAAGACTCAGCCTTTGCAGTACATCCGATGCCTGTATTTTGGGCATGTAGTAGGTGAGCACTTCAAACATAGGGCTGCCGGTTTTGATGATGCGGTCGGCAGGCAGGCCCTCGCGTAAAAGATATTCACGGGCAATGCTGCTGTAAGGCATATTGATATCGGAGATGTGGTCGACGATCTTCCGGTTGGTCTCTTCGGGTACGCGCTGATCGAAACAACGGTTGCCGGCTTCCATATGAAAGATGGGGATATGTCGTTTTTTAGCAGGGATAGCACAAAGGCATGAGTTGGTATCTCCCAGCACCAGAAAAGCATCGGGTTTCTCCTGTTCGAGAATGGGATCAATTTTTATGATAACCTGTCCGATGGTTTCAGTGGCATTAGCGCCCGCTGCGTTCAGAAAATAGTCGGGTTTACGGATTCCCATATCTTCGTAGAATATCTGGTTCAACTCATAATCGTAATTCTGGCCGGTATGAACGGAAATGTGTTCAATGGCTCCGGATTCGTCGAGTCTGGCCATTACGCGCGAGAGGCGGATGATTTCAGGACGGGTACCGACGACGGTGAGGACTTTGAGTTTGGACATGGGATTGATGGGTTGGGGGTTGGGCGTTGGGCGTTGGGAGTTGGGCGTTGGGAGTTGGGAGTTGGGAGTTGGGCGTTGGGCGTTGGGCGTTGGGCGTTGGGCGTTGGGCGTTGGGCGTTGGGCGTTGGGCGATTATTTTTAAATAAAGTTGTCAGAAATAACTACTCCGTTTACATCGTGATTCTTACGTTTTGTTTATATAGTTACCGGTAAACAAATAATTAGACATCTCCTGAATATTTTTAAAAATTATTGATTCGTTTACGATATGAATCAGGAAATAAGACTTTGCTTAAAATCAATGTATAGTTTGAATTTCCTCTTTGTTTTGCAGCTATTCGCATGTTAGGAAAACAAGTTCTCGAGGCTACTTTATACCTTTTCAAACCATGTATCCGGATCGTTAGGATTGTAATGTTCGCTGATCCAGAAGATGGTATAGAGTTCGTCGTTGCCCACGTTGGTAATATTGTGGGTGTACCATACCGGCATGTCGACATAAGAGGGCTGATTGCCATCGAGTTGGAAGGATAATACCTTATCCGTTCCGATGCGCCGCATTTCAATGCAGGCCTTGCCTTTAATTACTGCAAATCGTTCGGCTTTTCGGGTGTGGAAATGGTTGCCGCGGGTAATTCCGGGATTGGTGGTAGAGAAAGAAATCTGACCTCCGCTATTGAGCCTGACTGTTTCTACAAAACTGCCCCGGTGGTCGGTATTCAGCCTGAGTTTGAACGGGAAGAAGCTCTGGTGGTCGATATACGTTATAAAAGTATTGAACATATTGACCTGGGCAGGATTATTCAAAGAAGGTATTTCACCGCTATGAAAATAGTTGTCTTTGTACATGGTGAGGAGCTGCAGCAAGGAAGACACCTTTATGGATGTACTGTGAGTAAGCTTAGCCTCCTGAATAATCTCGTCTTCTTTATATTTGGTGAATACTTCATCGGCCATATCCATTATGGTCTTTACCAGCTCACCCACATATATCAGATTAAGTTCCGAATCGACCTCAATCCGAGGAGTTTCTCCATGGGTCAGCTGATGGCAGAAAGTGGCCACTACCGAGTTATAATATGGATTTCCGAAAGGCCCGAAAACATTGGGAATGATTAATCCGGTGAAGGGCGCATGATTTTTCTCTGCCCATTTTTCAAACAATTTCCGGCCTTCCCTTTTAGAATTTCCATAAAGATTGTCTCTTTCTTCCTGGGTAGAAGATGAAAACAGGATGTGCGGGGTTGAACGGGTTTCTTCACAAGCTGAAATTAGTTCTTTAACCAGGCTGATGTTGGTATCGAAAAGCGTTTTAGGATCGGCATGACGGTTGACTGCCGCGAGGTGAACAATGACATCGCATCCGGATACAAATTGCCGTAGTTTCGTTTTATCGCAGAAATAATCATCAGCAAAAGGAACACGAACGTATTTTTGTGGATAAAGACCCAGGGTGTTATAAATATGAGTACCGATGAATCCGGCCTGACCGGTTATGCCAACCCTGACGGGGGGCTGGTGACTGGTGACTGGTGACTGGTTATTGCCCATGGGTGGTTAGTGGTTGGTGGTTAGTGGATCGATGGAAAAATCAAAGTAATCTGACGGGAAGCGATAGTCATCCTGCAGGGATTGTCCGAGTGTAAAATCAGAGAAGACGATCAGAATTGAACCAGGCTCCAGAGCTTTGAATCCGTTGATGTGGCCGGGGGGAATGACCAGTATTTCACTGTTTGAATCAGTTAGTATATGCGCCTTAATGACAATGTTTTTAGATGGCCGTTCCCAGTTATCCGGTTTGATCCAGTTCACTACAAAACTCCCCTTTGTCACATAAAAGTATTTGGTTTCCAGCTTGTGGCCCTGCCAGGCACGTATGGTTTCTATGTCGGGATGCGTAATGGTATAAAACCTCTTGATGCCGGTTAAGTTGAAATCATTTACAAAACGGATGGTTCCACGATAGTCAGTGTGAATATTGCCCTGGATAATGGTCATAAGAATTTATTTATCCTGAATTTCCGATTTAAAGCATAAAAGACATTCGCCGGATTATTCGAATTTCTAAGGTTCGTAAATATGCGTAATATCTTCTTCCAGAATGTCTTTGCGGATCAGGGGAAGTTTCAATAAAAGATTTTTCATTCCTTCCACATCGAGCCGGTGGGTATTGTGCGAGGTATAATCTTCCACTTCTGAAACTCTGGTTTCGCCTTCCGTAAAGAATTTTCCATAGTTCAGGTCACGGTTATCGGCAGGAATACGGTAGTAATCACCCATATCAATGGCTTTGGCCATTTCTTCACGGTTGACCAGCGTTTCATATAGCTTTTCACCATGGCGGGTTCCAATAACATTAATTGGATTGTTTGCCTTGTAGAGTTCTTTCAGTGCTAAAGCAAGGGTCTCTATGGTGGCTGCGGGGGCTTTCTGAACGAACATGTCGCCACTTTGTGCATGTTCAAAGGCAAACCACACCAGGTCTACAGCTCCGTCAAGGGTCATCATGAAACGGGTCATTTCCGGATCAGTAATACTAAGTGGTTTACCCTGCTTGATCTGATCGACAAATAAGGGGATTACAGAGCCTCTGGATGCCATCACATTTCCGTATCTGGTACCAGTGAATACAGTTCCGGAACCATTAAGATTGCGACTTTTGGAAACCATGAGTTTTTCACTCAAAGCTTTACTCATACCCATGGCATTGATGGGATAAACGGCTTTATCAGTACTTAATACTACAACATATTTCACCTGATGTTGTATAGCGCTGTCCAACACATTTTCGGCGCCCATAACATTGGTTCTGACGGCTTCCATGGGAAAGAACTCACAGGATGGCACCTGTTTGAGCGCTGCCGCCTGAAAAACATAATCAACTCCCTTCATGGCGTTGTCAACCGAACGCTTATCACGGGTATCGCCGATGTAATATTTTATTTTTTCATTACGGTAAAACTGGCGCATGTCGTCCTGTTTCTTTTCATCACGACTAAGTATTCTTATTTCCTTAAAGAAAGGATCGTTCAGGAAACGGCGTAAAACTGCATTACCGAAAGAACCGGTCCCGCCGGTAATAAGGAGTGTGTGAGAGGCAGAACTTTGCATATCAGAATTAAATGGTTAATGGTGTAATAGAACTTGGGATAGTATATTGGGTCAAGGACAGTAATGACATATTAGACAATAAGGAATGGATTGAAAAATAATTAGAAATTAGAAATTAGAAATTGGAAATTGAAATACAATTCGTTAGATAATAATTTGGCCACGTTGCGGGGTTTATTTCCTGGATTGGTATTGAATTCTCAAATTCTCAAATTTCCAAATCTTCAGATTCTCAGTTTAAGCTGTTGCTTTTTCGTTTAGGAGCCATTTCCAGAGTGGTATAACACGGATTGTATGATCTTTTTCTTCAATCATGTATTCCTGGTCCCAGGTCAGGAGTACCAGATTCCGGCACTGAAGTTCGGAGGCTGCTTCGGTTAATGCCGATACTTCACGCTTCAGCTTTCTGATAAATACTGCCAGATCAGGTTTTCATCAAAATTTTTCAATATCAGATCATCATAAAAATTCAGGTAGGCAAAATTATGACCGGTCAGCATCTGAAGGGCCAATACCGATTTACCGGCTCTGCGGGGACCGGTAATCAGTTTGATCAGTCCCGAGGCTAAGTAATCGGTGATTTCCTGAACCGAGATACGCTTTTGATACGATAGGTTCAAAAGTATATCCCGTTCTTCTTTTTGCTGTAAAATTATGGATCTGAGCATTATTTACATTATACTGCACAAAATAAGTACAAATTTATGCAGTACAGGTATTTTATTGCATGAAAAAATGCGTTGGGCGTTCTGCGTTCTGCGTTCTGCGTTGGGCGTTCTGCGTTCGGCGTTGGGCGTTGGGCGTTCTGCGTTCTGCGTTGGGCGTTGGGCGTTCTGCGTTCTGCGTTGGGCGTTGAGCGTTGTGCGTTGGAGGTTTCTCGCCCAATGAATTGGGCTCGAAATGACCCGGGGAAGGCGTTTTGGGCGTTGGGCGTTCTGCGTTCTGCGTTCTGCGTTGGCATGGAACCCAAGGGTAGTGTGCTATTCCTTTTGCCTGTCAACAATTTCCCAATGGTCGCCTTTTGCGGGGCAGGTACGTTTTAGAATGTCTGCCTTTTTAAGTTTTTGAACATACGTCTTTGTTACTGCAAGGTATTTGTTTATTGCGCTGGCCATCTCGTCAGGCATGATTTTTCTGATTTGATCTGATCAGGGTTATGATCTGATTTTCAATACTAAAGATTTTCAGGTCAGTTTTCAATATTGTTTGCACGGATTTGTTTGCTGAACTGTGGGTATCCGTGTATCTGCTTCATCTGTGTTCTGATGTTGTTTGTTGTTTTGGATTTGAGGTTTGTGTTTAGAAGTTTGAGGTCAAGGTTTAAAGTTCAAAGTTCAAAGCTCAAAACTCAAAGTTCAAGGTTTATAGGTTTATAGGTTTGGGGTTTGATTTTGCTTTTGCTTTTGCTTTTGCTTTAAGAGAGCCATTTCCAGACGGGAATTATGCTTATGTTTTCATTACCTGATGGTATTTCTGATTCGATGGTATGAGCCAGAATGATACCCCTTGGGATTTGGAAAGATGTCATAGCTTCTTCAAGGCCGTCAAGCTCACGACGTAAGTTGTTGTTGTCGAGCGTCCAGCATACCTGTATCGCTTCGGTTGCTTTTAAACCATGTTTAATGATGAAATCACATTCGTGCTTGCCTTCGTGGTAATAGACTTCCATACCTTTTCTTAAAAGCTCTACAAAAATGTTGCATAAGAGAAACGCTTACCAATGTTGGAAGCCAGGTAAAGTGCGATTTGTTTTATTTCGTTGATCTGGATAAGCCTGTAACGGACGATGATATCCCGGTAAAGAATATCGCGAAAGTAGGAGTTTATGATCTCAGGATCGTTTTCTTTAACTACCATCGGAAAGCCCCCTGTTTGTGTGTATTGACCAAAATCCCTATAAAGCAGCGCTTTCTGTGTTGAACTGAGCTGGCCGAAATCGTAGTGATTTCCGATAAACCGCAGGTATTCGGTAAAAGAAAACGGAAATAACTCTATGACCTTGTTGCGGCCCGTAAGACTGGTAGCAATTTCTGAACTGAGCAGATTTGCATTGGAACCGGTAACAAAAACCTTGATTTTTTTTTCATACATCCGGTTCACAAACTTTTCCCAGGCAGGGATGTTTTGCACTTCATCAAGGAAAAATACGGGTTGTGTTGCGAAAAGTTCAAGATGCAATGTGTAAATTGTATCCATCACAGCAATATCAGGTATTATGCGCTCATCATCAAAGTTGAAGTAGCAATAGTCTTGCCCGCCAAGCTTCATTCGTTCCTTAATAAGATATAACAGCGAAGACTTGCCGCAACGCCGCACGCCGGTAATGACAACAACCTGCTCTGATGCAATTGCAGCATCAAGCACAACATCGCGGTCAATAAGCTGCTGCTGCTTGTTAAAAGTATCCTTCTGGTCGAGCAGAATTTCTTTTAAACGTTCTTTATTCATAGGGCTTTTTCATTTTGTTCGTCTTCAAAGAACAAAAGTAGCAATAATTGTTCGTTCAAAAAGAATTACAAGTAAGTAATCATGTTTTTATAAATATGGTTTTCTTGGATTGGGCGGGTTTAGGCGGGATTAGTGACCTATCATGATTTCAGTTGACAAAAAATACACAACTTTTATTTTAACTGCTGATTTATAAAACTATCAGATTCGGTTAAGGATAATACTTGTAAATATCTTTTCTATGAATAAGTCGTTCAAAGGTGAGAGTATTGTTATCGAACCTTAATCCAGCCCGATAGTTTCCAAATCTAATTCTATAAAAGTCCTGATAACCAGTTAACTTTTTGATTCCAGGAATATCAGTGAGGTTTTTGAAATTGATGCTGTCTTCAAACACGAATTGCTTAATCTTTTTTCAGTCTTTTTCAGGTAACCCGGACAGGTCTTTCAAAAATTTCCGATTGACCTTTATTTGCACTGGCTCTTATCGGTAAGTGCATCATAATATGCTTTGGCTTCACTGACAGTTAGTGAATCTTCCGGATCATTTTGGTTTATATACTGTCCTAAAGCATAATCCTCAAGTAATGATTCTATTTTCTCAAAAGTTTTAATATCCAACTGCACGGCAATTGGAAGCTTGTTTTCATCAGTTACGTATACTTTATTAATTTGTAGCATAAGAATATGTATGGATGATGAAGTTTTTAAGTGTTCTGGGTTGGGCGTTGGGCGTTGGGCGTTGGGCGTTGGGCGTTCGGCGTTCGGCGTTGGGCGTTGGGCGTTGGGCGTTGGGCGTTGGGCGTTGGGCGTTGGGCGTTGGGCGTTGGGCGTTGGGCGTTGGGCGTTGGGCGTTGGGCGTTGGGCGTT
>Ga0302250_1002146_pt1 | contig 12837 bp, 7 predicted proteins | sample AAG_RA_Asp_MG_FD_193536 | JGI IMG/M metagenome (GOLD analysis project Ga0302250, IMG submission 193536) | Enriched activated sludge microbial communities from anaerobic digester in WTTP, New Holstein, Wisconsin, United States - AAG_RA_Asp | ecosystem: Engineered > Bioreactor > Anaerobic >... | reverse complement strand
CTCCAAAATTTTTTGGGTGTAGGGATAGTTTTTGCCTATATCGGCGTACGAACCACTAAAACAAAAGCCGGCATATTTAACCATCTGACTGGCAAATAAAAGACCTGCCATTAATGTTATTGCTAATGTTATAACTATGTGTTTAGGCATATTAAAATTACCTCTCTCCTGCTTTGGAGAATACAAACTTTTTTTATTTATTCCTATATGTATCTGCCCCGATTTCTGTCAAGAATTTTGCTGGCAAATTTCTCTTTTCAATCTTAAATTAGAGGTCATCATAGTAAGTTAGGAGTTACCATTATAAATTAGGAGTCATCATTGCCGCAATAACTTTTAAACTATCCTATAATTTGTTTGGCAATGAGGACTCATGTCGGTAGCTACTTTCCTATATTTATTACAATGCAAACCAAAATTACTTACTGTCGTGATGAGTCCTATATTCCTTGAAAGTTATCGTATAGAACAAAGTTATTTTGGCGCTTTCTGACTCCTTACTTACAAATGACTTCGGATACTGAACTCATAGAATACAATCACGAGATCTCTCAAGAACGATACCGAATAGAACTTAGTTTTGGAGGTTTGAAGAAATATTTTGGTTGGGATAGATCTATCTATATGGGACTGAAGAAAACTGCAGATTATTTGGTGATGAGGGCAATTGCCTTTAATTTGAAACGCAGTGTAAAAATTTTACGAGCATAATATAGGAGAGCTGTGCCCAGATTACGGGAAAATGGTAAAAAATGAAAATAAAGAGAGTTTTGAAAAGGCAAGAATCAGGTAAATTACTTCATTTTTTTTAAATATTTCTCCAAATAAGCCATAATTCAGAGTGATAATGACCTTGCTCCTAATTGTTCAATGGTCTTAATGATAAATTAAATATCTATCCCATCATTTTCGCCGGGTTGAAACCCGTCGTTAATAACTGTCGTCCCGATGGGACTATTTTCTCTTCTATCGAATAACTTTTCACAGGATTCAAAATCCGCCACTCAAAGCTATCTTCCTATGTAACTTTTTTTATTATGTATGCTTTTCGCCGGGGCTGTCCCGAAACTAAAAGTTAGTTATTAGACAGTTTGTATAAGCGATTTTAATTAACAATCTCCCCTTGAGGAGTCCTTTATGTATATCTCAAAACACCAAAATATGTACTTTTACGAGGTTGTGAGACAGCACCGTCGTTAATATCTGTCGTCCCTACGGAAATAATAATGTCTTCCTATAAAGCTTATATCGCTCATCCAGATTTTTCATAGAATAAATTCATTATGCTTCATTCCTTTTTATGTTCAACTATCTTTGTGTTAGTATCTTTCATATTCAAAGTTCTCAATTTATAATAAGATCTGGAATACTAATAAAGAATCGCGACCCCTCTCCTTGAATGAGAGGGAATAAAGATATTACCGGTGGAGTAATGACAGTTGGCTTTGTCACGACCCCCTCTCCTTGAATGAGAGGGAATAAAGATGTCGGGAAATTCAACTTGTCAAATTTTGCTAAAAAGTCACGACCCCTCTCCTTGAATGAGAGGGAATAAAGCTTGGGAAATAAAAGAAATTATTAGTATTTGTAATTGTCACGACCCCTCTCATTGAATGAGAGGGAATAAAGTAACCTATGAAGAAGCAGCGAAATATCTACGCATAGTCACGACCCCTCTCATTGAATGAGAGGGAATAAAGCTTTCCCCTGGAGGGTCAGCGGATGGCATTATGTTTGATGGGTCACGACCCCTCTCATTGAATGAGAGGGAATAAAGATACCTATTTTTTAGTTCTCATTATTTCATCATTTCTGGATTAGCTTCCGCCAACCTAAAAAATATTAGCGATCATTTATATAATTTAAAGCAGGTTGGCGCAATGCCTTTTCACCCTATAAAATTTATACAATTATACAATAATCGGATTTGCTATTTATGGCAAGTGATTTTTTTTCACAGTCGCCACATATACTGAAAATATGGACAATGCCTTTATCGGAAACGATTTCCTGCAATTGTTTTATAAATCTTTGTTTTTCTTTCGCTCTTATATTAACGACGAAAACCGATTCCTGCAAACGGATTCCTCTGCGGAGCAGAAATTTTACCATATTTCTTCTTATTTTATTATCCGAGATATCAAAAGCAACTATGTGTCGCATATAACTCCTTTATTTCTTAAGTATGAAAGGTTGAAAAGGTATTCCTATCCTTAAAGCATTAACTAATTGTCTACAAGAAAAATCTATCATTTCTATCCAAGTTCTTTCCTTACCTTCCGTATCTTTAATTTTATCGTGTAGGGTCTGTTCCAGGCGGTTAATATATTTTCTAAAGCCATCACTTTGCAAATAGCAATATTTTCCTTTACTATTTTCTGCAATAATAAAATCATTTTGGGTTAGTTGACGATTGTGAATCATAGCAAGCACAATTCTATCAATCAAAAACCGATAAGGTTCTATCATATCCGAAGCGAGGGCATAATGCATACTACTGGGAGAATGGAAAATACCAATCCAGGGAGATAGACCTGCGGCAATTAGTCCTTCGGTCATTAAATTATAGAGGATCACATAGCCCAATGAAAGAAGGGAATTAATAGGATCTGGAGAATGATGGTATTGTCTATTGCTAAATTGAAAAGGAGATACGAGTTTGGAAAAGTGTTTCCAATATAGAGCAGCACCGGCTCCTTCCATTCCTCTTAGTTCATTGGGATTTGTTAAATTTGAACTATTGTTTCTATAAGAGAGTATTTCCTGACAGTCAATCCCATTTTTATGAAGAAGATGATATTGATTGGTAAGTTTAGCATAAACAATATTCCTTATAAAGGATAATTGAAAATCTGGGAAAGAAAAATTTTCAGTATTGCATATTTCTTTAGTAGTATAGGTTATTTTGTGAGGATAAAAGGAACCAACGGGTTTGCCTGTAATTGATAAGAAGATTACAGGTTTCCCAAGAGAAAGTGCCCGGTAAATTGTATAAGCTGATATTCTGGGTTTACCGATTATGACAATTCTGCTTATCATATTCCAGGAGATATGCTGGGTCAGTTCATTTGATTCTATCAGTAATTCAGTGGCAGAAGCGCGCACAGAGGTTTCTTTGAAGGTTACATAGACCGGAATACCTTCTTCCATTCCAGGCGGGAAAACAGGACTGTATTGGGACGAATTATCCTTATCAGATATAATAGGTTCAGTATCTATTCCTAATTTGGAAAGATTAAAAAATCCGGTTGTATTTATTTTATGACCTAAGAAAATTATCTCATCTTCTTGGTGGAAGAGGCAAGTTTTATCTTCCGCTAAATGCAGCTTCAACAAAGCCAAGGTTTTAGTAATCAATGTAAATAATTTTTCAGGATCTGCCTGGTTTTTATCCATAAGAACAAGGTCATCAGCATAACGAACATAATGAAAACCTTTACGCATAAACTCCCTATCCAGAGGCAAAAGATGAATATTGGATAGTAAAGGTGAAAGCGGATTGCCTTGTTCAATACCCTTGGATTTAACTTTTATAATTTTATCAAGCACAGGAAAGATGGGGTCTAAACCATACATACCTTGAATTTGTAAACTGAGGATATTGGTATTGATACTATCAAAAAAAGCATCTATATCAGTTTTAATACCAATCTGGAATCCTTTATGGAAACCATTTAGGACAGCTTTCACAGCATCCAGATATCTTTTTCCTTTCCGATACGCATAAACGCTAAAAGGAATCTGTTCGTCTATTCCATCATATATTGCTTTATCTAAAGCAGCTAAGAAATGCCTTTCCTTGATGTTACGGATAGAGATAGTCCTTTCTGTGCCCTGGGAATTTTTTATTGTGATTTTTTTGGTTGGACCCGGTATATAGTTCCCCGCCAAAATATAATTATGCAATGCTTCCAGATAAGATTCCTCATTTTCTTTCAGGTCTTCAGATGTTAAATTATCAGGACCACTGCTATCATTATCCAAGTTAAACAAAATATCATGCAATAATTCTTTATCTGCTGCCCGTTTTCTGAAGGTTACTGCTGTGGCAGGCATTTTTTTTAATGGGTTTAAGCTGCTTTCAGCAATATAATAAAAGCCAAATCCCAAAGAAGTGTTTTTACCTATTCCCGAATACTGACCCTCAACAAGCATTTTGTATAGGGGTCTGGAAACAGGTAAATGTAAATGTATTGCACCACACAAGCCACCTAAACTTAAATTTGCTTCATCAAATCTATCTATCCAGCAAAACCCACAATCTAATGTTTGAACGGATAAGAGGTCAGCTTGGGGAATACCTGCCTCTAATTTATCAGCTAATTTACTTAAAAACAGAACCGTATCCCAATGGAGGATGTCCATCCAAGGCCTGTCTTTGGTTCCTCCTTCCAAAGACATTCGTAGCGGAGTATGAAATACAATTGTTAGTTCCCGAGAATTAAACAGTAAATCAGTTTCTTTTTCTATATTACTATTAGTAAGCACCTGCCATTTATCCAGATTTGTTTCTCCGGAAACCAGACATTTAACATTAGAGAGTTTTATGTTTTTACCAGGAAAAAATATACAGTGAGGGGGAAAGGACATATCGCGGTAACCATTTTTGGCTATACTGTTAAGAGATGCCTGAACTATAGATTTATACTCTGCCGGCAAGAGCAATTGAAAATAAACTTTTTCACCCTCAAAATAATTATGCATTCCTTTAGAAGGAGCAATTGGTTGAATACCCATTTGAAAAAGATAATTCCTCTTCTCATCTCCTAAATCAGAGAGGATAAAAGATTCCACAAATTCTTCTTTAATGTATTTTCTTAAAAATTCTCTAATTACTGCTGACCAATATATACCTTGATAAAAATGCACATTATTAATCGGTCTTGTTACAGTAAATTCATATTCCAATAGATACAACTCTTTCATATTATATTATCCTTATTGAAGAATTTGGTTTTCTTTTTTTAACTTTATTGGATATTCGTCAAGTAAAAAGATTACTTAATTCTACCTGTAAACTTCATAATAAGATATGCTGATCATACAGTTGGAAATACCGTTACCCAGTTAGAGACAAGGAAATTATCTTAAAAATTTTTGGATAAATTGGGAAAATACTCAAATAAATAGGGTAATGGTATTAATATTTAAGCAATGCTTATATTTATCCCGATGATAATATCCATATATTAAAAGAGATATGCATAGCTTATATCTTTTCATAGTAGCTAATTAAAAAAGCAAGCAAGTTGAAACCAAAATAGCGATGGAGGGATTAGCCAGTGTAAAAAAAGGTGAGATAGTAGAGAAGGTTTAAAGAGTTGAGAAAAGAAGTAGAGTAAAAACAGGTGAAGCAGATTTTTCTTTTCTATAGCCGTTATGTTTCAATCCTTGTTTTAATGGATAGTAGAGTAAAAACCAAGCTAAATTCCGCGGGAGGATATACCGATTTTAGTTTCAATCCTTGTTTTAATGGATAGTAGAGTAAAAACCAGACCGAGCAATGCATCTATTTCAGACGCATTTTTGTTTCAATCCTTGTTTTAATGGATAGTAGAGTAAAAACAATTAACAAATCCCTTTTGTGGTCTTATATATGCATGTTTCAATCCTTGTTTTAATGGATAGTAGAGTAAAAACCCATCTTCCATCATCTCTGTTTCAGGTTCCATTTTAATAGTTTCAATCCTTGTTTTAATGGATAGTAGAGTAAAAACATTAGGAAGAGGAGATAAAAAATGATTGACATTTACTGTTTCAATCCTTGTTTTAATGGATAGTAGAGTAAAAACTTATATGAATTTCCACTATAGAATCCAACTATTGAGTTTCAATCCTTGTTTTAATGGATAGTAGAGTAAAAACTGCTTTATCCATAATTAACTCAATATACTGTTTTTGTTTCAATCCTTGTTTTAATGGATAGTAGAGTAAAAACTTTTCCGGAGGCAACTCTGGAAGAACTCTTCTCTTTAGTTTCAATCCTTGTTTTAATGGATAGTAGAGTAAAAACGGTCAATCTGCCAGACGATATCACATAAACTATGCAGTTTCAATCCTTGTTTTAATGGATAGTAGAGTAAAAACTTTACCACTTGTGAAGGATTGGGGAACTCTGACAGGTTTCAATCCTTGTTTTAATGGATAGTAGAGTAAAAACCAATGAGTGCACAAACACAAATCAAAAGAGAAGGCGAGTTTCAATCCTTGTTTTAATGGATAGTAGGATAAAAATCTTATTCAGGGTGTAGCCCCGGTTCGTCCTGCTCCGGTTTCAATCCTTGTTTTAATGGATAGTAGGATAAAAATTTCATTGATACCGAGAATTACTCTGCATCACGGTATGGTTTCAATCCTTGTTTTAATGGATAGTAGGATAAAAATAGTTTTGCGCCCAAAACGGCTATTTTACATCCGGATTGTTTCAATCCTTGTTTTAATGGATAGTAGGATAAAAATAATATATATATCTCATTGCTTTTACGGCTATTAGCTGGTTTCAATCCTTGTTTTAATGGATAGTAGGATAAAAATAAAAAAAGACAGATATCCCATTCTCTCCTGCTCCGCGTTTCAATCCTTGTTTTAATGGATAGTAGGATAAAAATCGAGCCAGGAAGCCCGCAAGCGAGCCAAGCCCCCCAGTTTCAATCCTTGTTTTAATGGATAGTAGGATAAAAATCCTTTCATATTTCACCAGGTCAATACCCTGGTAATGTTTCAATCCTTGTTTTAATGGATAGTAGGATAAAAATTCCAATACAAGAGATTATGGAGAAAGAAAAAAAGCGTTTCAATCCTTGTTTTAATGGATAGTAGGATAAAAATTCGGATCGGGTTTCATATGGATTCCAGTTCCGGGATGTTTCAATCCTTGTTTTAATGGATAGTAGGATAAAAATACCACTGATTTTGCTGGGCTGCGACCTTGAACTTGAGTTTCAATCCTTGTTTTAATGGATAGTAGGATAAAAATTTTAAGGGATTCATTAGATATATGGATTACGCAGGGTTTCAATCCTTGTTTTAATGGATAGTAGGATAAAAATAAGGGCTGATGCGGTTTTTCCAGCACCAGCCGGACCAGTTTCAATCCTTGTTTTAATGGATAGTAGGATAAAAATTGACTCAGGGTGTAGCCCCGGTTCATACTGCTCCGGTTTCAATCCTTGTTTTAATGGATAGTAGGATAAAAATTTGCTATCCCAATTGAATGCTGGGATATGTATCTTCGTTTCAATCCTTGTTTTAATGGATAGTAGGATAAAAATTAAATGGTCAATATCAATGTAATTTTGATATTGAGGTTTCAATCCTTGTTTTAATGGATAGTAGGATAAAAATATTGATATTCATTCCACTTCTCGCTTGCACCATTAGGTTTCAATCCTTGTTTTAATGGATAGTAGGATAAAAATATTGATTTCATTTTGTCTCCTTTACGCATTTGTTTTGTTTCAATCCTTGTTTTAATGGATAGTAGGATAAAAATCATCTGGATTTACTGTCAGTGTTATCGTTCCAGCACCAGTTTCAATCCTTGTTTTAATGGATAGTAGGATAAAAATAATTGGAAAAGATGCTTATTGAACAATGTCCCGAGTGTTTCAATCCTTGTTTTAATGGATAGTAGGATAAAAATATAGTTTGAACATATTGCTGACATCAGCAAAATGAGTTTCAATCCTTGTTTTAATGGATAGTAGGATAAAAATTTTCTGCTTCGGTGTGCCTTCTGACCATGCACGCCAGTTTCAATCCTTGTTTTAATGGATAGTAGGATAAAAATTTAGTTTCCATTTTATACTCCTGAAAAGACACTAATTGTTTCAATCCTTGTTTTAATGGATAGTAGGATAAAAATTCGAAGCCATCAATTTTGCCATCCACTAATAATTTGTTTCAATCCTTGTTTTAATGGATAGTAGGATAAAAATGAATGCTGCGTTTTTGATAATATATTTTTGCATTAGTTTCAATCCTTGTTTTAATGGATAGTAGGATAAAAATTTCTTACAGTTTTGTGAAAATGAGAATTTCTCTTCAGTTTCAATCCTTGTTTTAATGGATAGTAGGATAAAAATATCATCCACTCCATACGGAGCTAATCCTTCCCTGTAAGTTTCAATCCTTGTTTTAATGGATAGTAGGATAAAAATTTTGCTTGCTGTCCTTTTTCTTGTTGTGATGGTCGGGTTTCAATCCTTGTTTTAATGGATAGTAGGATAAAAATCGGAGTAAAATTCGTCTATGGAACGACAGAAATGGAGTTTCAATCCTTGTTTTAATGGATAGTAGGATAAAAATTATCTCAATATTTGTATCATTATAGTAATAATCAGGGTTTCAATCCTTGTTTTAATGGATAGTAGGATAAAAATTCTATGGCATTGTGCAATTGGATGTATTGAACTCCGTTTCAATCCTTGTTTTAATGGATAGTAGGATAAAAATAATATCCTCATACATATATAATCATTGTGTATTTGTAGTTTCAATCCTTGTTTTAATGGATAGTAGGATAAAAATTCTTTATGTTATCAGGAATTTCTGAATATATTTTTTGTTTCAATCCTTGTTTTAATGGATAGTAGGATAAAAATTATGTCTGCTATTTTGGTATTCAGCTTTCCCCACGCAGTTTCAATCCTTGTTTTAATGGATAGTAGGATAAAAATTCCTTAGAATCTTATCATGAATATCTTGAATCCCATGTTTCAATCCTTGTTTTAATGGATAGTAGGATAAAAATTCGTTGAGTGACTCCATGTGCTTGCGGCAGCATCTAGTTTCAATCCTTGTTTTAATGGATAGTAGGATAAAAATTTCATTAGGTTTTTGTTCTTCTTGCTTCCCTTCCAGTTTCAATCCTTGTTTTAATGGATAGTAGGATAAAAATCTGGATTGATGTCTGAGTTCAATATACAGAGATAGCGTTTCAATCCTTGTTTTAATGGATAGTAGGATAAAAATAGGAGCAGCAGAATACGCACAGTTAATTCACGACGCTGGTTTCAATCCTTGTTTTAATGGATAGTAGGATAAAAATGACATCCTGCACATTTCCGATACCAGCGATGGAAAGTTTCAATCCTTGTTTTAATGGATAGTAGGATAAAAATCCAGAAACTATTTCACGTCTCAATCCATCTATGGACAGTTTCAATCCTTGTTTTAATGGATAGTAGGATAAAAATCCAGAAACTAATGTTATACATTCTTGACAATTAGGGTGTTTCAATCCTTGTTTTAATGGATAGTAGGATAAAAATTTACTGAATGGAGAAATAAAAGATATATGCCCTATATGGTTTCAATCCTTGTTTTAATGGATAGTAGGATAAAAATTCAGGCGAGGCGATAAAGAATGCTATTATCGCTTAGTTTCAATCCTTGTTTTAATGGATAGTAGGATAAAAATCAGACCAGGCATATTACCAATTCCGCCGGTGGCTAATCGTTTCAATCCTTGTTTTAATGGATAGTAGGATAAAAATACTCGGATTCCAAGAACTCAAGAATACCTGGCGGACGTTTCAATCCTTGTTTTAATGGATAGTAGGATAAAAATCATTATCGTTTTCTGTGGTCTCGGAATTAAGCAAGAGTTTCAATCCTTGTTTTAATGGATAGTAGGATAAAAATACTCTCCAGTATTACCTATTCTAATGCTTGTGCCGCGTTTCAATCCTTGTTTTAATGGATAGTAGGATAAAAATAGGATAAATCCAGGTCCTTCAATGTATCCAAACAGGAGTTTCAATCCTTGTTTTAATGGATAGTAGGATAAAAATATATTCCCCCAGCACCGATTGCTTCTACAGGAAGAAAGTTTCAATCCTTGTTTTAATGGATAGTAGGATAAAAATGAAGCTGTTCCTCATCTAGATGCTCTTGTATTCCAGGTTTCAATCCTTGTTTTAATGGATAGTAGGATAAAAATTCCTGACATTGATCCCGAAGGGTCTGCAGATCGAAGTTTCAATCCTTGTTTTAATGGATAGTAGGATAAAAATACTTTTTTTGCAATTTCTACATACCTGAAGATCTGGTTTCAATCCTTGTTTTAATGGATAGTAGGATAAAAATCACTTTTTTTGCAATTTCTACATACCTGAAGATCTGGTTTCAATCCTTGTTTTAATGGATAGTAGGATAAAAATTCCTTATGTGTATCCTTATGTGTATCCTTATGCTTGTTTCAATCCTTGTTTTAATGGATAGTAGGATAAAAATATTGACGACTTTTTTGGTAATTTCTTCATTTAGCTGTTTCAATCCTTGTTTTAATGGATAGTAGGATAAAAATTAATGGTTGTGTCTCAAGAGAAGAAATAGACGGCAGTTTCAATCCTTGTTTTAATGGATAGTAGGATAAAAATCCTTCTGTTTCTTGGGTAATTCCTTTATGAGTAGGTGTTTCAATCCTTGTTTTAATGGATAGTAGGATAAAAATTTATTCCTTTATCAACTCCTGATTTATCTCAGTTGAGTTTCAATCCTTGTTTTAATGGATAGTAGGATAAAAATTTTGCTACAATTTTAATCTAGTCAAGGATTATTTCCTGTTTCAATCCTTGTTTTAATGGATAGTAGGATAAAAATAAGACGGCAAAGCATTCTACGAAGAAAATTATATAAGTTTCAATCCTTGTTTTAATGGATAGTAGGATAAAAATGGTAAGTGTTTTTGCTGTTTTTCCGTCGTAAGATTGTTTCAATCCTTGTTTTAATGGATAGTAGGATAAAAATCTGAATTGATATATAATAAGGTGTTGCCGTTGTTATGTTTCAATCCTTGTTTTAATGGATAGTAGGATAAAAATGTTTAGCTTACTTTCAAGGCAATTATGGTTTAATGGTTTCAATCCTTGTTTTAATGGATAGTAGGATAAAAATGTTTTGTGATAAAGAAGAAACAGGTTGTATTGGCTCGTTTCAATCCTTGTTTTAATGGATAGTAGGATAAAAATGATTAGGATTATTGGAGAGGATAATTAACTCTGTTAGTTTCAATCCTTGTTTTAATGGATAGTAGGATAAAAATAAACTTGGATTCCAAGAAATCAAGAATACCTGGCGAACGTTTCAATCCTTGTTTTAATGGATAGTAGGATAAAAATCATTTTCACAAAACTGCGAGAAATGCGGGAAGTTTCTGTTTCAATCCTTGTTTTAATGGATAGTAGGATAAAAATTTTTTTTTGTATTCTCTTTAATTTTTTTTTCGTTTGGTTTCAATCCTTGTTTTAATGGATAGTAGGATAAAAATTATATTACTCATAAGACCGTCTTCACCTTCAGGTAGTTTCAATCCTTGTTTTAATGGATAGTAGGATAAAAATTCACTAAGCTTATCCCTGTCCTTTGCTGGGATGAAGAGTTTCAATCCTTGTTTTAATGGATAGTAGGATAAAAATTAGATGCTCTTGTATTCCAGCAAGACGGGATATATAGTTTCAATCCTTGTTTTAATGGATAGTAGGATAAAAATTCTGTATTTTTTCAGTTTATCGGGATTGGCTAACAAGTTTCAATCCTTGTTTTAATGGATAGTAGGATAAAAATCCATAGCAATGCGGCAATTCCATCTCTGTTGTTCCAGTTTCAATCCTTGTTTTAATGGATAGTAGGATAAAAATCCTTGACGGGTTTTTTGTTACTCTTGTTACTCATTGGTTTCAATCCTTGTTTTAATGGATAGTAGGATAAAAATCCATATCAGTCACACTATCTAATACCTTAGGCACAAGTTTCAATCCTTGTTTTAATGGATAGTAGGATAAAAATATTTACAGCTGCTTTTGGATATTCATTCTGTATAAGTTTCAATCCTTGTTTTAATGGATAGTAGGATAAAAATTGGCAAATTGACCAAGTGAACGACTTTTTGGTCAAGGTTTCAATCCTTGTTTTAATGGATAGTAGGATAAAAATTCTATAGTAGCACCGGTATTACCTAATAATGAAGCGAGTTTCAATCCTTGTTTTAATGGATAGTAGGATAAAAATAGAGCTGATGCGGTTTTACCCGCACCAGCCGGACCAGTTTCAATCCTTGTTTTAATGGATAGTAGGATAAAAATTATGCAAGGATCGTGCAGATGAGTTCGCTAAAAAGGGTTTCAATCCTTGTTTTAATGGATAGTAGGATAAAAATTATATGTACCCGTTCCTTTATGTATCCTTATGCTTGTTTCAATCCTTGTTTTAATGGATAGTAGGATAAAAATTTGAACCTAAAAAAACAGAAACACTAGAAACAGAAAGTTTCAATCCTTGTTTTAATGGATAGTAGGATAAAAATTTTCATTGAAAATTTACCCCCCTCCATATATAAGTCGTTTCAATCCTTGTTTTAATGGATAGTAGGATAAAAATATTGGTAAAAGAAGGAAAACCTTTTTATGCTATGCGTGTTTCAATCCTTGTTTTAATGGATAGTAGGATAAAAATCCTTATGCTTATCCTTATGCTTATCCTACTGGTTGTTTCAATCCTTGTTTTAATGGATAGTAGGATAAAAATCTAGCAGTGGCTTCTTACTTGATTGACCAATTGACGTTTCAATCCTTGTTTTAATGGATAGTAGGATAAAAATTTAGCTTCTGCCATCAGAGGTATTGGCAGTGCTATGTTTCAATCCTTGTTTTAATGGATAGTAGGATAAAAATAGAGAAAAGCTCGTCAAGAAGAAGCTGCTCGTATGTTTCAATCCTTGTTTTAATGGATAGTAGGATAAAAATAGTATATTCTGTATCTATATGCAATAATCCTGTATTAGTTTCAATCCTTGTTTTAATGGATAGTAGGATAAAAATCTTTTGATTATGTATT
>Ga0302250_1002145_pt1 | contig 12843 bp, 8 predicted proteins | sample AAG_RA_Asp_MG_FD_193536 | JGI IMG/M metagenome (GOLD analysis project Ga0302250, IMG submission 193536) | Enriched activated sludge microbial communities from anaerobic digester in WTTP, New Holstein, Wisconsin, United States - AAG_RA_Asp | ecosystem: Engineered > Bioreactor > Anaerobic >... | reverse complement strand
GGCCGGATTGGTGGTGGCGCTGATCGACAGGGCGATCAGGGTTTCGTCCAGGGACAGGCTCGGGGAGTCCCCGCCGTAGACCTGCCGCTTCAGGGTCCCGATGGACTCCATCACGCTGGGGCTCAGGAGGTCCAGGCGGTCGGGCAGCCCCGCGAGCCGCTTCGCGGCATTCAGCACCAGCGCCGACGCTGCGTGCATGACCGGGGAATTCCGGCCCGTGACCCGGGTCCCGTCGGGCAGCTGGATCGCCGCGCCCACGAAGACCCCCCGGTGCCCCTTGATCCCCGCCGCCTGGGCCTCCTCGGCCGCCCGGCGGGCCTCCCGGACCACGGCCCGGTCCTCGGGGTCGATGTCGTGCTCCTGCATCAGGCGCTCGATCCGCTGCACGGCCTCGGCACTGCCGTTGCCGCTGACGTGGTCGCAGGCGGACCGGTAGTAGCGGCGGCGGATCTCCTCCCGGGCCGCCTCCCGGGCCGCGTCGTCGTCGATGATGGCGAATCCCGCCCGGTTGACCCCCATGTCCGTCGGGGACTGGTAGAGGGACCGGTCGCCGCTGATCCGTTCCAGGATGCGCCGGAGCAGCGGGAAGGCCTCGACGTCCCGGTTGTAGTTCACCGCGGCGACCCCGTAGGCCTCCAGGTGGAAGGGGTCGATCACGTTGACGTCGCCCAGGTCGGCCGTGGCCGCCTCGTAGGCCGCGTTGACCGGGTGCCGGAGGGGGAGGTTCCAGATGGGGAAGGTCTCGAACTTGGCGTAGCCCGCCCGGTTCCCGCGCCGGTGCTCGTGGTACACCTGGGACAGGCAGGTTCCCAGCTTGCCGCTGTTGGGTCCCGGGGCGGTCACCACGACCAGGGGCCGCTCGGTGGCGATCCAGGGGTTGGCGCCGTAGCCGGCATCGCTGACGGTCCGGTCCACGTTGGCGGCGTAGTCGGCGATGGGCCGGTGGAGGTACACCTGGATGCCCCGCCGTTCCAGGCGATCCCGGAAGGCGATGGCCGCGGGCTGGTCCTGGAAGCGGGTGATCACCACCGCCCGGACCAGCAGTTCCCATTCCCGCAGATCGTCGATCAGCTTGAAGGTGTCCGAGTCGTAGGTGATGCCGAAGTCCGCCCGGACCTTGCGCCGCTCGATGTCCCCGGCGTGGATGCAGATCAGGATCTCCGCCTGGTCCCGGATCTGCTGGAGCATCCGCATCTTGACGTTCGGGTCGAAGCCGGGCAGCACCCGGGCCGCGTGGTAGTCGAAGAGCAGCTTGCCGCCGAACTCCAGGTAGAGTTTGTCGAACCGGGAGACCCGCTGGAGGATCGCCTCGGCCTGCTCGGCCAGGTAGCGGTCGTTGTCGAAGGCCCGGGGTCCGTGGACGACGGTCCGGTACATGCCGGGGGTCTCCTGCTGGGGCCCGCCGGGTTGTAGTCCCATCCGGGATCCTTTTCAAGGGCCGGACCCGTGGGGGTTCCGGATCGCCCGGGGCCCTTCCGGGCGCCTTCAGGCCCGGGTCGGCCGGTGGTCCATCGCGAAGTAGTCCCTCGTCCGCCGGACCACCTCGGGGGACAGGATCAGCAGGGCGACCAGGTTGGGGACCGCCATCAACGTCAGCACCGCGTCCACGAACTTCCAGACCATCTCCTTGGCCCAGACGGCGCCGATGAAGACGAACACGCAGTAGAGATAGCGGTAGGGAAGCACGAACCGGCGGCCCAGCAGGTAGCCGACCGCCCGGTCGCCGTAGTAGGACCAGGAGATGGCCGTGGTGAAGGAGAACAGCAGCAGCGAGATCGAGACGACCGCACCCCCGACCTGGATGCCCAGCACCTGCACGTCCAGGCCCGTCTCGAAGGCCTGGTAGGACATCGCGGCGCCCATCTTCCCCGAGGACCAGGCCCCCGTGAGCAGCAGCACCATGCCGGTCATCGTGCAGATGATCAGCGTGTCCACCAGGGGCTCCATCAGCGCCACGAGCCCCTCCCGCACCGGGAACTCGGTCCGGGCCGCCGCGTGGGCGATGGGGGCCGACCCCTGCCCCGCCTCGTTGCTGAAGAGGCCCCGGGCGATGCCGTACCGGGCGGTCAGCAGGAAGGTGGAACCGACGAAGCCGCCCGTCGCCGCGGTGCCGGTGAAGGCCCCCTCGAAGACCAGGCGGAACATCTCGGGGATGCGGTCGTACTCGAAGGCGATCACGGCCAGGCAGGCCGTCACGTAGAGCACCGCCATGAAGGGGACCAGCCGCTCGGCCACCGAGGCGATGCGCCGGATGCCTCCCAGGATCACCGCCCCCACCAGCCCCGCCAGCACGATCCCCGACAGCCAGGTGGGGATGTGCAGGCCGTCCCCGAGGTGGAAGGAGTGGATGGCGTCGGCCATCGAGTTGCTCTGGGCCATGTTGCCAGTCCCGAGGCTGCACATCACGGTGCCGACGGCGAAGAGGATCGCCAGTGGCCTCGCCGCGGGGCCCAGGACCCGGGAGGCGGCCCGCTCGATGTAGTACATGGGGCCGCCGCTGACGCTGCCGTCCGGGTGGACCTCCCGGTACTGCTGGGCCAGCGTGCACTCGGCGTACTTGGTCGCCATGCCGAAGAAGCCGGTCATCCAGAGCCAGAAGAGGGCCCCGGGTCCGCCGTAGTAGATCGCCAGGGCCACCCCCGCGATGTTGCCGGTGCCCACCGTGGCCGAGAGGGCCGTGCAGAGGGCCTGGAAATGGCTCACGTCGCCGTGGTCCCCGGCCCGGTCGTAGCGGCCCATCACCAGGTCCTTCGCGTGCCGGAGTCCCCAGACCTGGATGAACCGCAGGCGCAGCGTGAACCACAGTCCCACGGGGAGCAGCAGCGCCATCAGGGCATAGGTGCCCACGTAGGTGTTGTAGGCGTCCAGGATCCGGCCGATCGCCTGGCTGATGTCGTTCATGTCAACTGAGGTCCTTTCCGGTGACGACCATCATCAACAGCCCCAGGATGGCCAGGGGGGCCACGACCCGGAGGGCCAGGCGGAACAGCCGGACGGCCGGGCCGTCCCTGGGGAGTCCCAGTTCCTCGGCCACGGCCTCCGCCGGGAGGACCCAGCCCACGAAGACGGCCGTCCCGAGGCCGCCGAGGGGCAGCATCCAGTTGGCCGCCAGGTGGTCCAGGGTCGCCAGGAGCCCGTCCTTGCCCTCGAAGAACCGGAACGAGGACAGGGCGGGGCTCGCCCCGAGCGACAGCGCACAGGCGACGGACCCGACCCAGATGACCGACGCCGAGAGGACCGTGGCCCGGGATCGCCGCAACCCCCAGCGGTCCATCAGGAAGGACGTAGCCACCTCTCCGAGGCTGATGGTTGATGTCAGCGCGGCGAAGACCACCAGGACGTAGAACAGGGGACCCAGGACCACCCCGCCAGGCATCTGCGTGTAGAAGAGATCAGGCAGCGTCACGAAGAGCATGGCCACGGTGGACCCCGAGACCCTCTCGGGAAGGCCCGGGATGCTGTGGAGCAGCGAGAACATCACCATCGCCGCCATCAGGGCCACCGCGGTGTCCAGCCCCACGACCCACGCGGCGGTCCGGCCGATCCGCTCCTTCGGCGACAGGTAGGACCCGTAGGCCACCATCGCGCCCAGGCCGAGGGACAGGCTGAAGAAGGCCTGTCCAACGCCGAGCAGTGCCCCCTGGGGAGGCAGGTCCTGGAACCGCGGGGCGAACAGGTGCCGCAGTCCCTCGCCGGACCCGGGCAGCGACAGGGCGGTGACCAGCAGGTAGGCCAGGATGGCCAGCAGCACCGGCATCATGACCTTGGAGGCTCGCTCGATGCCCGACCCGACGCCCCGATGGACCACGAAGGCAGTCACCAGCGAGAACACGGTCGTCAGCAGCACCTGCTGGGGACCGTCGGCCAGGAAGGCCGGGAACCGGGCTTCGGCGTCGGCCGGATAGCCCTGGAAGGACCATTCCAGGCACAGCACGAAGGACCGGATCGACCAGCCGGCGATCACGGTGTAGTAGGACAGGATCACCACCCCGGAGAGGACGCCCAGGGCCCCGAGCCCGGCCCACCCGGGACCCCCGAGGGTCGCGAAGGCCGGCACCGCGCTGGCCTGGGCCCGCCGTCCCACCAGGATCTCGGCCATCATCAGCGGGAAGCCCAGGATCGCCACCGCGACCAGGTAGGTGGCGACGAAGGCCCCGCCTCCGTTCTCCCAGCAGAGATACGGGAACTTCCACAGGTTGCCGAGGCCGACGGCGGACCCGGCGGCCGCCAGGATGAATCCCACGTGGGAACCCCAGGTCCCCCGATCCCCCCGCATCGGGACCCCCTCCCGAATCCAATGGTGCGGTGAGGCTACCACGAGGACCGGGGTTCCAAGAAGGAAAACCTCCGGGAAATGTGCCAGAATGGGCGGGCCCCTGGAGCATCGGCCGGTCGCGGGAGTCGGGACCTCCGCGGGAGATTCGGGATGATGGAAAAGAGCCTTCGCTGGTGGGTCTTGTGGACATGGCTTCTCCCGGCCGCGGCGGTGGCCGGGGAACGGGTGGGCGTCGTGGTGGAGGGACCGCCCGACGGGTCCGGGGCCCTGCTGAGCCTGCTGCGGACCGAGGTGGAGAACCGGGGGATGGCCGCGATTCCCCTCCGGGGGGCCCGCATGACGGAGGAGGAGGTCCCCGCCTGGGCCGAGGAGGCCGAGAGGGCCTCCCTGCAGCGGGTGCTGGTGCTGACGGTGATCCCGCTGGAGAGCCGGACGGTGTTCGCCCTGGCCGATCGCCGGATTCCGGGCCTCGAGGCCGCCCGGGCCGAGCGCATCACCGCGGCCTCCCCGGACGAGGCCGACGTGCTGGTCCCCCGGCTGGTGGAGGCGGTGCTGGGGCGGCTTCCGGTCCGGGAGACCGCCACGCTGGACCGGGTGGCGGAGGCCGAGACGGCGGCCTGGCAGAGCCGCCCAGGGCAGTTCCTGTGGGGGATCGGGATCCCCTTCGGGGCGGCCATCCGCCGGGGCGGACAGATCTCCTACGGCGCGGCCGTGCGCCTGGCCTTCGAGATGGCCCAGGCCCGGGTGGACCTGAACCTGACCTCCCAGTTCAACGCGGGGCCCGAGAGACTGCGCTACGGCAACTTCGCCCTGGAGGCCTTCTGGCTGGCGCTCCAGAAGGACGTCTCCCCGTACCTGGGCGGCGGGCTGGGCTACGCGGTGATGGAGATCGGGGACTCCATCGGGGACCTGAACGGCGGGCTGGTCTTCAACGTCCGGGGCGGCGTGGAGTTCTTCCGCCTGCAGCGGTGGCGATTGCTGCTGGACGTCGGGGTCGCCCTGCCGGTCTTCCGCCTGCACCGGGAGTCCCCGTCGACACGGTACTGGATCCCGATCTTCACGACCACGTTGTGCTTCCTGTGGTAGAACCGGCGGGCTGCCGGACGGAGGACCCATGCGCCGGATCCTGGGGTGCTGCCTGCTGCTGTCCCTCTGCCCGGTCTCGGCCGGTGCGGGGCAGGAGGTCGCGGTGGCCGGGGACCCCTACTCGAGCCCCTACGTGTACCAGAACACGGGCCGGGGACGCGGGCAGTCCTTCACGGTGCAGTACGAGGTGGGCTACGGGACCCGGGAGAGCCGCAACTTCGCCCAGCAGGGCGTCGAGCAGGGCCTGCGGTTGCGGTACCAGCCCCTGGACTTCCTGGGAATCGAGGCCTTCGGGGGGATCGTGATCGACGCCGCCCGGGGGGGCCTCCGGAGCCAGGCGGCCGCGGTGGAGGTCATCGCCCGGGCCCTGCGGCAGGATCGCCACCACCTGAACCTGGACCTGGGCCTGGGCTACATCTACGACTACCGGTCGGACCACATTCCCCGGATCCGGCTGGCCATCGGCCGATCCTTCGGCGCCCTGGACCTGTCCCTGTCCGGCCTGCTGGAGATCCCCGTGGGGTCCGCCGGGAGGGACGAGGTGGACGTGATGACCGCCCTGGCCGTTTCCTACGCGGTGGTGCCTTCGCTGCGGATCGGGCTGGAAGTCGCCGGGGAGGACCTGGAGGGTCTCTTCGAGGAGGAGGAGGCGGAGGGGGGCGCGAAACTGCTGTTCGGGCCGACCCTCGCCTGGAGCCTTCCCAAGGGCTTCTTCGTGAAACTGAACACCTCGGCGGTCCACGCCTTCCTGGGCAACCAGCGCTTCGCCCCGGGGGAGGAACGCCCGGCGGCCTGGGGCTTCATGGGCCGCATGGCCCTGGGCTGGACCTGGCAGTAGGCCGGGCGGCGAATCCGGGAAGCGGGGCCGCCTCCCGCCGAAGGGGGGCGTCGCCGGGCGCGGCGGGGCCTTGCCCTGCGGGGCCGGCGGTGCTACAATGCGTGCGCTTTGGGTGCTGCGCCCGTAGCTCAATTGGATAGAGCAGCAGACTACGGATCTGCGGGTTGGGGGTTCGAGTCCCTCTGGGCGCGCCCACCCTCCTCTTGATCCCGGCGGCCAAGGCGCCGATACTTCGCGCCGGCGAGCGAGGGGGCGTCCGATGCGGTTCCACTTCCCGATCATCATCATCGACGAGGACTTCCGATCCGAGAACACCTCCGGCCTGGGCATCCGCTCCCTGGCGAAGGCCATCGAGGACGAGGGCTTCGAGGTCCAGGGGGTCACCAGCTACGGCGACCTGACCAGTTTCGTGCAGCAGCAGAGCCGCGCCTCCACCTTCATCCTGTCGGTGGACGACGAGGAGCTGGAGAAGGACCGGGAGGGCACGCTCCAGGCCATCCGGTCCTTCGTGCAGGAACTGCGCTTCCGCAACTCGGACATCCCGATCTTCCTCTACGGGGAGACCCGGACCGCCCGGCACATCCCGAACGACGTGCTGAAGGAACTGCACGGCTTCATCCACATGTTTGAGGACACGCCGGAGTTCATCGCCCGCTATGTGGTCCGAGAGGCCCGGGCCTACATCGATTCCCTGCCGCCGCCGTTCTTCCGGGCCCTGACCCACTACGCGGCCGACAGTTCCTTCTCCTGGCACTGCCCGGGCCACTCGGGCGGGGTCGCCTTCCTGAAGTCGCCGGTGGGGCAGATGTTCCACCAGTTCTTCGGGGAGAACCTGCTCCGGGCCGACGTCTGCAACGCCGTCGAGGAACTGGGGCAGCTGCTGGACCACACCGGGCCGGTGGCCGCCGCCGAGCGCAACGCGGCCCGGATCTTCAACGTGGACCACCTGCTCTTCGTCACCAACGGCACCTCGACCTCCAACAAGATCGTGTGGCACTCCACCGTCGCCCCCGGGGACATCGTCGTGGTGGACCGGAACTGCCACAAGTCGGTGCTCCACGCCATCATCATGACCGGCGCGGTGCCGGTCTTCCTGATGCCGACGCGCAACCACCTGGGGATCATCGGCCCCATCCCGAAGGAGGAGTTCTCCTGGGAGAACATCCAGCGGAAGATCCGGGAGAACCCCTTCGCCCGGGAGGCCCTCGCCCGGGATCCCGAGGCGAAACCCCGCATCCTGACGATCACCCAGAGCACCTACGACGGGATCCTCTACAACGTCGAGGCCATCAAGCAGATGCTGGACGGCCGGATCGACACGCTGCACTTCGACGAGGCCTGGCTGCCCCACGCCACCTTCCACAAGTTCTACAAGGGGTTCCACGCCATCGGGAAGAGCAGCGTCCGGTGCCGGGATTCGCTGGTCTTTTCGACCCAGTCCACCCACAAGCTGCTGGCGGGGCTCTCCCAGGCCTCCCAGATCCTGGCCCAGGACTCCGAGACGCGGCACCTGGACCGGGACCTCTTCAACGAGGCCTTCCTGATGCACACCTCGACGTCGCCCCAGTACGCGATCATCGCCTCCTGCGACGTGGCGGCGGCGATGATGGAGGCCCCGGGAGGCAAGGCCCTGGTCGAGGAGTCGATCCAGGAGGCCCTGGACTTCCGCCGGGCGATGCGGAAGGTGGACGAGGAGTGGGGCAGCGACTGGTGGTTCAAGGTCTGGGGCCCCGAGGACCTGGCCGAGGAGGGCATCGGGAGCCAGGCGGACTGGATCCTCCGGGCCGGGGAGCGGTGGCACGGCTTCGGGGACCTGGCCCCGGGCTTCAACATGCTGGATCCCATCAAGGGCACCGTCGTGACCCCGGGCCTGGACGTGGACGGCGATTTCGCCGACTGGGGCATCCCGGCGTCGATCGTCACCAAGTACCTGGCCGAGCACGGCGTCATCGTGGAGAAGACCGGCCTCTACTCTTTCTTCATCATGTTCACCATCGGGATCACGAAGGGGCGGTGGAACACCCTGATGTCCGAGCTCCAGCAGTTCAAGGACCTCTACGACAAGAACCGGCCTCTCTGGAAGGCGATGCCGGAATTCGTCGCCAAGTTTCCTCGATACGAGCGGGTGGGGCTCCAGGACCTCTGCAGCCAGATCCACGAGGTGTACAAGGCCCACGACATCGCCCGGCTGACCACCGAGATGTACCTCTCGGACATGACGCCGGCCATGAAGCCCTCGGACGCCTTCGCCCGGATGGCCCACCGGGAGGTGGAGCGGGTGCCGATCGACGACCTGGAGGGGCGGGTCACGGCGGTGCTGCTCACCCCCTATCCGCCGGGCATCCCGCTGCTGATCCCCGGGGAGCGATTCAACGGGACCATCGTGCGGTACCTCCAGTTCGCCCGGGAATTCAATGCCCGCTTCCCGGGGTTCGAGACGGACATCCACGGCCTGGTGAAGACCCCCGAGGGCGGCTACTTCGTGGACTGCGTGCGGGAGGACGACACCTGAGGCGGCGGTCAACCAGGGACGCCTGCCTCGGTTTCCCGGTCACCGCGGCCGCCAGACCCCTTCGTCGAGGACCCCGCCTTCGGGATGAAGCCTCCCGGGGCGCGGTGGTATGCTCGGGCAGGGAGGTGGGGAACCGGCGATGAAGATCGGCGTGGCACGGGAGGTTCGCTACCAGGAGTACCGGGTGGGCCTGACCCCCTCGGGGGCGGCCCGACTGACGGGGCTGGGACACGAGGTGCTGGTGGCCTCGGGGGCCGGCGTCGGGGCCGGGTTCCCCGACGACGAGTACCTCGCCCGGGGGGCCCGCATTCTGCGGCTGAACGAGGATCTCTACGGGGAGGCGGACCTGGTGGTGAAGTTCCACCCGCCGACGGAGGCCGAGCGACCTTTCCTGCGCGCCGGGCAGATCCTGTTCTGCTCCCTGCACCTGGCGACGATGCCGGACCTGGCCCGGACGCTGCTCGACCAGGGGGTCACGGCGATCGCCTACGAGACCGTGGCCCGGCCCGACGGGCGGATGCCCATCGTGCGGCCGATGTCCGAGATCGCCGGAAAGATGGCGGTCCAGGTCGGGGCCTCGCTGCTCCAGAAGTCCCAGGGGGGGCGGGGGGTGCTGCTGGGCGGCGTCACGGGGGTGGACCCCGGGGTGGTGACGATCCTCGGGGCCGGCACCGTGGGGATCCACGCGGCCCGGGTGGCCGACGGGATGAACGCCCGGGTCTTCCTCCTCGACCGCGACCTGGACCGGCTCCGGGAGGCGGACCAGGCATTCCTGGGCCGGGTGAACACCCTCTTCGCCGACGCCGATGCCATCGAGCGGCAGGTGATGGCCTCGGACCTGGTGATCGGGGCCGTGCGGGAGCCGGGGCACAGGACGCCGGTCCTGGTGCCGGAGGCCCTGGTGGCCCGGATGGTCCCCGGGGCGGTGATCGTGGACGTCTCCATCGACCAGGGAGGGTGCGTGGAGACCATGCGCCCGACCACCCACGGACACCCGACCTTCCTGGCCCACGACGTGGTGCACTACGGCGTGCCGAACATGCCCGGGGCGGTGCCCCGGACATCGACTCTGGCCCTGACCCAGGCGACGGTGGGCTATCTGGAACGGATCGCGCGGCTGGGCCTCGAGGAGGCCGTGCGGTCGGACCCGTCCCTCCAGGCGGGCCTGAACACCTACCGAGGAGAGATGGTGCACCCGGTGGTGGCCGACGCCCTGGGGATCCGGGCCGCTCCGCTTTGGGATCTGGCGTGATGCCCTTCGGAGGTTTGGGATGAAGGACGTCGTGGCCCTGGTGCTCGCCGGGGGGCGGGCCGATGCGATGGGCGTGCTGACGGCCCGGAGGGCGATGGCGGCGGTGCCCTTCGGGGGGCTCTACCGGGTGATCGACTTCCCCCTGACCAACCTGTCGGAGTCGGGCGTGGAACGGGTGGGGCTGCTGAGCCAGTTCCACCCCGCCTCCCTGATGGACCACGTGGGGATCGGGCGTCCCTGGGACTACAACGGCCGGAGCCGGGAACTGTCCTTCCTGCCTCCCTTCGAGGGCGCCGGGGACCTGGACTGGTACCGTGGCACCGCGGACGCGGTCCACCAGAACCTCCACTTCCTCCGGCGGACGGCTCCCCGGGACGTGCTGGTGATCTCCGGGGACCATGCCTACCGGATGCACTACGGCCGCCTGCTCGATCGCCACCGGCGGATGAAGGCCGATGTGACGATGGCCTTCCGGGCCATGGACTGCGGCCGACCGTCTCGTTTCGGGGTCGGGGTGCTGGGGGAGGCGGGACGGGTGCTGGACTACCTGGAGAAGCCGGCGGATCCGCCGTCGAACCTGGCCTCCCTGACCGTCTACTGCTTCCGGACCGAGGTGCTGGTGGAGGCGGTGCAGCGCAACGCCCGCGAGGGACGGACCTTCCACCTCTATGACGAGGTGATCCCCGACCTGGTGCGCAACGGGCGGGTCTTCGGGGTGATCCACCGGGGGGGATGGGAGTACCTGCGCCCCCTGGAGTCCTGGCACGAGGCCCACATGCGGTTGCTGTCCGGACGGGGCGCCGGGGTGCCGATGGACCGGGTGCGGACCAACCCCGAGACGGCGGGGTGGGGGGACGCCCCGCCGGCCTTCTTCGCAGCCGGGGCGAGGGTGTCCCGGAGCCTGGTCGCCCCGGGGTGTCGGGTTCAGGGGAGGGTATTCCGGTCGGTGCTGTTCCCCTGGGTGGAGGTGGAGCCTGGGGCGGTGGTGGAGGACTCGGTGGTGCTTCACCGCTGCGTGATCCGATCCGGGGCCCGGGTGATCCGGTCCGTGCTGGACAAGGACGTTCGGGTGGGCGAGGGGGCCGTGCTGGCCGGGGACGCGCGGCTGGTCTCCGTCGGCAAGGGCGCACGGATCGGGCCCGGCGTGCTGGTCCGCCAGGGGGTGGAGGTCGGCTTCCGGCAGGAGGTGCCGGAGGCGGCGGTGCTGTCTGTGGACGGAGGTGCGCCATGAGGGCGGACGTCGCGGCGCTGGTGCTGGCCGGCGGGCGGGGCAGCCGCCTGAACCTGATCGCGGCCAAAAGGGCCAAGCCGGCCGTCCCGTTCGCCGGGATCTACCGGATCATCGACTTCTCGATGTCCAACGCCGCCGACAGCGGCATCTCCCACGTCGGGGTCCTGACCCAGTACCGGCCCACCTCCCTGATGGACCACCTGGCCGACGGGGAGGCCTGGGGCCTTTCGGGGATCCGGGCCTCCCTGAAGGTCCTGCCTCCGTCCCTGGGGTACTCCGCGATCTGGTACCGTGGCACCGCCGACGCGGTGTGGCAGAACCGGTCCTTCCTGCGGCCCCTCGATCCCCGGGATGTGCTGATCCTGTCCGGGGACCACATCTTCCGGATGGACTTCCGGCCGATGATCGAGCGGCACCGGGCCCTCGGCGCCGACCTGACCATCGCTGCGATGGAGGTCCCCTGGGAGGAGGTCTCCCGGTTCGGGGTGATGGTGACCGACGACGACGGGAGGTTGGTCCGGTTCCTGGAAAAGAGTCCCGACCGGGTCAGCAACCTCGCCAGCATGGGCATCTACGTCTTCCGGACCGGGGTGCTGCTGGAGGAACTGGAGCGCAACTGCCCCGAAGGGCGGTTCGACTTCGGGGCCCACGTGATCCCCGGGATGCTTTCCCAGAGGAAGGTCCTCGCCCACCGCTTCGAAGGGTACTGGCGGGACGTCGGGACCCTCCGGTCCTACTGGGAGGCCAACCTGGACGCCCTGGACCCGGGGACGGGGCTGGACCTGGCCTCCTGGCGCATCCGCACGAATCCCGAGGGGCGCCGTCAGGTCTTCCACGCCCCGGCGCGGATCGATGCCGGGGCCCAGGTGCACCGGAGCCTGATCTCCCGCGGATGCCGCATCGAAGGCTCCGTGATCGGGTCCGTGCTCTCCCCGGGGGTGCGGGTCGCCCGGGGGGCCGTGGTGGTGGACAGCGTGGTGATGCACGACTGCGAGATCGGGCCCGGGGCCCGGGTCGAGAGGTCCATCCTGGACAAGGACGTCCGGGTGGGTGCCCGGGCCCGGGTGGGCCGGGCCGACGCCCGGGGAGGGGCCAACGAGCGCTTCCCGTCGCACCTGTCCGACGGGATCTCGGTGGTCGGCAAGGGGACCTCCCTGCCCGCCGAGGCGATCGTCGGGGCGAACTGCCTGGTGGGTTCCCTGCCCGCCGACACCGATCCGGCCATCCTGGCCCGGGTCCCCGACGGGGAAAGCGTGATCTAGGACACGGGAACCCGACCGGCACGGATCTTCCCCTGGTTCCTTGTCCCCGCATCGGGATAGAATTCCTGCCGACTCCCAGGGATTGGACACCTTGTCTCCCGGGTCGTTCCTGCCTCTCGATCAACGCAGGTCCCTGGAACAGGGCAGGGGGCCCCTCCATGGAAGGGTCTCGGGGTGCGCCCTCACGGTGGACCTGGTGGGATCCACCCGCATGATGGAGACCCTGGTGGAGACCCTCGGAGCATCCCGGGCGGCCGAGGCGCTGGGCGGGCTGCTGAACCGGATCTTCACGGGGTTCGTGGATCGCATTCACGCACGCCACGGCACCGTGACCCATTTTGGCGGGGACGCCCTGACCGCGTGGTTCGAAGACGCCCACCGGGATT
>Ga0302250_1002143_pt1 | contig 12860 bp, 7 predicted proteins | sample AAG_RA_Asp_MG_FD_193536 | JGI IMG/M metagenome (GOLD analysis project Ga0302250, IMG submission 193536) | Enriched activated sludge microbial communities from anaerobic digester in WTTP, New Holstein, Wisconsin, United States - AAG_RA_Asp | ecosystem: Engineered > Bioreactor > Anaerobic >... | reverse complement strand
TGCCCCAGTGGAATTGAGATCGAAACATCCAAAGGAGGATTCGATGTCGCAGGAACTGTACAGTGCAATGGCCGCGAGCGTGGTCGAGTGTGAGGTCGAGCGGGCGATCGAGCTGGCCCAGCAGGCATTGGCAGAAGGGGTGGACCCGGTGGCCGCCATCGAGCAGGGCTATGCCCGCGGCATCCGGGAAATCGGCGAGGGCTTTGCCCGCGGCGAGTACTTTTTACCGCACCTGGCCATCGGCGCCGAGGCGATGAAGCAGGCCATGGCCGTCCTGGAGCCGGAGCTGGTGCGCCGGCAGCAGGAGCGCCAGACGCTGGGGCGCGTGGTGATCGGCACGGTCGCCGGCGACATCCACGAGATCGGCAAGACGCTGGTGGGGACGATGCTGGTGGCGAACGGCTTTGCCGTCACCGATCTGGGGGTGGACGTCGCGCCGGAGCGGTTCGTCGAGGCGGTGCGGCAGGAGCGCGCCCAGGTCGTGGGGCTGTCGGCGCTGCTGACGACGACGATGATGGCCCAGCGCGGCGTGATCGAGGCGTTGGCGGCGGCCGGCCTGCGGGAGCAGGTCAAGGTGTTGGTCGGCGGGGCACCGGTCACCGCGTCGTGGGCGCAAGAGATCGGCGCCGACGGCTACGCGGAGGATGCGGTGGGGGCAGTACGCCAGGCGCGCGAGCTGCTCGGGGTATGATCCCGATGTGACCCGGGTTACTGCGCTTCGCATCCTACCCTGGTATCATGGCAGACAAATCTCTCCTTCTCCTCCTTGTTGGAACCCGGGGGCGATCCCACCATCGTCCCCGGGCCGCTTTTGGGGGGCATGCCGCCGCGAAAAGGCGTGTTCCCCAGCCGCTCTCGCGCCGGGGAACACCACGGTCCTATCAAGCGGGGGCCGGCCGGAGGAACCGCCTTTCCCCTACTGGAGGCTGACGACCAACCCCGAGTACTTTTCCGCCAACACGTCGGACTGCTCCTGGGAGACGCCCTCGGCGTAGACGTAAAAGTACGGGCCGTCGGCGTCGGGGAGGATCAGCACCCACTCCTCGCCGCCGAGCCCGATCTTGACCCCATCGGTGCGGTCCAGGATGCGCTCGCCATACTGCTCGTTCAGCAGGCGCATGACGCGGCCCTTGCTCTCCCATCGGCAGGGGATACGCGCGCGGCTCATCGTATAGGGCGGCAGCGTCTCCAGCGCCGCGGAGAGGGTGGTGTCCTGGCGGACGAGCAGCTCCAGCAGCTTGGCGACGGCAAAGATGCCGTCACAGACCGGCTGAAACTGGGGAAAGATGAAGGAGCCGCTGCCGTCGCCGGCCACCAGAATATCGTGTTCGGCGCAGGCGTCCATAAGGGCCGAGGGGTTCACCTTGGTGCGGACCACGCTGGCCCCATAGTGCGCCGCCAGCCGGTCGATCGCCAAGGGCGCGGAGACGGGCACCGCGACGGTGCCGCCGCCGCCCCGGGCGGCCAGGCTCAGGGCTGTCATCAGCACCAGGAGGCGCATCCCATCCAGCCGCTTGCCCCGATCGTCCACCAGGTAGATGCGCTCGCCGCCGGTGTCCAGTCGCACCCCAAAGTTGGCGCGCAGGACCGGCACCATCGCCGAGAGCAGTTCCAGGCCGGCCTCGAACTCTTGAGCCGTATGATAGATCTTGGAGTCGTCGAGGGTCGAGTTGAGGGCGACGACGTTGCAGTCGAGCTCGTCGAGGATGGTGGGCAGGATCTTGGCCGTGCTGGAGTTGGCATAGTCCACGACCAGGCGGATGTCCTTGCTGACCGGCCGCAGCGCCTCCAGGTCGAGCCGCTCGCGGAAGGCGGCCAGGTAGTGGCCCTCGGGGCGCGTCGGCTCGGTGATCCGGGCGATGTCGTCCAGGTAGACACGGCGAAAGTCCTCCTGGAAAAAGACGCGCTCGATCTTGCGCTGCGCCGCCGGCCCCAGGTCCAGGCCGCGTTCGTCGAAAAAGGTGATATCGACCACACGGTTGTCAAATGGCGAGAGGCGCACGTGGATGCCCCCGGCCATGCCGAGCGCGCGGGTGACGTAGCGCGCCACCGGGACCGGCACCGAGTGCAGGTCGGCGACGTGCACGCCGGAAGAGGGCAGCCCCGAGATCAGGGCCCGCTTGATCATACGCGGGGTGTAATGGGCGTCACGGTTCATCGTCACCACGGCGCCCTTGCGCATGGTGCCGCCGTAGGCGGCGCCCAGGCGGGCGGCAAACTCGGGGGTAATGTCCACGTTGACCAGGCCGCTGACGCCATAGCGCCCAAAGAGCACCTTGCGTCCCTGGGCGCCCCAGATGATGCTGCTGGAAACGGTGGCGCCCTCCTCGATCTCTTTGCCCGGCCAGATCTTGACCCCCGGCTGGATGATCGCCCCGGCGTTCACGGTGGTCCCGTCACCGATGACGGCGCCCTCAAAGACCATGGCCCGCCGCTTGACGGTACACTGCCGGCCGACGATGGCCCCCCGCAGCTCGGCCCGTTCGCCGACGTACGAGTTGCGCCAGATGATGGACCGGTCCACGTGGGCCCGGCTCTCCAGCACCGAAAAGTCGCGCACAACAGTCGGTCCGTAGATGACGGCGCCCTCCTTGATCTTGGTGCCGTAGCCGAAAAAGGCCGCTCCCTGGATGATTGCCTCCGGGGAGAGCTCCACCTCGGCATCGCACCAGACGCCGGGGCGCACCTCGGTGCCGTCGCGCTCCAGGTTCACGCGGCCCTCCAGGTAGTCGGCACTGGCGCGCATATACTCCTGGATATTGCCGATGTCACACCAGTAGCCGGAGGCAATGTAGCCATAGATTGGCTCGCCTTTTTCCATCAGACGGGGGAAGAGGTCCTGGCTAAAGTCAAAGGGCCGGTCGGGGTCGATGTATTGAAAGACCCGCGGATCGAGGACATAGATGCCCGTGTTGACGGTGTCGGAAAAGACCTCGCTCCACGACGGCTTCTCCAGGAACTGGCGCACGCGGCCGTCCTCGTTGACGATGATGACCCCATACTCCAGGGGGTTGGGCACGCGCGTCAGCGTGATCGTGACCAGGCCGCCGTGCTGCTGGTGAAAGGCCATCACCTGGCTGAGGTCGAAATCGGTCAGGGCGTCGCCGCTGATGACGAGAAAGGTCTCGTCGAGGTAGGACTCGGCCTGCTTGACACTGCCGGCCGTGCCCAGCGGCACCTCTTCCACAGAGTAGTGAAACTGCACGCCGTGGGCCGAGCCGTCGCCGAAATAGTCCTGAATGCGGTCGGCCATGAACTGGAGGGTCGCGACGACTTCGGTAAAACCGTGTTTCCGGAGCAGCCCCACGATATGGCCCATCACCGGCTTGTCCACGAGGGGCACCATGGGTTTCGGGCGGTTGATCGTCAGGGGGCGGAGGCGGGAACCGGCTCCCCCGGCCATGATTACAGCCTTCATATAGACCTCCTTGGGATGCCGATATCGTCGGCATCCTTTCTGTTGGGCCTATTATACACAGGAACGGCTTTGCTGACAAGCGCTTGCAGAGGCACGCCAGGTGTAGTATAATGCGGACGGAAGCGGTCCATCGCGTGCCTTGGGCGGCGTGTGGTTGCGGGATCAGTGGAGAGGCATAGTGCGGACGAGGCAGGATCCGGGAAGCAATCCCACGGCGGCCTCCCGCCAATCATACTTTGGAGGCGCATCCATGTCTGGGCTCTTTGGTGGCAAACGAGAATCGATGCCGGCATCCTCTGCGGAAGGCAAATCGGAAAGCTTCATCGGCAGCATGATGAGCGTCGAAGGGGGTGTCATCAAGTGTGACGGCAACCTGCGTATCGACGGGCGGGTGGACGGCGAGGTCAACGTTACCGGCACGGTCGTGATCGGCAAAACGGGCGTGGTCAACGCCAACGTCCATGCACAGCACGTCTTTGTCGCCGGAGAACTCCGGGGGGATGTCGAATCGCCGACCGGCCTGGAGATCACCGACACGGGCAAGCTCTATGGCAACATCACGGTCGGCAGCCTGCAAATCGAGCGGGGGGGAATCTTCCGCGGGCAGAGCTTTATGGGCACCACGCACGGCGAGCCGGAACAGCTCTTGCTGAGTGGGCCGGCCTTTGAGGGCGACAACTTTGAAGAAAGGTAGGCTGCAGCGCTGGTGGCAGCGTGTGCGGGCACGGGGCATCCTGGGAACCAAATCGTTTCTGTGTGACGACTGCAAGTGGAACTGGCGTTCAGCCTGTCACCGGCGCGAGCGGCCCAATGCGGTAGAGTGTCCCGAGTACGTCCGCAAAGGACGATGAGGAGGGACGCATGGAACAGGCGCAGGAGCGTTGGCGGCGTCCGGGGGTTCGTCTGGCGGTGCTCGCGCTGATCGGGATCTCGGTCTATTTCCTGGTCATCTTTGTCAAGCAGTCGGTGAACCTCTATCATCTGAAGCAGGCGGAGCAGGCCGCCGAGGCACGCGTCACGCAGCTGGCACAGGAAAATGCGCAGCTGGCGGAGACGCTGGGCTGGTACATGGGGGATGAGGGGCGCCGGCTGCTGGTCGAGCGCAACCTGCCCTACGTGGGGCCGGGGGAACAGGTCGCGGTGGTCGTAGCGCCGCCGGGGCAGGTCCCGGTCAAGGTTGTGGGGCCGGCCGGCGAGTCGCCCGAGGCGCTGGCCGCACTGCCGGCGTGGCAGCAGTGGTGGCGGGCGGTGTTTACGCCCATAAGCCCCTAAGACGGAGTATACTGGGGAACAGGAGAAACTGGAAACTGAAGCCGAAGTGGCGGAATCGGCAGACGCGGCGGTCTCAAAAACCGTTGAGGATCACCCCTCATGTGGGTTCGAGTCCCACCTTCGGCACAAGGTCAGCCCTGCTCGCGCGGGCTGGCCTTTTTTCGTCCCCCCAGGAGGCCAAAGGTCACCAGCGCTGGCACGACCATCCCAAAAACGATCAGGGCGTCCATCTGGTAGAGCGAGTCCCAGGAGATCCCCCACCAGTACCAGACAAAGTTCCATCCCAGGTGCGAGAGCTCGCCCGCGCAGGCCGCCAGCGCCAACGGTGCAAAGAGACGGTCGTCGCCCGACAGGGCCAGCAGCGCGATCGTTACGATCATGTACCAGGGCCAGAACCAAAAGTTGGCCAGCAGCAGGTAGAGCAGAAAGGCGCTCGAGCAGGCCACCAGCAGCCCGCCCCACGGCCGGCTTTCCCGAAAGGCCCAGCCGCGCGTCGCGGCGACCACCGCCATCCCCACACCCGCCCCGAGCAGGCCTCCGGCCACCGCCATCACCACCGGGCCGGCCGCTAACGCCAGCCGCTCGAAGCCGGACGGCGGCGCCGCCCCCGCGGTCTCCAGCCACTGCGCCAGCCACCACACCATGCCCCCCAGCAGACCGGCCAGCCCGCCCCCCGTCGCCCCCAACTGCGCGGCCAGACGCCCCTCCACGCGGGCCACGTTCCAGACCGCCCGCCCCAGCAAAACCAGGTAGCCCAGGGCGAAAAGCGCCAGGAAGGGCCACCGGATCAGCGCCTGGAAAAGGCCGTCGCCCAGGACCCCCGCTTGCGGCAGCAGCGCCTCGCGCGAGATGCTCGCGATCGACATGCGGAACATGTCGGCCCGGCGAGCCAGCGTCGTCGTCACCTCGGGCCACTGCCAAAAGACGACGTAGAAGGCCGCCACCACCAGGAAGAAGGGGGCCAGCAGCACCAGCCCCCGCCACAGCCAGCGCGACCAGCGTTTTTCCCCCGACAGCAGGTACAGCAGGAAAAAGGGCAGGAAGAGGATCGTCACGAACTTGACCAGGACCGACGCGGCGAGGAAGAAGAGGGCCAGGCCGCCATAGAGGAGCACGCGCCCGGGCGTCTCGACCAACGGGTCTGCCTCCGCGATGCGCCGGGCGTAGCCGAGCAGCCAACAGGCGGCGAGCAGGAAAAAGACCATCAGCAGGTCGTTGTGCGCATTGGCCAGCCCCTCCATCAGGATCAGGGGGTTCCAGGCAAAGAGGAGCGTGCCGGCCAGCGCCTGGCCGGGCGCCGCGCGCCGCAGCGTCGCCGCAATCAGGAGCACGCTGCCCAGGTAGCTCGCCATCGCCAGCCACTTGTGCGCCAGCAGGTTGTCGAGGAGCCTGTCTCCCACCAGCCGCGCCAGCAGCCCGCTGATCGTCTCCCACAGGGGACCGTAGGCCGAGGTCGCGTCCCGCCAGGAAACGTACTCCAGGAACGGGTCGGCGGCCATGTCGCTGGGCGCATAGACGTACGGGTTGCCGCCGTGGACGCCCGTGATGCGGCCCCGCGCGATATAGTCATAGGGGTCCAGCGTCGTGGTGGTCGCGACATAGACGTTGACCAGGGCAAAGAGGACCGCGCCGAGCAGGACAACGGCCCAGAGCCGGCGTTCGGGCGGTCCCCGGCGGCAGAGGCGGTAGGCCAGGGCATAGAGGAGAAAGAGGGCGACCGTCGCCAACGCCACGCCGAGCGCCACATCGCCGTTGCGGTTGGCGATCAGGCCGATGCTGATCTGCTTGAGGTGATGGTAGCCCAGGAGGGGAAAGGGCCAGAGAAAATCGAGCAGATAGACCACGAGGGCGGCTGCCCCCAGAAAGAGCAGGAGCCAGAAGCGTGCCCGTGCCGGCGGGTCCGCGCCTTTCCGCCAACCGAGCAGGGGCAAGAGCCAGGCGCCCAGGGCCAGCCCCAGCGAAAGGGCCCCGGCCACCAGCATCCAGCGCACGACGACGGGTGCCACACCGGTCGCAGGCAGCGGGCCAGCGATGGCCGCGTCGACCCCCGACGCCTGCAGCGCCGCTTCCGACAGGTCTGCGGCCGGCCAGCCGCAGAGCCCCACCAAAGCCGGCGGCGCCCAGACCAGGAGCAGCACCAACACCAGGGCAACCCAGAGGACCCACCTGCCGCTCGCGGCAGCACTCGGCGACTTGCTCACACACCCCCCACGCTGTACCGCTCATGGGCGGCCAGACCGCGGCCGCCCGCCCGGGGCACCCGTCCAGGCGCCCCTAGCGTGCCGCGCCCGGCAGTTGGCGCAGCAGATCCGCCATCTCGATGGCCCCCACCGCCGCGTCAAAGCCCTTGTTGCCGGCCTTTGTCCCGGCCCGCTCAATAGCCTGCTCGATGGTATCGGTCGTCAGCACGCCCAGAAGAACCGGCACACCCGTCTCCAGGGCCGCCAGGGCGATCCCCTTGGTCACCTCGGCCGCCACGTAGTCAAAGTGCGGCGTCGCCCCGCGGATGACGGCCCCGACACAGATCACGGCGTTGTAGCGCCCACTCGCCGCCATGCGCTTTGCCGCCAGCGGGATCTCGAACGATCCAGGCACCCAGGCAATCTCGATGTCCTCCGCCGCAACCCCGTGCCGGCCCAGGGCATCGAGCGCGCCCTCCAGCAGCTTGCGGGTAATGAACTCGTTGAAGCGGCTGGCGACGAGGGCGAAACGGAGGCCGGAGCCCAGCAGTTGACCTTCGTATACGGTGTTCATCTTGTGCTCCTGAGTTGGGTGATCGGTGATCGGGAGAACCTTATTCGCATTCCGGCGCCCGATACCCGATCACCATTCACCGATCACCGACTACCCTACCGGCAAACTAAAGGCAAAGGTGCTCCCCTTGCCCGGTTCGCTCTCTACCCAGATTCGGCCGCCGTGATGCTCCACGATCGAGCGCACAATGGCCAGGCCCAGGCCCGTGCCCTCGATGTGCGCCGTCTGCTCCGTGCGGACGCGGAAGAACTTTTGGAACAGCTGCTTCTGATCGCGCGCCGAGATGCCATAGCCCGTGTCCTGGACCGCCGTGATCAGCCGCCCATCCTCCGGCCCAATGCGTATCCAGACGTGCCCTCCATCCGGCGTGTACTTGATCGCGTTGCCCACCAGGTTCATCAACACCTGCTTCAGACGGTTGGGGTCACCGACCACCGTCGGCGTCGGCTCCGCCACCTCCAGCTCCACGGCGATCTCTTTCTCCTTCGCCCGAAACTCGAGGTCGGAGAGCACGTCCTGGGCCAGCGCCGGGATGCTGCACGACACCCTGTCCATCTCGATGCCGGCCTCGATCTTGCCAATGTCCAGCAGGTCGCTGATCATGTTGGCCATCTCGCGGGTAATGTCCTTGATCCGGGTGACGAAATCACGCTGCTGATCGGAAAGCGGGCCGGTTATCGCCGTCAGGTCCGCGAAACCCCGGATGGCCGTGAGCGGCGTCTTGAGGTCGTGCGAGACGACCGAGACGAACTCGCTCTTCATCTTGTCCAGCTCCTTGAGGGTGCTAATGTCCTGCATGACGGCGACGTGGCCCAGGGTCAGGTCCCCGGCCGCGCGCACGGGGGCAATGTTGGCGTAAAAGGTCTGCACGATGCCCTCACGGGGCTCGACGGTGAGCTCGTCGGTGAGCGCGTGGTCGATGTGCAGCGCCCGGTCAAAGAGGTTGCGGAGCCCCTGGTGCGTCAGCGCTTCCTGGTACGGCCGGCCGACACACTCCTGCGGGGCCAGCCCAAAGGCCTGGGCCGCGGCCGGGTTGATCAACAGCACCCGCTGCTGGGCGTCGGTGGCGACGATGGCGTCGGCCGTGCTGATCAGAATAGCGGTCAGCCGGCCGCGTTCCTCCTCGGTCTGCTGGTAGAGGTCGGCGTTCTCGATCGCCACGGCCACCGTGGCCGCGATGCCCTGCAGGCGGTCCAGATCGTCCTGGTCGAACTCGCCGCCCTCTTTGTTGAGCAGCTCGATGACGCCGATGACCCGATCGCGGCTCATCAGCGGCACGCAGATGATATTCCGATTGACGAACCCCACGTCGCTCGACACCTTGCTGTAGAAACGCGGGTCGTGCGCCGGATCGTTCACGACCAGCGGTTCGGCCGTGGCCGCCACATGCCCGACGATACCCACCCCCACGGGGATGCGCACATCCAGGAAGCGCTCCAGCCCACCTTCGAGCGTGGTCACAAAGTACAGGTCGTGACGTTCCGCGTCCATCAGCAGGAGCGAACCCGCCTCGACGTGGAATGACCGGTTCAACTCCTGGATCACCTGGCGCAGGACCTCGTCCAGGTCCAGCGTCGAACCGACCGTGCGGGCGATGCGGTTGAGCGAGGCCATGTCGTCGGCGCGCCGGCGCACGTGGACATAGAGCCGCGCGTTGTTGATGGCGACGACGGCCTGCGAAGCCAGCAGCTCGGCGATTTCCTGGTCGGCCGGGCCAAACTGGACCCCCTCGCCGTAACGGCTGACCGCCAACACACCCGCCGCCTGGCCCCGCTGCAAGAGCGGCACCGTCAGAAGCGCCTCCGGCTCGAGCGGCGTACCCTCCATGTGCTTCGAAAGGGTGCTCAGGTGGGCCTCGTTCAGGATGTAGGAGCATTTGGACTGCACGGCCAAACCCGATAGCCCTTCACCGACCTGCAGTGTCGCCTGGCGCATCACGACCGAGTCCGCGCCGAGGGCCACCCGCGGCAGCAGGACCTGGCTGCTGTCGTCCAGCAGGTACAGCACCGTGTTGCTGGCGTCGAGCAGACCGTGCGCGCTAAAGGTGATCAGCTCCAACAGCTCCTCGAGCGGTTGATCGGAAGAAAGTCCCTGGTTGATCTCCAACAGCGCGTTAAGCTGGGCGACACGCCGCTGGGTGTCCAGCAGCAGCCGGGCATTGTCGATGGCGATCGCGGCCTGGTTGGCGACCGAGGTCACCAGCTGCAGGTGGCCCGGCTGAAAGTAGCCGACCTCGCGGTGGACCAGCGTCAAGACCCCGACCATCGCGTTGCCGCGCAGCAGGGGGATCACCAGGGCCGAGCGGATCCCCTTGACCGTCTCGGGCAGCTCCAGCCAGCGGGGGTCTGTCGTCGTATCGGAGACCAGCGCCGGCTGGCGATGCTGCGTCACCCAGCCGGCCAGGCCCCGCCGCAGAACCTCTTGCACGACCAGGCGGATAACCGAGGGAGACAGGTCTTCGCGCACGAGGATGTGGTGGCGGGGGTTGCCCATCGTGTCCAGCACGATGATGCTCCCGCGGTAGGCCGCCGTTTTCTCTACCACCAGGGCCAGGACGCGGGGCAGCACCTCCTCCATATCCATGGCCCCGGAAAGCTCCTGGCCTACCTGGTAGAGAAGCTCGACGGCATCCCGTTCCTCTCGAAGGCGTCCGTAGAGCCGGGCGTTCTGGATTGCGACGGAGAGATGATCGGCCAGCGTCTGGAGCAACTGCTGATCCTGATCGTCAAAGCCCCCCCGGATCGTGCTCTGCACGTCGAGCACGCCAGCCGTACGGCCCTCGATGACGACCGGCACGGCCAGCTCCGCGGCCGTCCGCGCCGCTTCGCCGGCGATGGGGCCCACGTAGCGCGGCTCCTGAGTGATGTCATTGGCCAGGAGCGCTTCGCCGCTCCCGGCGACCCACCCGGTGATGCCCTCCTGCCCGACCTTGAGGCGCATCGGAGCCAGGGCTGCGCCTTCGTCTCCGGCCCGCGCCGCAAAGACCAGGTCTTCCCCCTCGATCAGCCCCACGTTGACCCGGTGGTACCCCAGCGTCTCCTGGATGATGATGCCGACACGCTGCAGGATCGCCTCCACGTCCAGGATCGAACCTACTTGGCGGCTGACCTCCATCAGAGCCCGCAGCTGCTCGGCGCGGCGCCGCTCCCGCTGCAGCAGGCGCGCGTTCTGCAGTGCCGTCTCGACCTGCCGGCCGAGCAGCGTCATGATCGCCAGGTCGCCCTCCTGGTAGGCCCCTACCCCGCGGCCCACCACATTCAGCGTGCCGACAATGCTGTCCTCGACTTGCAGCGGCACAATGATGGCCGATCGGCAATCCTGCGCAATCAGTCCCTCCTCGGCCGCGCTGTCGCTGCGCTCATCAGCCGCCGTGTCGGCCACCAGGAGGGCCTCGCCTGTGCGCAGCGCCCAGCCCGGCAAGCCGTGTCCAACGTCGAACGACTGTGGGACCACGGCCTGCTCCAGCCCATGGACGTAGGCGACAGACCAGGTGGTCTTGGAGGGATCGAGCAGGGCGATGCTGAAACGCTCAAAGTGCACAAAGCCGCGCATGCGCTCGACCAGAAACTGGAAGATATCGTCGACACGCTGTAGCGAGTTGACGGCCTGGCCGATCTCGCTCAGAGCAGCCAGACGCCGGGTCTCCATGCGCAGAGCTTCCTGCCGGCGCGTGGACTCCTGGATAATCGCTTCCTGCAGGCGGATCTGCTCGGCCTCGGCCTGGTCTCGCAGGGACTCTTCGTGCTCCAGGGAATCCAGCATGGTGTTGATGGAGGTGCCCAACTCCGCCAGCTCGTCGCGGCCCTTGACGGACACGCGGGCGCCAAAGTCGCCGCGTTTGCCAATGGTGCGGATGCCGCGATTGAGGCGGGACAGGGGGGCCAGAATCACCGTTTCCAGGAGGACCAGGATCGCGATCGAAAACAGCAGGCCGCCGCCGATCAGCGCCAGGGAGAACCAGAGGAGGCTGCGCCGGCCGATGTTCTGCGTGCGTTCGGCAGTCACCCGCAGGAGAAAGGCCGGCCGGCCGAACAGGTCGGCCTTGACCTTGTAGCCGGCGATCGTTTCGGCGGACAGCGATTTGATATAGACCCGCTGCGTATCCCCGCCCAGCGCCAGGCGCGCCTCCTCCACGTCCGGGGGCAATGGGGTGCCGGCCAGCGGGCGGACCAGCCACTCCAGGGCGGTCGTTTGGGCCAGGTCGTTCACCGCGGGCTCATTTAGCAAACGGCCCATCACCATCATCCCCCGCGCGGGGCCGCTCTCGTTGCTGGTGAGGATCGGGCTGGCCACGACAAGCATCGGGACGCCGTCGAGCAGTAGATAGCCGGAAAACACGCCGGTGCTGTCCAACGCCCCCAGCAGAGGCGCCAGCGACACCGTCGGCGTGAGGAACTGCGCCGGAACGGGGACGAACTCCTCGTTCGCCAGGTCATAGGCTTTGCCGAGGGCCAGGTGGCCCGCGGTATCGATCAGCAGCACCAGGTTGATGCGGGTGTTGAGAAAGGTCGAATCCACCAGGTTGGCCTCGACGTACAGGGGGTTGCGCGTGGCCATATAGGTATAGGTATCGTCCCAACGGGCGTAATCCACAACGGTCCGGTGCAGCGCGATCTGTGCCTGCGACAGCGCATTCTCCGCCCGGCCCATATCCCGGATCGTCGTTCTCGTTTCGACCTGGTCGAGGCGATCGAGAATGACGCGGCTCAGCACGGCGGTGAGGATCAGAAAGATGCCCAGGGTAGCCAGAATAATGAGGATCGTCTTGGAGCGCAGCGAAGACGCCCCGGCGAGAACGGCCCGCGGCGAAAGGGCTGCCGGCGGGGCAGACGGTTCCTGGGATGGCGGGGTCGCTGGCACCGGTCGCGATGACGACATACTGGACAGTCCTTGCCGATGTATCATGTCCGGGGCAACAGCAAACCCCGGCAGGACATGCGCTGCCGCTTGGTGCCGGTATTATACCACGAAAGTCCCGGACCTGGCAAGCCACTTGCCGCTATTTTGTGTGACCCAGGCAACTTGTCAAATAGCCGCAGTTGTGCTATGATACAGGAGCCCTGGACTGCCCCTGGGGATCGTCGAAAAGTCGGTGGCGCTGTTGAGCCTGCCGTGTTGTCATCGCGGTGTGGCTGTTGGCCTGTGTGCCAAGGGCGCGTGTGCCTGGGCCGGCCGATCGGCTGTCCTGATCCCCCGGGCCTCGCTGGACGAGGGTGGGCACTCCAGGAGAACACTTTCCGTTGCGCGCTGTCCGCCTTGACAGCAGGCATACCGACAGGAATAGAAAGAGGGAAACCGTGGATAGGAGAAAAGACTTTACACGCGTACCACTGTGGGTCCGGAGCACACCCGGGGACCGCGACCGCGAATACGAGCGCGATCGGGAGCGGCCGCTCGGCCCCCGCCCGTACCGTCC
>Ga0302250_1002137_pt1 | contig 12885 bp, 7 predicted proteins | sample AAG_RA_Asp_MG_FD_193536 | JGI IMG/M metagenome (GOLD analysis project Ga0302250, IMG submission 193536) | Enriched activated sludge microbial communities from anaerobic digester in WTTP, New Holstein, Wisconsin, United States - AAG_RA_Asp | ecosystem: Engineered > Bioreactor > Anaerobic >... | reverse complement strand
AAGCTAGGCTTAAAGTTTTTAAGCTATAATTTCAACTCTTCAAAAGCGTGGCTGGATAGCTCAGTCGGTAGAGCAGGAGACTGAAAATCTCCGTGTCGGCGGTTCGATTCCGTCTCCAGCCACCACTCATTTTTAAAATCCAAAATCATACAAACTATTTTCACAATTCCTACTCAGTACTTTTTGATGTCCAAATTTATAATTATAAGTATTGTTAGAATTATACCTTTTGCTTCATTTCTACATTTCACTCAGCGTATTTTACTTTTTCATATAAATTCAACTGATTTAGAACAATTTGAATGCTATAATAAATTAAAATTGAACGAAAGAAAGGGTATATATGCGAAATTCATATACACAAGTATGGGATTATAACTCATATCTTCGTATCCCAAATGTGAAAATATCTCTGATTGTGTCAGCACTTTTAGTAGGAACCACATTATTGCATGCATCGCCAAACAATGGTACTGTTATGAGTGGTAGTGCAACAATAACACAAAATGGAACTATTACAAATATCAATCAATCCACTCAGAAAGCCTCTATTAATTGGTCTACATTTTCCATTGGCTCAAATGAAACGGTCAATTTTAATCAGCCTAATGTATCTTCCATTACTCTCAATCGTGTTGTCGGTAATGAAAAAAGTGTCATTGATGGTGCATTAAATGCAAATGGTCAAGTTTGGATATTAAATTCTAACGGTGTTTTGTTTAATAAAAATGCTTCAATTAATACCTCGGGACTTCTTGCTACAACAAAATCACTGAGCGATGCGGATTTTCAAGCAGGAAATTATACCTTTACAGGAGATAGTAAAGCCAATATTATTAACTTAGGAACGATGGACATTGCAAATAGTGGTTACGCTGCACTTCTTGCTAATACAGTTTCTAACGAAGGTACTATCAAAGCTATAAAAGGGACTATAGAGCTTGTAGGAGGCGACGCCTTCAATATCAACCTCAACGGTAACTCTCTAGTCAATCTTACCGTCACAAAAGGGGTGCTTGATGCTTTAGTGGAAAACAAAGGAGCATTGATTGCTAATGGTGGAGAAATCTACCTTACAACAAATGCAGTGAATGACCTCCTCAAAGGTGTTGTCAATAACACTGGTGTCATTGAAGCCCAAACACTGGATGATGTAACAGGTAAAATTGAGCTGTACGCACATGGCGGCGAAGTCAAAGTGGGAGGGACTATCACAACAGGGGCAGGAGAAGGCTTTGTTGAAACATCAGGTCAAACCTTTAGTATTGATCCATCTGCTTCTATCATCACAGGATCGTGGTTACTCGATCCTGTCAGTATCACCATTGATTCTACATTAGCTAGTGCCATTATGAGTGCTTTAGGAAGCGGTGATGTCACGATTTCAACCGATGGTGGCAATACGCCAAGTACAAGCAGTGGCGAAAGCGGAAGTGCAGGAGATATTAATGTGAATTTTGCCATTACATGGTCAACAGCACAAAAATTGACGCTTAGTGCTTCAAACAATATTTATATTAATGCTGACATCACCATTCAAAATGTAGCTGGAGAATTAACACTTTACTACGGACAAGGGGCTCCCAGTGCAAATAATCTTTCGGATTATATTTTAAGCGGAAAAATAAAGACTATCAATGGAAACAGTTTTACTACTACCGATGCTGGCAATATTGTTTTTACAACGGGTGGTAAATTTACGGAAAAACAAGGAAGTGATGGTGTCGCTGTTACAAGTCATTTTCAAGATTTAGCCTATATTACGAAGCAAGTTATCTCGGATGTACAAGGAGGTGGTACATCAAGTGATGGTATTCAAAAACCAATAACATGGACTGTTATACCCTCTGATACACATATGATAGTATTGCAACCAACTGCAAACTACAGTATTAATGATATAGCTGCTTTATTAAATATGTCCGCTGATAGCAAAGCCTACATTAATACTACTTTTTCTAATAGAACTACAAATTATTCTGTATCCTACCAAGATGTTGTGCTAACTGCTGGGCAAACCATCACAATGGCATGGAACTATACGGCAACGGACTACGCTCCATTTAATGATGGTTCATTTATATCGTTTGTCAATACTTCCAACAGTAATGATCATACTTCATCAATCTATGGAGTGACAACAGAAACGATGGTTCTTGGCGCTACGGTATCAGGAACAGGTAACTGGTCAACAAAAAGTTATGGTAGTACAGGATGGCAAACGGTTTCATTCACCGCAGGTCAAGCAGGTACATACCGCATAGGATATGCCGTCTTCAATTTAGATGACACAGCGCTATCACCCTTTTTAGTTGTCGATACAAAAGCTGGAACGGTTCTCAAAAATGGCGTCACCTTTGAGCCTTTAGCAGTAGATCCGAATGGACCTTTAGCGCAAGCTGGTGTAACAATTAATACAACGCCACAAACAACAACGCCACAAACAACAACAACACCTTCTGTTATCTCAGCGATTGTCAACAATACAGCTGTTGAACAACCTCGTGTAGTTCAAACATTTACACCACAACATACAACAAACTATGCACCACCAACGACTTATGTACGTGGAGGAGAGAGTATCACTTTAGCTTCAACAGCCGGGGATGAAAATGCCAACACGTTAGTCAGTCTCTCAGAAATTCGCCAAATGCAAAGAGCAAGTGGTACACCTTCTGGAACAACAGAGCAAAGCACTTCAGGCGAAACTACAGGAGTCGATGCATCCATTCGTGTTCCATTATCACGCGGCTCTTTAATTGATATTGTCAATGGTGGTGTTAAGCTTCCAGAAAATGTCGAACAAGAATTTTATGTACTCAATCAAATACAACGCTAAGGACTAAATAATGCGAATAACCCCACGTAGAACAACAACATTTTCACTCTCATTATTGGTTGCTAGTACTTTATGTGCTGTTGAAGTTCCCAATATCGGAACAGCGCTTAAAGAGATTGAGTCTTCTAAACTTCCTTCTAAAGAAGCGCCAGCTGTACCTCAGATCAATGTGCAAGAGCCAACCCCTACAAAGCCTTCAAAAAGCGTTGAAGCACCAAAACTCATTGAAAAAAGCGATGCCATTTTGGTGAAAGAATTTGCATTTATTGGAAATGAGGCTTTAAGTTCAGCTGAGCTTAAAAAAGTTATCGAAAAACTACAAGGGAAAACGCTCAATACTACGCAACTACTATCTGCAGCTGATGAGATTACAGCATATTATCGCTCCAAAGGGTTCAAAAAAGCCAAAGCGTTTATCTATAAAAAAGATATTGCAAATGGCATCGTTACCATTACCATTCGTGCTAGAAATCATGATGCTATTTTGAAAGATCCTGATCTCCTAAAAGCCACTGACACCTTTCTTCAAGAGCAAGGAAGCATCCAAAAAACAGAACCAGCAACACACAGTGTTTTTGTAAAAGCTTTTCATCTAAGCGGTACACATGCTCTCAAAGAAGAAGAGTTACACAATATCATTGCGCATGAAGAAAACAAAGAGCACACACTGGCAACTTTGGAAAAAACTGCTTCTCTTATTACCAAATACTACCGAACAAATGGCTACTTTGTTGCACGTGCCTACATCCCAAAACAGAGTATGAAAGAAGGTGTAGTAGAAATTGCAGTGATTGAAGGTAATTATGGAGAGCTAAAACTCAAAAACAACTCCTTAGTCAATGACAGCATTTTGCAAGGAATGCTCGATGATATCAAAGATGAAAATATCGTAAGTACCGATACATTAGAGCGTGCTATGCTTATCATTAACGACACCCCAGGTGCAAAAGTCACACGTGCGGATGTTATGCCAGGAACACACATAGGAACATCGGATTTTCTCATTCAAACATCTGAAACAAAGCCTTACAATGCTTACATCGTAGGCGATAATTACGGCTCTCGCTATACAGGAGAGTACCGCACAAGTATAGGGCTTAGTGCTAACTCACCCTTTGGATGGGGCGATAAAATAGGACTTACAGGTCTTCTCTCCACCAAAACGGATCTTAAAAATGGAAAAATCTACTACAATTTCCCACTCATGAGTAATGGACTTAGAGGTGAAATCAGTGCATCGAAGACAACATACTCTTTGGCAGAAGAGTATGACTCTATGGATGCCATTGGAAACGCAACGACACTCGAAGCTTCGTTGATCTATCCACTTATACGTACACAAGCACAAACGCTTAATTTGACTTTGAGCTACGACAATAAACATATGAAAGATGAAGTGAGAAGTACCGATACTTTGACAAAAAAAGATTCTAATTCATTAAATCTTGGTGCAAACTATACAGAGACCAGCTCATTTTTTGGTTTCCAAAGCAGCAGCAATGCATCGTTGATTTTTACCTTTGGACATCTAAACTTTGACAATGCAGATGCGTTAGCAACCGATCAAGCAGGTCCTAAGACCGATGGTGGATATAGCAAAGTGGTTGCAACCATGGAAAAGAACATTGCCTTTGATGAGATCTATTCTGTGACAGCAAATTTACGCCTTCAAAAAGCACTGGGCAATAAAAATTTAGATGGTTCCGAAGATTTTTCTTTAGGTGGTGCTTACGGGGTTAGAGCTTTCCCAGATGGAGAGCTCAGTGCTGAGAATGGTTATATCGTAGGGTTAGAGTTCTTCTATGCCTTACCGACCTATGAAAGCATCAGCTCAAAAGCGAGCTTCTTTATTGATTCAGGGTACGCAAAAATGGAAAATTCCACTGGTGCGACAGAACCGCGTCATCTCTCAGATATTGGGCTAGGGTATCAGGCAAATTATAAAGATTTCTTTGCTAAAGCTCAATTAGCACATGTTGTGGGTGGCGCTGATGTGGAAAGTGAACCAAACCATCAAAACAAATTTTTAATTCAACTTGGATGGGTTTACTAATAACTTTACATTCCATGTAAGGAAAATCCTTACATGGAATTATGTTTAAATCTTCTCGATATGTACGGGTATCGCTTGTCTTGCGTTAGAACCCACTACAAAGTCGCTCAGTGTTGCAACATTAAGACGTGAAGCGTCACTTAGTCCAAGTTTATTGATATTCACCCCACTTCGTCTAGCGATTCTGCCCTCTTTTCGTACGCCATCAATGTGTATATCTAAGCTTCCTTCACCTTCTCTTCCAGCACCATGTTCTATACCAATGGACTGAGGATGTAACCCCTCTCTGATACGACAAATGCCTTGAATTTTACCTTCGCGTGAACGCACTATCACACGATCTCCATGCGCTATGCCATATTTTTTAGCTGTTGTAGTACTAAGATCCACAAATGTCGTATAGCGGATATCTCGCACACTCTCCAAGGTTGCTGAAGCAGAAGAGAGAACATTGGATTTATAACTAAAGGCTAAAAGGCTGAACTCTTTTGAATTCATATCAATTTGTGCACCTGTATAAAATCGTGGAGCATAGTAACGTGGCACTCCACTGTAGGGTTCACCGTTGAGAGAATTAAACGATGTTCCGACAAGCTGATTGTAAATTGCAATCGGTTTTTTATACGCATTGCTCATTTTATTACCTTCATACGCAGTTGCTTTATCGGCAAATCGTCCACCTCTACTCATCACGTATGCCACTCTGCGCCAATTTTCTGTACAGATACGCTGTAAAAGAGGAACATACTCATTCAGTCCTGCTAACATAATTTCTTCATCGCTTGCTTCTGGGGCTGGATTTGCTCCATCCATCGCTACGTTTTCAAAAGCTCTTAAGTAAAAATCTTCAGGTCTATCAAAATCAAATTTAGCCGTAGCCCCATTAATGGCATTTTTACCAAAACCACCTAAGCCTAGGGCTTTACCAAGCTCAATCATAAAGCTGTCCATGCAAATAGGCTCACCATTTGCAAACGTGGCATTGGGTGATTTTAAAATCGGATAACGCACATGCGTTGTTTTGGTCAGGTGTCCTGCCCAAGGTGCTAATACACCCCATGTCTCATACAACACTGAATCTGGTATGATGTAATCCGCATAACGACTGGTTTCATTGATAAATGGATCAATCGCTATAAAGAGAGGAATCGCCTTGGTAGGATCTTTCAGTAAAGGGATGAGATGCTCACTACCACTTTGACCATACACAAAATTCGCATTCCAACTTATCAAAGCACCTAGTTTGTACGGATATGCATTAGCACTGCTATTAATCACTTCTGATTCAATAGCAGGACTTAGCGGAAACCATGCATCTTTCGCAGGATAAGGATTGAGTCCTTGCTCTATTTTGCGTTTATATTCGCTGGTTTTTTCATAGGCCATTCTGGCTCTATCAATGCGTGCACCAAAAGGCTTTTGTTTGCCTGCATACGCCAAAAGGTTATAGCAAGAGCCATTAAAGTCTTTAAACTTTCCTCCTCCTACACTCATACCGCCTTTATGGTTGAGATTGCCCACAAGAGCACCCAACATCATAATGGCATAGGTTGTGTAAAAGCCTGTAGAATGCATCGTTCCACCATGACAATCCACACCAACACTTCTACCATGCGATGTAAATTCACGTGCAAGTTCTACAATGGTTTTTTCATCCACCCCACTCTCTTTGGCATAAAATTCAAGTGAATGCTCAAATGCTGATTCTTTTAAAAGAACAAAAGAGCTTTTTACCGTATAGGTTGCTCCTTCTAAAGTAACATTTCCTTCATAAAAAATGTCGGCTTCTAAAACATTTGCGGCATTTTTAAGTATGCCATCGGCTTTATCAATGACATGTACCGTTTTGTTTGCATCCGTTAAAATCTCTCCTTTTTTTGCTCCCTCCATGATGACAAGATGCGAAGCATTGGTAAAGCTGACTTCATTTAAGGTTTTTTGTGCAACATCACTTGGAATGGCAAGATACGCTTTTAGATAGCGCTCTTCATCGATAATCACACGAATCATTCCCATCACTAACGCCAAATCACCACTTGGTTTGATCGGTAACCATCGTGATCTTTCACCTACTGCGATTGAGTCACTGTTGGTCAGTATAGGCGTTACGATCACATAACGAAGTGCTCCATTGGTACGCCCTTTTGCCAATAACTTTGCTTGACGTTTGAAAGGATTTCCCGCTTGTGCTGGTGCTGTTCCAATGCTCAGTAAAAATTCACAATGCTCAAAATCAGGCTTCATGTGAGGAGAGGTAGCAAAATCATCCAGATATGCTGCTTCACCTGCTCGCATAGAAAGCCCACAAATAGAGGTGTGCCCCATAAAATTAACCGTTCCAAAACTTTGAACAAAACGGTGTACCATATAATTTTGACGTCCTTCATCCGCCGTTCCCAAAACACACAGTTTATTGGCGATAGGACCATAGTCTGGATTTTGTGGATCAATTAACGTTTTTGTATCGGCTAAAGCTTTCAGCCCTTGCACATCTCCTTCGCCAAAGAGATTACCACCTTCGCATATCTCTTTAATCAGCTGCTCGATAGATATACTCACCCATTTGTCTTCTCCACGTTTTCCAACACGCTTTAAAGGTTTCGTGACGCGGAAAGGGTCATTCAGTTTTTCATACACCGCATTACCTCTAGAACAAGCGGTTGAACGCATCTCTAAACCGTTCTCCATCCAACCTGATGTCGCCTTAAAACTCTCTGCTAAAGATGTTTTATAGGGTAACCATGGATCACTTGAAAGCAAACTGTAAGGATTTCCAAAAACACGCACGACTTCACCGCTTTTGGTATCGATCTTGACACGTACCGAACAATACGTTGTACACCCGTTGCACACGCTAGGTTTTACAACAAAGTCTTTGGCATAAGCGATCATTCCCTCTTTTTGCATGATCTCTGGTGCAGGAGCATTGCCATAAATCGCATCTTTTGCTTTTTCACCTCTTCTTTGCAGGGTAATGGCTTTACCAAGAGTTTCATGGTATCCACCTACTGCAGCGCCTCCAGCTACCAGACTGGTTCCAATTAAAAATTTTCTACGTGATGCTTCCATGATTATCGCTCCTCTTTTGTCACATAATAATTTGCCATCTCTTTATCCCAAGGGAAAATCACCATCACTAAAGCAACCAAAGCAATTAAAAGGCTCCAGTTAGCAAGGACTGAGAGAATGCTATCGAACCCTGTAAGATGCGGGTGATATTCGAGCAAAAATGGCGTTGTTTTACCAATGCTTTGACCACCTATAACGGTATTCCAACGGAAAATCCATACGCCAATGGCAGAGAGAATTCCTCCAAATAAAATCCATTTGAATGAGCGTGCAAAATAGTTTGTAAATCCAATAATCATCGGAACAATGAGGCAGATAACATAATCCACAATCAACACTTCCCAAAAATTTTCACCAAAAAAGAGTTTGAGCGCATACTTTTCTTCATTATTGAACGTAATGGCAAAGGTCAGCCAAAAGAAACGAATCACTAAATCTATCACAACAAACCACGATAAAAGACGTGCAAGACGCTGCATCATCGCCATATCAATACGTTTAAAATCTGTAAAGAACTTTTGGAAAATAGGCAGTAAAATGATGAGAAGTCCCGTTCCTGAAACCATTGCAGACGCTAAAAATAAAATAGGCATCAGTGGTGTATGGAACAAAGGTATCGCATGAACCGCACCTAAGATGTAACCTGTGTATCCATGCACGCTTAATGCTAGTGGTATACCAATCGCACCTAAGAGCACACCTAAATGATGGTCTTTTTCTTGTTGCTCTTTACTTCTCACCACTCCTTTTGAAAAGCCAAAATAAGGGCGGTATAGCACCAAAGCCTCGACTAAAATGAGCAACGGGTACGCAATCAACAATAAAACACCCCATTTCATAGGTGATGTAGGGAAGTTCTCCCAACCATAGAAAAAGAAGTTCATAATGCGCCCTGGTTGACGAAGATCATCGATGAGATTCATCGGTGCCGCCACCAATAACACAAAAGCTAAAAGCAATGAAAAACCTGCGATGGGTTTATACTCTTTCATACCAAAAACATGCGCAAAACTTGAGATAATAAATGCTGCCGCTGAACTTCCCGTAAACCAGAAATAGTTGGGAATATCAATACCCCAAGGACGATCAGGTGTAATTGAGCTAATCGTATGCAGTAGTGTTCCAAAATCCATCTTATTCTCCTTTGCTTGACCACTCACGAGCAGTCATTCCATCGATTTTACGTGCCATATCATCTAAGACTTTAGGAGAATACGGCAAACCTTGAATCTCACCACTAAGCGCTATGTAAAAAACACGCGGTTTCGTGCCACTGGATGGTTTTAAAACGGTTGTTGGGTACGTTGAAAGAAGCTTTGAAACGGCAGAGTTTGGATCATTCAGATCTCCAGAAATACGAGCTCCTCCTACACAACTCTCCACACATGCTGGCAATAAGCCATGATCGATTCTGTGAGCACAGAGTGTGCATTTATCTGCGACGTTGGTAACGGGATTGAAGTAGCGTTTGTCATAAGGACAAGCATTGATGCAGTATCCACAGCCCCAACATACTTCACTGTCCACCACAACGATGCCGTCTTTTCGCGCGAATGTTGCTCCTGTTGGGCAAACACTTACACAGGAAGGCTCAGCACAATGGTTACACAGTTGGGGTAAAAATGCCTTATGCACATTAGGGTAACTGCCTAACTCATACTCAGGCACATACGTTCTAAATTTTTCTTTGGGGATTTTGTTTTCGCTTTTGCATGCACTTACACATGCTTGGCATCCAACACATTTACGAAGATCGATTACCATGCCAAAACGCTTACCCTCTTGCCCGATGTAGCGAGCATCGCCACTTTCGCGTCCAGGATTGGTAAGGCTTATCGCTTTTGCACTAGGGGCCGCAAGTACAGCAGCACCCAAAAGAGCCGTTGTCTTTTTGACAAATCCTCTACGACCCTGTTTGGACTCTTTCTCATCCATAATAACTCCTTTTGGTCTATTCCAAAAGAAATCATAACAACCACTAGAGAGAAAGTAGAGAGAAATGCTAGAGGGTTATTTCAAAAACAGCTCCTATATCGCTGTTATACGCAGATAAAACGCCATTGGCATTTTTCTCAATGATGGACTTACTCATGTAAAGTCCTATGCCTGTTCCACTCTTTGCATGTTTCGTACTCACGTAGGGTTCAAAGATTTTCTCTATTGGCTCTAATGTAATGCCTCCGCCATTGTCAGCAATTTGGATGAGCGTTTTTCCCTCTTTGCATTTTAGGGTTATTTCTATCTTTGGAGCATGAATACCACGTTCTAAAAGAATATCTTTCGCATTGCTGATAATGTTTAAAATGGCTTGAGCAAACTGACTAGGATAACCTTCAATTTCATACTCTCCTTCTTCATGAAACTCTAGTACGATATGATGGTTTTTTAAAGCTGGTTCAATTAATTCAAGCGATTTGCGAATCGCGTCATTAACGCAGTAACGCTCTTTTTTATTATCGCTTGCAAAGAAATTGCGAAAATCATCAATGGTCTTTGACATGTAGGCGATTAAGCCTTCTGAGCGTTTGATGCGATCTTCAAAGACAGCAGACGTGAGTTTTTGTTTCTCCCAAAGGATTTGCAAGTTCATGAGCGTCGCACCTAGTTCACTCAGAGGCTGGCGCCATTGATGGGCAATGTTTCCGATCATCTCTCCCATACTTGCAAGCCTACTTTGATGCATCAAAATTTGCTCATTTTCCATGCGTCGTGCGATCTCTTCATTGACACGAAACTCTAGCGTATGGTTAAGCTCTTTGAGATTTGCTTCGCTCTCTTCAAGGCGCAAAATCAGGACATTAAAACCATAATTGAGGATGATGAGCAGCACTGCCATCATGCTCAAAGCGACAAAAAATGCTTCATACACAGCATCAAGAAGTTTTTGCTGTTGATCGCTGATATCTTGGAAGAAAAGAAGCTCTGCCAAATCATCACCAAGAAGTCCTTCTAGCTTAATCGCATGAGTGATATAGGTGCTTTTTTTATTTTGAGAAATTTCGCCATCATGCAAACTAATCCCCAAAAGTGCTTCATCAGAAGGTATAAACTCCTCTCCTTTGAAGAGAATGTAACCTTTGAGGTTTGAGAACTCTTCAACTTCGTTGAGAAAGAACTCAGGCGCAATCGCAAACTCTAACATGCCAATGATTTTTTCATTTACAAAAACAGGAACCATAATATGATACGCCGCATAATGCTTCGAGAAGAAGAAGCCTACTTTTGGCTCTTTAGGAACTTCTCCATTTTGCGCTATTTCCTCTTTTTTAGGTTCTTTCCCAAGGTATGCTAGCAAAGATAAGGTTTCATCGTAGAAGCGAATTCCTAATAAATAGGGGTTTTCCTGCTTCAAGACATTCCAGCGAAAACTCGAAAGACCTGTCAGTTGTGCCACATTTTTTTGCTCAAGGGCTTCTTTGATACCATAGGAGTCAAGATTGGCATAGGCGCGATTGAGGTAAAACGCACTGGTACGTTTAAGTGTCATCGCATAAATGCTATGAATTTGTGCCGCATAATCTTTACGTGATTTTTCAATCCCATCGCGTACATCCACATAACGCATCCAACCGAAAATCGTCGCCATCGCTAAAAAAAGCATCAGCACGAAAATCATAGTTTTAGTTTTCGTAGAAGGAGATGAGAGTGCTTTAATGTATGACAAGTTTATACCCTATACCAAAAACGTTCTCAATGCTCTCTTTGGTCAACTTTTTACGAAGCTCTTTAATCAGTGCTTTAAGCGCATCTTTGTTTCCGCCCTCACCTGCCCAGATTGCTTCTTCAAGCTCTTCAAATGAGATCACACGATTTTTCTGACGCAGTAGATATTCGAACAAAAGACGCTCTTTCTTACTCAACACAAAAGAGACGCCTTCATTCACCAAGTCTCCTGTTTCTGGGTCATAAAAAAGATCACTGCCCACTTTTACAACGCCACCATCGCCCCACTCATACATCCAAGCAGCGCAGGTTTTAAGGGCATCTAAAAAACTCTCTTTGGAAAAAGGTTTGAGAAGGTATTTGCAAATATTAAGCTCTATGGCTTGTTGAAAATAGACAGGCTCCGCATACGCACTCATAATGATTACAGGTACTCTTTTGTAAGAACTGCGAATCTCTTTTAAAAGTTTAAGTCCATCGCATTTTGGCATACAAATATCGAGCAATAAGATATCTGGTTTATGCTCATCAAAGAGTTCAAGTGCCTCTTCACCATCTTTTGCTTCAATGACTTTATCAAAAAATAGCTCCAATGTTTGTGTGACACTTTTACGTAAACTCTCTTCATCTTCAGCGTATAAAATAGTTAAGCGCTCAAAGAGAGCAAGAGGATTGTGCATAGCATTCCTTATGAAAAAGGACTATTCTAACGCACATAAAATGAATTGTCAAATCACTTGAACTCTTAGAATTTTAATGGCGTATCACACCCAAATCAACACAAGCGATATGGGTAGGTGATGTTTTAGCGCTCTTTTTGAGTACCCCAAAAATCTCATTGAGTTCATTATCATCTAGGTCATGTTGATACCCAAAACCATGACAGATCACTGCTGCACTAACTGTCATAAGCGGAAAAGGCTGAATGATGCCATCACGATTCTTTGCCATAATATAACCAGAGTTGAGCCCCTGCTCACAGTAAAAACTCTTAATATCTTCTGCAAATTTTGTCACAATTTCTAACACAATACCATAGACTTTCTCAAAGCTATCGTCCTCTTTCAAACTCCAGCCCAAAAAAAAGTCATCGCCTCCCACATGTCCGACCAAACACTCATCAAACCCTACAGAACTTTTCAAGATATCTGCAAACAGGGTAATCGCACGATCACCTTTACGAAAGCCATAGTTGTCATTAAACGGTTTGAAGTTATCAAAGTCAAAGTACGCCATCATCACTTTCTCTTTACCATCCATC
>Ga0302250_1002136_pt1 | contig 12888 bp, 12 predicted proteins | sample AAG_RA_Asp_MG_FD_193536 | JGI IMG/M metagenome (GOLD analysis project Ga0302250, IMG submission 193536) | Enriched activated sludge microbial communities from anaerobic digester in WTTP, New Holstein, Wisconsin, United States - AAG_RA_Asp | ecosystem: Engineered > Bioreactor > Anaerobic >... | reverse complement strand
GGAACCTTGTTTGTATGGCCTTCAACATCAAAAAGCTGCATGCTTTGATCAGATAGATTGAGAAAAAGATTAGTTGCCAAGGGACCAGGGACAAATATCCGCGAATAATGCGCAAAAAATGAAATGGTTGCTGCATAATACTAACTATTTTATCCTGTCACGTCAGCTTGATCGACGATGCAAGTGATGTAATGGTCAACTCCGACAGACTCCTAGAATCAACCTGTAAAACGATTTAATTTCCAAAGGGGTGCAAGACCCCGCGTGAGGGCTTGTTCAACTAAGTTTTTACGCCGGTTTAGCGTCGCAAAAACTCTTACTACGTTGGGATCACATAGAGTTCCTGATTATGAATACTGTTACACTTGATGAACTTAAAAAGGTGCCATATTTAAAGACTGATGCACTCACAGGGCGGGTCATTAATCTTATGCCTTTTTGGGATGGAGAAAAATGGCATCAATGGGTAGACACGCCCTCTGGACTTGTGGAAATTAAAATTATTGATGCAGTAGAAGCTGATTACTTAGCCATTTCTCCGGCCAACCCATCCGATATACTCATTCCATTTGTGGAATTTATGTGGCAACGAGCAAGTTTCAGCGAGATATGTCCGTTCATTAGAGGTATTAGCGAGGATTTCCACAATATGGGTACCAGTATTGCTAAATTACGATATTTCTTTCGGTCACGAGATTCTTTGCGATCAGTTGAGGTAACTCGATTTGCAACCACTGAAGTTGAATATCTTGTTGTTCTTTGTCGTGCGGTGTTTGACCTCCTTCAAGAAGCCTTGGCAACTATCTGGCAACAACACATATGTTTAACCAATCTTGACGCCGAAAAACAGCGCCGCGCCCACAAACTGCCCGATACCTTTTCTAAGATGGTTCTACGCAATAAGAAGGAATGTATGACCATAGAAGAAATTGAGAGAAGGTTTGGGATACCGCCACCAGTCGCTAAAGCATATTTTGAACACGCACCATTCTTTTCCAGTCTCAGAAATATGCGTGATGATATAATTCACGGGGGAAGCGGAATGGGCGTCGTGTTTGTTACAGAAAAAGGTTTTTGCGTGCAGCGTAAAGCAAAGCCATTCTCATTCTATAAGAATTGGACAAGAGAGCATGATTATGGCAATAATTTGGTATCTATCCTGCCTTGGATAGCCAATATCATAGTTCAGACTATCGAAGCATGTAATGCAATAATTTTCGCATTAGCTTCAGTGGTGTTATTTCCACCTGAAATGGCACCAGGTCTCCGTGTTTTTGTTAGAGGACCAAGCACCGAACCATTGTCAGATATTTTACAAATCTATCATGGTGGTTTACCATGGTGGAACGAAGAGCATGATAAAGAAAAGGCAAACGATTTGGCAGAACCAAAAATCTGAAATAAGCACTGCGGTTCAATTTAATGATTTTCCAACCCGTCGCTACACCGGATCGCAGCGCCAGATGCTGCTCCCGGTGAGCTTTTTGTTATGCATAATGGATGATTAAAGCAAGATTTTAGGTTGATGAAATGAGGTTAATAATGGATGATACCTTCTATCTACGCTACACCGCTGAAGAAAAAGAGTTGCTTGCTAAGCATTTGCAATTCTATGTTGCTCTCGATTCTGGTCAAAAAGTGCCTGATACAGAAAAGCAAAGGCACTTTGTTCAATTCTGTCGAGGTAAGGATAAAGCTATCACCCCTCATGAATTTGCATACTTAAAATATAAAAGAATTCAAAGTTATCGAAATAAACTCAAGTTAAAATCAACCACATCGAATAATCTAAAACTAAAATCCAAAAAGGAAACGAAGCAAACATACAATTTTAAGTCATCAAGACCATCGCAACGTCTAAGAAGAAGTAAATTTTCTAAGAATAATAGCGATTACAATGTTTCTGCGGCGTCAGTTCGGGCTAGAAATTGTGAAATGCTTAAAAATCAGGAAGTGGCAATTAAGCTACAGGCTTTAAAAAGATCGAATGTGAGAAATGCAATGGTTATACATTCTGACCCAAATGATTAATGGGCAATATGACAAAGTGTTTGCGGACGGCTGCCCGCTTAGCTAATTTTACGTTAGACAATGGAGTTTTCTATGTCACCCAATGAAGCAAAATTAATAATAGAAGCTCTCGCAAATGGTCTTGATCCTGAGACCGGGGAAGTTCTTTCTGAACAGACCATTCTTAATCAACCCAAAATCATTCGAGCCCTTTTCATTGCTACGCATGCGCTTGATGTTTTATCCGAAGAAAAGAGACACGTGACTGTGGTTGAAGATTTATCCAAAAAAGCAAAGCGCGAAAAGACACATCCTGGCAACGCAGGAAAAGGGTGGTCAAACAATGAAGATAACGAATTGCTTTCTTCTTATAATGCAGGCGTTTCCATCAAAGACATTGCTGCAAAACATGATCGTACTGTTGGCGCAATCGCAGCCCGTTTAGTTCGCCTCGGATGCATTGATGAACGAAAAGATATTTATATGAAAGCATAATCGGGTAAAGGGAAGTATTTCTCTTCCACTCCCCACACCACCTGGTATGCGGGTCCGCACCAGGCGGTTCACAGAGATTAACGGGCCGTAGCCGGAAAGATTGGGGGCAAACGGAAAGATTGGGGTCAAATCTTTGCTCTTGATACTTCAACTTATTTAGTCGTCCCTGAAAAAACGCTTTTTCCCTAAAAAGCGTAAGTGAGCTTACTTTCAAAGTCCGGTTGAATCATATCCGGACCGATAAATTCGGTTAAATGAACAAAATATCCCCCAAATAGCCAGCGGAAAAAAGACAAAAAGAAAGCTCGGAGGAGCTTTCTCAGGTTAAAACCACAGCCGGACATAATCGCATTGATGCGATCACCATCTTTTCCCTGAAGGTGATTCCGCTCCAATCGATGATCTGATTTCAGATGACCAAAGATCGGCTCAATGGCTGAGCGCCGGGCATACCATTTCCAGAGGCCGGCCTTCATGCTCTTTTTCTTCTTGCCGGATATGTGAACCTCTGTTTCCTTAATCTCTTTGGCTACACCACGGTAGCCTTTGTCACAGTAGGCATGAAGCGGCTGCCAGCCGGTGTTCTGTGTAACCTGCTGAAGTGCATCTTTTAAGGTATGTCCGTCGTATGGATTACCATGAAGGGCGTCTATCGCCAATATCCAGTTGTCCTTGGAACTGCTGACCATCGACACTTTGCAGCCAAACTCATATTTTTTATGAACCTTGCCTTTGGCAATGCATTCCACTTCCGGGGCATGAACACTGTAAACTTTATTCTTGTCGTTTCTTTGCTGATGGAATATGTCCTGCGCTATTCGAACACTTCCGCAGGATATCCCGAATGACGCAACCCAGCATGGTCTTGAGCTTCTTTGTTTCTTTCTTTGCACGATTATGCTGGCCGGCACTGGCATAACGTCCCTGCTTGAGAAAAACTTTCTTACTTATTCGTTCGTAACTTCGCCGTAACTTGATATTCATCTTCCTGGCTAATCTGACCAGAACACGACGGGCTTTATGGTAAAGCCGGGCGTCCGTGGGAAAGGCAATAGCTTTCTCCTGTACTGTGGTGTCCACATTCACTCTTTCCACGTGTTTCTCGGTTAAAAGCTTTTCTTCTTTGGCCGCATTGATCGTCGCCATCAATAGTTCTTCGATCTTCTCCGGTCCCAAGCGCTTCCGCCAGCGGGTCATCGATGACGGATCAATCGGCAGTTCATGCTGAAAGTACTTGAATCCGCAAAAATACTGCCAATACGGATCCTCCAGAAATCTCGCCACTACCGATTCGTCACTCTCGTTGTAGGCGTGTTTCAGGTAATGCAGTCCTACTACCAATCTGGTAGGTAATGCCGGTCTCCCGTGTTTCTGCGCAAACAAAGCGCCAAAAGATTGGTCGAATCTCTTCCAGTCGATCTTATCGGCCAGTACATACAAGGGATGTTTTCTATCCAGTATCTGTTCCAATCGGGAGCGAAACAGGTCGCCGTGTGTTTCTGCAAAACTGGTGTCTTTCGGTCTCATGTTTTTGCTGGTTTTTGGCTCCTTTTTCCAAATTTTCGGCAATTACAGCATATTAATATTCGTTAGTAAAGTAATAATATCAATGTGTTGCGACTTTTTCAGGGACGACTATTTATCCAATATTATTATCATATTTATCCACAATTCTTTTCAGAATTATCAGGACTGTTTCTTGTTTCTACTTAGGCCTTTCCTTTCATGTTTTGTGGCTTCTCGAATACCGAAGATCATAAAATTTAACTTCATTTTAATTTGACAAGACTATAAATATTGATTATTGTAGGAATAAATATACATTGTGAATGTGCAATAGCGAAAGATCCAACCAAACAACAATCAGATATCTTACAATACATTATGGATGGCAGTAAATGCTGAAAGGGAATAAGGAAAACAGTGGCGTGAAGCTGGCTATCAGCGGAAAAGGTGGCGTAGGAAAAACCACGCTCGCCGCTTTTGTCATCAAAGAAGTCTCCCAGCGAGGGATGAAGGTCCTGGCAATAGATGCCGACCCGGATGCCAATCTGGCGCTTGCATTGGGGATGCCCAACTACTCTTCTATTGTTCCCATCGCCGACATGAAAGAACTCATTGAAGAACGAACGGGAGTAAAGATGCGGTCAATGGGGGCATTTTTCAAAATGAATCCGACTGTAAGCGACTTGCCGGAAAAACTCTCTGTTACCGAGGGGAACATAAAGCTAATGGTTATGGGGGGCGTTAAGAAAGGTGGCGGCGGTTGTGTATGCCCTGAAAATGTCCTGCTCAAATCTCTCATTTCACATCTTGTTCTCCATCGCGACGAGGCTGTAGTCATGGATATGGAGGCAGGGATAGAACACCTGGGCCGCGGCACGGCAGAAGCTGTCAACTGCTTAATTGTCGTGGTGGAACCAGGGAAGAGAAGTGTTGAAACCGCCCTGGAGACAAACAGACTGGCACAAGAGATCGGATTAAAAAAAGTTGTGATAGTGGGCAACAAAGTCCGTAATAAATCAGATAAAGAATACTTGAAAAGCAGCTTGCCCGATTTTACTTTTCTGGGGTTTATCCCGTATCACCGGGATTTCATCGAGGCGGATATCAACGGCGGGCAACCCTTTGAATCGGTTAAAAGTCCGAAGGTTATTGCGGAGGTTGCAAGGATTGTAAACAGTATTTTGGCCTAGAGTATTTCGTCTGCTGCAAAAATGAACAATATGAAAACGTCTGGAAAGAGTTATTACAAGAAGCCTTTTAACTCCTGAAAGGAGATTAGGGGAATGAATATAGTAATAATCGGGGCAAGTGCTGCCGGACTTTCTTGTCTTGATACCCTTCGCAGAGTTTCCCCGCAAGCAAAAATTACCGTCGTATCCACCGAGAAATATCCTCCTTACTGCCGATGCCTTCTGACTTATTACCTCGGCAATACCATGACTGAACAGGAATTGACAATCACAAAGCCTGCCGACTATCCATCAAACGTACAATTCATCCTGGGACAAAAAGCTGAGCATATAGATCCACAAAGAAAGACAGTCCGCCTTTTGGACGGCAGGGAGCTTGGCTACGACAAACTTCTTATTGCCGTGGGTGCTGACGCGATAAAACCAAGATACTGCGCTGAGGAAAAAAGGACTTTTACCCTGCGTTATCTGGATGACGCCAAAAAAATAGCCGAGACGACCAAGGGAAGAGCTGTCGTATCAGGGGGCGGCTTTATAGGAATAAAAACCGCATACGGTTTGCTGGGGAGGAATATCAAAACCGATATGGTGGTCACTTCCCCGTACCTTCTTGCCATGGTTTTGGATGAAACTTCCGCCCGGCATCTGGAGAAAGATATTACCGGAATGGGCATAGGAATTATAACCGGTGAAGATGTTACCGATATCCGCATGGGCAATGATGAGCTAAAGGTTTATCTGAGCTCCGGCAGAGAGTTGGAGACCGATGTCGTCGTGATTGGCAAAGGCGTGAAGCCCTCTGTGGATCTGGCGCAGGCCTCAGGCATTAAAGTCAACAATGGGATCTCCGTCAATGAATTTCTGGAGACGTCAGCCCCGGATGTATTTGCCGCCGGTGACTGCTGTGCGACGATGGACCTGGCCCGGAACAAACTTCAAGCAATCGGTCTCTGGCCTACGGCCGTCGAGGAGGGCTATTTCGCCGCGTTGAACATATCTGGCACAAGATCCCATTATTTCGGAAGTATTGGAATGAACAGTTTGAAGACGAAAGCCTTTTATCTCATCTCGGCGGGAATATTGAAAGGTGAACCGGGATTGATGGTCTACGATAAACATGTGCCATCCAAAAAACAGTTCAGAAAAATGGCTTTCCGGAATAATATCCCCGTGGGGATGGCGTTTTACAACTGTCCCGAAGAAGCCGGACTGTTTGTTAACTTAATTAAGAAGGCTCGGCCCCTTATGATAAATCCGGAAAAGGTCGTAAACGGTGATGTCAGCATAAGTGACATTATGAAACCTTTGTAAAGGAGGTCTTAATGAAAACCGTAATTGTTAAGCCTGAACGATGTGTGGGCTGTCATCAATGCAGCTTTCAGTGTGCGGTTGCCCATTCCACAAGCAAAACCTCCATGGGTGCCATTTCCGAATCCATCCTTTCCAAGCCACGCATTCGCATCTATCTTTCCAGCGGCAAGGAAAATTTTCCGAACAAATGCCGGCACTGCGAGCCCGCTCCCTGCGAGATGGCCTGCATAACCAAAGCCATTTACAGAGAAACAAAGAGCGGTATTGTTCTCATTAATCAGGACAGGTGCATCAATTGCGGGATGTGCGCCATGGCGTGTCCGTTTGCCGTAGTCAGGTATTATCCGTATATCCTCAATAGAGAGGCAGCACATAAATGCGACCAATGCATAGATCGTCAGAAAGAAGGAAAGGTCCCTGCCTGCGTTGAAGCCTGCAAAGTGGGAGCTCTATTGTTCGATGAAGTCAACAAGAAGATGGATGAGGATGCCGAGAAACTCGCTTCCCTTATCTATCTGGGAATCAGGCAGCGGGTTGCCGAGCCTGATACATTCTCCTCTCTTGTGGCTTACAAACAGAAGCTCAATGAAATAAGAAGGAGGCAGTCATGAGCGAGATCAAAGACCTGACTATATGCAGTGATGCTCAAATAATGCTGAAGAAGGCGCAGGAAGACGGTATAGAAACAGCATGGGACAGATTAAAAAAACAGCAACCGCAATGCGGATACTGCGAACTGGGAGTATCCTGCCGCATTTGCGCCATGGGACCTTGCCGCATCGACCCGTTCGGCGAAGGACCGCAGTTGGGAGTTTGCGGCGCCGACGCCGATATAATTGTCGCCAGAAATTTAGCCCGTATGGTGGCGGCGGGGTCCGCTTCCCATTCCGACCACGGACGCGATATTGTGGACGTTCTGCATAAAATTGGTTTGGATAAAACCTCCTGCTACAACATTACAGATGCAGTTAAATTGAAAAGCGTGGCCAAAGAATACGGCATCAAAACAGACGGCATCAGTGAAAAAGAGATTGCCCGGCAACTCGCCGAAGCGATGATGGATGACTACGGCATGAAGAAGGATATGCTGACCTTTATCAGCAGGGTGCCGAAACAGCGCGTCGATATCTGGAAAAAAGTAAAGGTGGTTCCCCGGGGCATCGACCGGGAAGTCACTGAAATGATGCACCGCACGCATATGGGAGTCGATAATAATTATGTTTCCATATTGCTGCAGGCGGTCCGGAGCAGTCTCGCCGACGGTTATGGCGGCTCCATGATCGGCACGGAATTGTCGGACATAATCTTCGGTACTCCAACGCCGGGCATGTCGGAAATTAACCTGGGCGTACTCAAAGAAGATCAGGTGAACATATTGGTGCATGGTCACAGCCCCATCGTTTCTGAAATGATATACATCGCCGTGGAAGACAAGGAAATGCTTGCGCTCGCTAAATCGAAGGGTGCGACGGGCATTAATCTGGCAGGACTGTGCTGCTCGGGAAACGAGATGATGATGCGCAAGAAAATACCCATGGCCGGCAATCACCTGATGACGGAGCTGGTTATCGTAACCGGTGCAGTGGAAGCCATCATCGTTGATTACCAGTGCATCATGCCTTCCATGGGACAGATCTCTCAATGCTATCACACAAAAATGTACACGACATCCGACAAGGCAAAGTTCAACTTTATGGAGCATGTGGAGTTCACACCGGAGAACGCCAAAGAACAGGCATTTAAGATAGTAAGGGAAGCGATAGAAAACTTTGCCCGCCGGGACAAGAACAGGGTTTTAATTCCCGATGCTCCCGTAAAGAGTATGACGGGCTTTTCCGTGGAAGCAATTGTCGGAGCATTAGGTGGAACCCTTACCCCCCTGATCGACGCGATCAAAGCCGGAAAGATTAAGGGTGCGGTAGGCGTTGTCGGCTGCAACAATCCTAAAATCAAACATGACTATGGGCACGTTGAACTTATCAAAGGATTAATCGCCAACGATATTTTAGTTTTGACAACAGGCTGCGTCAATGTTGCCGCGGGCAAAGCCGGGTTACAGGTTCCCGAGGCCAAGGAACTGGCCGGTCCCGGACTGAAAGAAATCTGCGGCGCGCTGGGCATACCTCCTTCATTGCATGTGGGATCTTGCGTGGATAATTCCCGGATCATGGTTATTGCCAGTGCCCTGGCCAATGCGATTGGCGTGGACATCGACCAACTACCGCTCGCGGCCGCTGCGCCGGAATGGTATTCCGAAAAGGCCGTGGCTATTGCCTTCTATGCCATGGCTAGCGGCATATATACGGTATTAGGTATAATGCCACCCATCGGCGGCAGCAAGAAGGTTGTTGATCTTGCGACTTCCGGCTTGAATGATGTCTTCGGGGCATGTTTCGCCGTTGAACCGGATCCTGTTAAATCCTGCGCTCTCATTACTGCTCACATTGCCGCAAAGAGAAAGGCTTTGGGACTGGAAGTTTAATCACCTCCGTTGGGTGAAAATATAAATCGAGATCGGATTGACTGAACCAGACGCACAATGGTAAGTACTTAAAATATCAATTTAGGTTCATTCAAATATCTTTTGATAATTTGAAGTACGTCCACATATACGTCCCGGAATTACATTCCGGGACGTATTCAATCACTCAATACTGCCGGCGGTTTCGCCTAGGCTGATTATTTTGTTGGCTAACGATCAAGAAATGAGGGAGGAAATGGTGACTAAAGTAAAACCGTTTGTGCTCGTTGTTTTTTGCGTCTTCTTATCATTGATATTTGCCGCCTGCTCGTCGGTTCCCCTGATTCAGCGGAGCGACCCTAATGATCGTCTTAAGGGACTCGCGCAAGAGTCTGAAAACATTAGATCGCTGGGGGAGCGTTATTGGCAGAAATCTCTGAATTTTTGGGATAAAAATGAGATTTACAAAAAAATGAAAGCATCGGCTAAAAACGTGGGTGACGCCGGTAGAAACGATGCGGACCCCGCCGTTAGGCAGGCCGCGAAGAGGCATCTCGAAGATTTATATCAAAACGAGAACTTGTTGATCCGCCTCGTCGCCTTCCGGGAAGTGCAAAACCAGGAGATCATCCGAAAAGCCGCTTTGTATGACAAGTTGCTGGAGGTGCGTTGCATTGCCGCATCCCGATTAAAAGATCCGGCGGTACTGACGGAGATGTCCCGAGCGGCCGACACTGCCGGGCGAATCGCACGTCTGAAGCTGGGATTGATGGACCCCGTTGTTGTGAAGACCTTCTCGCAGGAACCTGTTTTGTCGGTCGAAACAGAGACGCGCCTGCAAATATCCGGCCCCGTAAAGAGAGAGGGCTACTTTATAAACTTCGTTGTCCAATCCGGTGATCAGGTTTTAATTAAAGGAGAAGAACGTCTGGTCATAAAGGGAAAGGCAGACGCTAAAGCAACAAGAACGCAAAGCGGCGAGACCGTCTACATGTTAAATTTCGGATATCCCATCGGAGCCGGCGAGATTATTTCCAAAGCTTCGCCCGCTGGTAAAACGGAAAGCTACGGCGAACAGTTCGAAATAATCGATCAACTGGATCTTGCTCCGGTTTTCGTTCTTTTCAATATGATGGTCAACTCAAATTTCCCTGTCGGCGCTGCGACTGAAATTGTTCATTCAACAAGCAGCAGCGATCTTAAAAACGCGGCGATTCGATACCAGAAGATGAAAAAATGAGAGACAGGAAGATTTGCATCAGCCGGGCAGAAAAAGAACACAGATGAAGTTCCTGATAATAGATCAGGAACTTCATCTGTCTGATTGGCCGCCGATATATGGCATTAATATTGCTGAGAATAGAACCGACGTAATATTAATGCACCTTATTTTCTTACAACAACACAACGACTTGATATTACGGAATATTTCCAATGACTTCCTTAACCTGTGATTAATGGAAGTCATTATTTGATGGACTTGTGAAAAAGTTCCGAAACTTGGATTTTCAGGCGACCTCGTAAAAAGGTCGCAGGCAAGGCGTGCGAATACTGAGGAATGAGGCATATTTAGCGTATGCCTCAGTGACGAAGGATGAAGCGCAACGCAGCATCCGGCCTTTTTACGAGGTCGCCATTATTTTGACGTTATAATAAGGAGTCTCATAACCATATGGAAACAAAACCTACCGGCAGCAACGCAGAAAATATCTTTAGCCCCAAGATCCAGACCATTGTCCAGAATGCATCAAAACCCTTTTCGGACGAGTTAAACACCGCCATGCGTCAGAAGCCGTCGACAAACGCTACGGTGATCGACAAGCCTTTTGAATATATTGTTCAGAAGGGAGACAACATCTGGAATATCGGAAAGATAATATTTAAGGTTGATCCTCACAAGATAGCCAGAGATAACGGTCTGACCAATCCTCATCTGATTAAGATCGGCCAAAAATTAATAATAAATCCGTCCACATCCCAGGACATTCAGCCCGGGGTGGGCGAGAAAATAACCGCCACGTGGTACGGCGCGGAACATCACAATAAGCGAACGGCCAGCGGGCAGCGGTTCAATATGTATCAAAACACCCTGGCCCATAAAACCTTGCCGATAGGAACAAGGGTACGTTTAACCAATCCCCATAACGGCAAAGTTGCTGAAGGAATCGTCAACGACCGCGGACCATTCGTTAAAGGCCGGGATGTGGATGTTTCCTATGCCATGGCTAAACAGCTTGGCTTTCTCCAAAAAGGTGTCGCCAAACTCGTTATGGAAAAAATATAGATTTTTCAATCTGCGGTTGGAACATATGCAAATTAACGCGGAAATCAGAAGAGCGAAGCTCAGGTTAATGCCAGGCCTGCATCCGGCGCTGAGCTCCCCTTCTGACGTGCACAAAATCATTTTCCGGCGCGAATTTTACAGGGTCAAAATCGAATATCCCTTTTCAATATAAGAAGCCATGGAAGGATGTCCGCTCATATCTCCCACAAGGGGAATTCCCGTGGTTGAATTGTATTCAAGAACTCCCATTTTCGCCGAGCAGCCTTTGCAGATTGCGTCAATCAATTTCTTTTCCTTGGCCTTCCTGTATAAAGGGTTGTTGGACTCCTCCATTTCTTTTACCAATGTTACGGCTTCACCTTCGATCACAATTTTCGCATCCATCCCTTTGCTGTCCATATCGAGGGCATTCAAGAGCACATGAACAAAGCACATGGGATTTCCTCTAAAAGCAAAAATGACATACTTATTCATTACCATCTCTCCTTCCTCAATTTATTTGGAAAAGAATGTTACTCCTTAGTTTGAATATAAGGAATAAGGTTCAGAAGAGTCAAGGAGATTTCAGGTGCAGAAAATGACCTCATTTTTTTCCCACACCTATAAGTTGGTCAAATTTTATTGACCGGTGAGAGTGAATTGCTTATACTTTTTTTCAGTCAGGTAAGTGTGGATCAAGCAAATAGAAAACTAATTCGAGAAGGAGGAAAGGATATGTTAAAAAATACCGTCTTCGTTTTTTTTCTTTTTGTGCTTTCTGCGGGATTAGCAATAGCTGGAGAATCCGGCGCGAGGGATAAAGTTCCCGATCACGGCAGGCAGCCCTGGGTCGTTGACATTGAAGATCTGACAGAGAACAATGATAACTTCCGCACTACGATGTGGACAGGAATGAATCTTCAGATGACCGTCATGTCCATTAAGCCCCGGTGTGAGATAGGTCTGGAAATACACGAGAAAGGCGATCAATTTATACGTATAGAAAAGGGCCGGGCGCGTGTAGTCATGGGAAAGCACAAAGACAAGATGACTTTTGACAGAAAGGTTGCGGATGACTGGGCGATTTTTATCCCTGAAGGCTTCTGGCACAACATTATCAATGAAGGGGACAAACCGCTGAAAATTTACGTAATTTACGCACCGCCGGCACATCCGGCGGGAACGGTGCACCATACTATTGAAGAAGCGGAAGCTGCGCATGGGCATTGACTAATATAAGGTTGAAATTATCGACATGACCAACAGCGTTTCGTTTTTGAACTGGGGTAATGTAGCCCTTCATCATCCTTCTGCGTTCCTTCTCGCCGCCCAACTGCTGAGTCTCATTCTCTACGTGGCTCTGGAAACTGTACCGGGTCAGCAGTTTATTCTTGGTATTTTCGGCATGCTGGTGCTTCTCCTGGTGGTCTGGGTCGTCATCCACAGTCCGGCGATCAACTGGATTGCCTGGATAATTGCCTCCCTGGCCATTATATTTTCCGCGTTGTCCTGGCTCCTGTCCAACCCGGAGCTCCTGATATGGGCTGCGCTGCTGGAGGCAATGCTTTATTTTTACGGAGCGGGCGGTTTGATAGTTTATATGATGGGGGATGAACACGTCACGACCGATGACCTTTTTGCCGCCGGCGCCA
>Ga0302250_1002135_pt1 | contig 12900 bp, 12 predicted proteins | sample AAG_RA_Asp_MG_FD_193536 | JGI IMG/M metagenome (GOLD analysis project Ga0302250, IMG submission 193536) | Enriched activated sludge microbial communities from anaerobic digester in WTTP, New Holstein, Wisconsin, United States - AAG_RA_Asp | ecosystem: Engineered > Bioreactor > Anaerobic >... | reverse complement strand
CCCGGCCAGTCCTGTGATCCCCGCTGCCCCTGCCCGACCCCCCTATGCACCGGATTTACCTGTTGGAAAAAATTCATCTCGGAAAATCTCCTAAAAATGGTAAAAAATGCAAAAGCTGATGGGGGGTCGGGCAGGGGCAATTGTTGATCCTCCCGGAATTTTCCGGAAAAGATTTATTAAAAGAAATCGCGCAACCTGCGCTCGATCCGGCTGTCGTTCAGACGCTGTTTTCCGCTCTGCCCCGTTTGGATATACTCCCAAAATTCACCTGCATCTTGCAGCAACCGGGTCGGCAGATGTGGACACCTGCCCCTGCCCGACCCCCATTACCAGCAATGCAGACCCCCACCGATACTCTCATATCGCTCAGTACACAACATCCCAGTAGTACCATGACCGAAGAGTTCTCCGACATTCCCCTCTTTATGGACCAGATGGCCGACTCGATCAAGAAATCCGCGGCAATGATCAGCAGGGAGGAGACTTTGGCGTTCTTCAACCGTCTCCTCTCGACACAACGGGTTTACATAGCCGGTGCCGGACGGTCCGGCATCATTGCCCGGGCCTTTGCCATGCGCATGCTCCACCTGGGGTTTGACGTTTACGTTGTCGGGGAGACCATCACCCCCGCCCTCCGCCCGGGCGACACGCTGGTCATGTTCTCCGGCTCCGGGGAGACCCATACCATGGCAACGTTCTGCGAGACGGTTAAGGGGCTCGGGGGCATTGTCTGCCTTGTCACGGCATCACCCGAATCGACCATGAGCCGGATGGCCGATTGTGTTGTGAACCTCGGGGACCTCACCGGGTATTACCACGGCGATACCGCGACCTTCGAGGAACGGCAGGTGACCGGGCAGTACCGGTCGGTGGAAGCCTCCTTTGCGCCGCTCGGGACAATGTTCGAGACCCTTGCGCTGGTCTTCTCCGATGCTGTCATCTCTGCTCTGATGGAGGCAAGAAAGGAAGGGGCCTTTGAACTGAAAAAACGTCTCTCCAATACTGAATGAGGGCCGGGTTACAATAGTTCCCGTCCCGTGGTTTTAACCCCTGTCTTCTCCTATGGTCTGATAACAATGCACGTCACCGCCGATCTCCATATCCACTCCCCCTTCTCTATTGCGGTCTCCCGCTTCATGCAGCCTGAGCAGCTGATCCGTGGCTGTGTGACGAAGGGGATACAGGTCCTCGGCACGGGGGATGCCCTCCAGCCGGACTGGCTGAAAGGATGGGAGCCATTCTACGCCAACGATGCCGGCATCGTGATTGTCCCGCAGGGGGAAATTGAGGATAAGAACCGGGTCCACCACGTGATCCTTGCTGCAGATCCGGGCCAGTTCGACCAGCTCCGCGATCTGCTTGCCGGTACCTGCAAGAGCTTTGTCACCGCGGGAAGGCCACATGTCTACCTCAGTGGCGAGGAGATCGCACATGCAGCCCACGATGTCGGGGCGCTGGTCGGCCCTGCCCATGCCTTCACCCCGTGGACGGCGATATACGCGTACTTCGATTCTGTTCCGGCCTGTTATGGCAGCGCGAAGATCGACTTCCTCGAGCTCGGCCTCTCCGCAGACAGTTCCTATGGCGCGGCAATCCCGGACCTTTATGATATTCCCTTCCTGACAAACTCCGATGCTCACAGCCCGTACCCGGACAAACTCGGGAGGGAATTCAACCGGATCACGCTCAACCGGCCCGGGGCCCAAGGCGTCCTTGATGCAATCCGCAGGGGTGCAATCGGGATGAATGCCGGATTCTTCCCCGAGGAAGGGAAGTACAACCGCACGGCCTGCACCCGCTGCTACACGCAGTATTCCCTTGAGGACGCGGTCCGGCATGCATGGAAGTGCCCGAAGGACGGTGGGATCATCAAGAAAGGAGTGTCCGACCGTGCAAAGGAATTGTCGCACGGGAGCGAGGCCCGTCCCCGTCCCCCGTATGTCCGTGTCATCCCGCTCGCCCAGATCATCCAGACCATGGAAGGGGCATCATCGCCGAACACGAAGAAATGCAAAACCATCTATTCCCGGTTCATCGAAACCTTCGGCAATGAGATTGCTGTCCTCATCGATGTCCCCGTTCCCGAGATCCGCGCACTCCACCCGAAGGTGGGAGATGCCGTGCAGGCGCTCCGCAGCGGGACGGTGGTGCTGCACCCGGGCGGGGGCGGGAAATACGGGACGTTCTCACTTGAGAAAAATGGCTGATTCCCCCTTGGCACGCATCGTTTTTCTCTCATAAGGGTCCCCGGGGACCTGCCATCGGGCACATCTTTTTTTTGATCCCCGCATCAGTATTATCCGGAAGAGAGATCTGTGGAACTCGGACTGATTGCAAATATCCTGATTGTTTTTGCCGTGGCACTCTTTGTCGGGATGGTCTTCAACCGGATCAAGGTGCCCCCGCTTGTCGCCTTCATCCTCACCGGGGCGATCGTCGGTCCCTACGGCCTCTCGGTCATCAAGGGGCAGGACCAGGTTGCAAGCCTCGCGGAACTCGGCATCATCCTCCTGCTCTTCACGATCGGTCTTGAGTTCTCCTTCAAGGACCTCTGGAAGATCCGCGCCATCGCCATTGTCGGCGGGATGCTCCAGGTCCTGCTCTCATTCTTCTTCTTCTTCGGGCTGGCATTCGTCCTGGGCCTCCCGGTAAACCAGGCTATCCTGATGGGCTTTTTGTTCTCCCTGTCAAGCACGGCCATCGTCCTTAAGATCCTCCACGAACGCGGGGAGATGGACTCGCCTCACGGGAGCATCGCGCTTGGGATCCTCATCTTCCAGGACCTGATGGCCATCCCGATGATCATGGCGATTCCGTTCCTTGCAAGCATTCCCCTGCAGGACACAACACCCCTCCTCTCCCCGGAAGCCCTTGTCACCCTTGTCATCGAGGACCTTGCCATCGTCCTCGTCCTCATCGTGCTCGCGAAATGGGTCATCCCCCGCGTGATGCACGAGATCGCGCGGACCCGCAACCAGGAGCTCTTCCTTCTCGTGGTCATCCTGACCTGCTTTGGCGTTGCCTGGATGGTCTCGTTCACCGGCATGTCCCTTGCTATCGGGGCCCTGCTCGCCGGCCTGATCATATCAGGGTCTGAATACAGCCACCAGGCAACGAGCATCGTCCTCCCGTTCCGCGACATCTTCACCAGTTTCTTCTTCATCTCGGTCGGCATGCTGGTCGATATCCGGTTCCTCCTTGCCAACATCTGGATCGTCCTCTTCCTGATCGCGGTTGCCATCCTGGCAAAGGCACTGCTTGCCACCGCGGCCCCGCTTTCCCTCGGCTATCCCCTGCGCACGGCAGTCATGACCGGCCTTGCCCTGGCACAGGTCGGGGAGTTCTCCTTTATCATCGCCCAGAGTGGTTTCTCTGCCGGTATCATCCCTTCGGGGATTTACCAGACATTCCTCATCGTTGCCCTGATGACCATGGCTGCCATGCCGTTTGTGCTCGGGATTGGCCAGCCGCTCACCGGGTGGCTCTGCAGCAAACCGTCGCTGGCCCGGATAGCCCGCGGCACGTGCATCGTGGATGAGAACGGGAAAAGTCCGGAAAAGACCGATCACCTGGTCATCATCGGGTACGGTGTCACGGGCAGGAACCTTGCCCGCACGGCAGCCCGCTCGGGCGTTGCGTATACCATCGTTGAACTCAACCCCGACCTTGTCAAAGCTGCCCGGAACGAGGGGGAATCCGTTGTCTTTGGCGATGCAACTGCCGGGGGGGTCCTCTCGCATGCCGGTGTCCCGGCAGCGCGGATCGCCGTTGTTGCCATCAACGATCCAATTGCCACCCGGAAGATTGTTGCTCTCTGCCACAGCCTCAACCCGGCGCTCACCATCATTGTCCGGACACGGTACGTCAGCGAGGCAAAAGACCTCCATTCCCTTGGTGCCGATGAGGTGATCGCCGAGGAGTTCGAGACATCAGTGGAGATCTTCACGCTCGTGCTGCACAAGTACTTCGTTCCCCGTGACCAGATCGAGACATTTATCCATGACGTCCGTGCCGATGGCTACCAGATGCTCCGGACCAGAAATACCGTGGAAACCACGCTTCCCGATCTCGTGCGGCACATCCCCCATATTACCATTGCGTCGCTCACGGTGGAGCCGGGTTCGGCGCTCGACGGGATGACCCTGGGTGGGTACAACCTGCGGAAACGGACCAACCTCCTGATCCTTGCCATCCGCCGGGGCGACCAGACCATTACCGGTCTTTCGGGAGAGACGGAACTGCATGCGGGCGACATCGCGATCATCTATGCCTCTCCTGTGGATATCGCGAAGGGTACCGGTCTCTTCTTGTCGGGTTCTCCCGGTAGCAGGTAAGCACCGAAAGGAACACTCTGTCAATACGGGCCGGTTGCGTTGGGCATCATTCCGGCAGTCTCTGCCTACCCGAGGAATTTCCTGATATTGGCTGCATGCAGGATATCCGACTGAATCTCAGCAGTCCGGCTCTCGCGCAGGGCCCTTAGGATGTTCTCCGTTGCCTGGCGGTGGTCATCGTTGATTCTGTCTCCGGTGATGCTCAGGAGGGCATCTTTCATCCCTTCACCCAGATAGGGCGAGTCCGGGTTCAGGTAACGGGCCGCATCGCAGAGGTCCCGGTCAAAATTGACATAGATCCGGCGCACGAAGTCGAGGTCCCTGTCACTCAGTGCCGAGAGCCCGAGGATCTCGGGGGGTATCCCGATGGAGTACAGGGCCGCCGTGAACGTGATGGCGCGGGGGAGTTTCATGCCTCCCGTATTGCGGGAATAGCCGAACAATCCGATATGCAGTTTCCGTTTTCGGCGACCGGGGATATGCCCGGCGATACGGTTGATGATATCCGAAAGGGGGATGAGCTCGCGGATATAGGCCTCTGTATAGCGTTCCATGATCTGCAGGCACTGCGTTTCATCGACATGGTGAGGGGTGGATACCGCCCGCGACTCCAGCGCACGGACGGCGTTCCTTGCTTCATCAGGAGGATAATCGTACTTGAACGCAGACTGGATGGTGAACGTGTACGCGGAGGGATATTCGGCGCTTACCCGGTCGACCGTATCGGGCCGCAGATTCCCCCGGAACGGGGCGGAGCCTACGCCGATGACCGGATATACCGGGACGCCGGTCTCCTCCTGCAACCGGTGGAGGTTTGCCAGCGCGATCTTGTTGAGCAGCACGGCACTGACAAGCCCGTAGTTCATCGCAGGGTCTGAACGGGCCAGAAAGACCCGCTGGTAGGGGAGGTGCTTGTCGAGGATGTACCGTCCCACCGTTGTATGGGCCGACAGCATGCTCGTCTGGTCCTCGAACAGCGGTATGACGTTGATATGTTTGGGGGAGAATGTTCCGATCCAGTCAGCAATCGTGGTATCCCGTCCCCCGAGCCGTTTGAACTGCTTCCCAATCACGAAGTCCGCATAGTACTGGTAGATATTGTCGATGGCCGTATGGGTGTCGGTCATGGGAAGGATGACCTCGAAGATGGGAGGGATATCGTTCTTATAGAAAATCCGGGCGACATCGAAGGAGCGGGGAATGCTCTCCAGGGTTTCCAGCAGGATCTTTGCCTCGGCTTTCTCGATATGGGGGTTTGGCACCCGGAGAGTCAGGAAAATATCCTTCCCGAGGATATTGTCGGCAAAGAACGGGGAGTACGTTGTCAGCAGTTTCTTGACCACAAAATTGTCCACCTCTTTTCCCTCGCAGTCCCACATCTGCTCGTGGCAACCGAGATGCGAATAGATGTAATACGCCTCCTTCACTTCGTCCTCGCCACCAAGTTCGGACGTCTCTGCGAAAAACGGAACATGGACATTGTCCGGGTGCTGGGTGCTCATACACTGGGGGATCCTGGGCAGTTCATCCATGGGTAAACACCGGCCGTGCGGGAATGGTTCCCGGTCTTGCGCCGGTGAAGTTTTATCGTCAACCATATTTATTTTTGAGGTTGACGAACTCCGGGAAATGCTCCGTGAAGTGCCCGACCGGGATTCCGGTCCCTGTCCGGGGGCCTGAAAGAATTCTCCGCGGGATCCCGACATACTCCCCATTCATCCCGAAGATGCCACAACTCCGGAGGTCCGGCTGCACCAGAGAATCATAACAATTAATGAAGGAAAAAACCAACATGATCTCTCAATGCTCAAAGTACATCGGGATATCTGTGGATATTGCGGATGTTGCGTTTCGGTCTGCCCGGAAGGCGCCCTTGAACTGATCGATGCGTACCTGTCCGTTGAAGAGAACTGCACCAGCTGCGGAGTCTGTGCAAAGGTCTGCCCTCTCGGGGCCCTGGAGGTTGTCCATGAAAAGCAGGTATGACGTCCTTGTCATCGGAGGGGGGCCTGCCGGCGCACTCGCGGCACAGACCGCCGTGGACAAAGGCCTATCAGCCTGCATTGTTGAGAAGCGTCCCGCTATCGGTTCACCAGTCCGCTGCGCAGAAGGGATCGGGAAGGAAGCGCTCACGGAGTTCATTGATCCGGACCCCTGCTGGATATCGGCGGAGATGACCGGGGCAACCATCGTTGCTCCCGATGGTTTTGTCATGCAGCTCTCCTCGAAGATGGCCGGTGGCAAGGTCGGGTATGTCCTTGACCGGAAGATTTTCGACCGCGAGCTGGTCTGGCGGGCAGCCGATGCCGGTGCGGACGTTGCCGTCAAGTCCCGGGCTGCAGCTCCTATCATGGAGAACGGGGTGGTAAAAGGCGCAAAAATCGATCATGCGGGCAAGATGACGAGCGTCCGTGCAGAGGTCGTGATCGCTGCTGACGGCGTTGAGTCGAAGTTTGCGAAATGGTGCGGGATCGATACAACCGTGCCGGTCCGGGAGATCATGAGCGGTGTCCAGTACGTAATGACCGGCATCGACATCGACCCGGAATCCACGGTGTTCTATCTCGGTAACGAGGTTGCCCCGGAAGGGTACCTGTGGATCTTCCCCAAGGGGCCCAAATCGGCGAATGTCGGGATCGGGATCTCCGGCAAGAAGAGTGGTGAAGGGCACCGGGCAAAGGACTATCTCGACAAGTTTGTCAAAAAGACATTCCCGAAGGGAAAGACCATCGAGTACATCCCCGGCGGTGTCTCGGTCTGTCGGCCGCTCGAATGCACGGTTGCCGACGGCCTGATGCTGACCGGCGACGCTGCCCGCGTTGTCGACCCCCTGACCGGTGGCGGCATCTACAATGCGATGTTCACCGGGAAGCTTGCGGCACAGACCGCTGCGGATTGCATCGGCAAGGGCGATGTGTCAAAGAAGGCCCTCATGGCCTACGACAAGGCCTGGCGTACCTCCAAGATGGGAAAGACCATCGACCGCAACTACCACATCAAGGAATACTTGATCAAACAGCCCGATGAGAAACTCAACGAGATCATCCACTCGGTCTCGAAGATCGACATGACGGAATTCACCACATTAAACCTGGTAAAAGAGATTATCCGGGTGAACCCGAAACTGGTTCTGGAACTCGGGGCCCTTGCGGCCTCACTCCGCTGATTTTTTGAGCTGCTTGTTGAGGAGCCGCAGGCAGTCGTCCTCGGCCTCCTTTTTCGTGAACACGGTAAAGATATCGCCCGGCTGGATCTTCACGTTCCCGCTCGGGATGATCAGCTCGCCCCTGACCCTGCGGATGGCGATGAAGACAAAGTCTTTCACCTTGAGTTCGCGGATCTCGTGGCCGACAATGGGAGCCCCTGCCTCCGCTACGATCTCGAAGATTGTGCCGCCGGGGATGGATGCGAGCTGCTGGAGCTGCGGGTTCTGGGTCCAGTAATAAAGGCGGGCTGCCACGAGCTCGTCCGGGTTTTCGCTGATCCGGACCCCGACCTCCTTGAAGAAATCGGAGTGGGAGGGCTGGTTGACGATAGCGACCACGTTGGGGACCCGGAACTTCTTAGCCAGCCAGCAGGTCATCAGGTTGACAGAGTCGTCGCTGGTGGTTGCAATGAGGGCGTCCGCACGGTCGATACCGGCCTCCTCAAGCACGGTCTTGTCCGTTGCATTGCCGGTTACGGCCATCACATCGTAGTGCTCAAGCAGTTCGCTGCACCGGGCCTCGTCCTGGTCGATGACGACGACGGTATGTGCATGCTCCACTGACTGTCTGGCGAGGTTTCTCCCGATCCCGCCAAGCCCCACGATGACAATATACATGACTACCGGTTACCATCATCGCCATTGAAATATTTTGCGCATCAACCGGTTGATGTGATCTGCGGGGTCGACGAAGCAGGAAAGGGCTCGGTGCTGGGCCCGATGGTGGTGGCGGCAGTTGCCGTGCCGGCGGAAGATGTTCTCGACGACCTCGGGGTGAAAGACTCGAAACTCCTTTCGGCAAAGGAGCGCGAACGGCTCTATTCCCTGATTAAAAAGCGGTGCAAAGTCGCAACCGTCCGGCTTGACGCAAACGAGATCGACGCGATCCGTACCGAGATGACCATGAACGCCGCGGTTGCCCGTGCCCATGCGCAGGTCATCCGGAAACTGTCACCAGACTGCGCCTATGTCGATGCCTGCGATGTGAATATCTTCCGGTACGCCGAGATGGTCAAAAGCTACCTGGATAACCACTGCGAGATCGTCTCGGAGCACCATGCTGATGAGAAGTTCCCCGTGGTCTCCGCGGCGAGTATCATCGCCAAGGTCACGCGGGACCGGGCGATTGCCACACTCTCGAAGAAATACGGTGATCTGGGAAGTGGGTACCCCTCCGACCCGGTCACGATCCGGTTCCTCAATGACTGGATAGACGAGCACCGGACGCCGCCCCCGATTGCCCGGAAGAGCTGGAAGACGGTTGGTGCGATCCTTGCCCGGAGATCGCAGAAGAGCCTGATGGATTTCGGGTAATTGCATTTGACTTTTCTCGGGTCTGATGACCCACGACAAGTCGCAGAGCCTTCGGTTCTTCTCCTGCGTCAGGTCTGCTGACCCTCCGCATACACAAGCCCTTTATCCTTCCGGAACTGCCTTATATGATAATGGACTGGCTGCTGGTCGCAGGCGTTATCATCGCTGTGTATGCGATGATCGCTTATTACATCAAGACATTCCGGCTCTGGGAAGACCACGTTGTCTTTTACGGTCCGATCCTGGCGATCAAGACGGACCGGGTCGGGTTCTTTGACTGGTTTACCCGTTATAGCCGGTTCTTCCGGTTCTATGGGACAATCGGGGTTGCGATGGTCATCATTGTCTCGGTGCTGATGACTGTCATGCTTGTCCTCTCGCTCCAGACAACGATCGTCCACCAGCCAGAGCCGACTGCGGTCAACGAGATCCGGAATGTTCTCGCAATTCCGGGTGTCAATGAGTTCATCCCCCTCACCATCGCTGTCCTCTTCGGCCTCATTGTGACGATGGTCGTCCACGAGTTCGGCCACGCCATTCTCTGCCGTATCGAAGGGATCCGTGTGAAATCCATGGGGATTCTCATTCCGGTTGTTCCCATCGGCGCCTTTGTCGAACCGGACGAAGAGGACCAGGAGAAGACAAAAGGTCTCGCGAAGATGCGGATGTTCGGTGCCGGCATCACCAACAATATCGTCCTTGGTATCGCGTGTTTCTCTCTCCTCGTGATCCTGCTTGGGCTTGCTGTCCCGCTCTCGACGCCGCTTATCAGTGGTATCTATCCCGATACCCCTGCGTCTCTCGCAGGTGTCCCGGCAAATTCGGTGATCAAGGAAGTGAACGGCATGAAAATATCCACACGGGACGATGTGGCATCGGTCCTCGATACTACCCGGCCCGGGGATACTGCAACGCTGCTTGTCGAGAAGGACGGGATAGCAGCTACCTGTTCGCTGACCCTTTCTGCATGGCCGGCTGCAATCAGCAACAAGACCAGTGGCTTCATGGGGGTTTCGTATTACGATGCCAGCCAGCTGAAACGGATCTTTGACAACCTGTTAAGCCCGATTGGATTTCTTGTCCTCCTTGCCATCCCGATCTGGGTGATCCTCGACCCTGCCACGTACGGCTCGTTCATGATCCTGATGAACGACAGCGCCGGCTCGGTGATGTGGAACACGCCCTTCCCGCATTTCTGGCTTGTCATCCAGCTCCTCTTCTGGTGCGGCTGGTGGAACCTGGTTGTCGGAACCTTCAATGCCCTCCCGCTGGTGCCGCTCGACGGCGGGTATATCATGAAGGAGGGTGTTGACCGGATCCTCGACAAAAAAGGACTGCTGAAGTATTCCGGGCACGTGGTTGCGGCTGTCAGTTATGCCATGCTTGTCGTTATCATCGCGATTTTCCTGCTGCCCAAAATCCTCCATATGTGAAGGAACATCGCGCCCATGGTATAATCCATAATTTTTTTATCATAGCAGGGTGCACCATCATTTCTATGGATAAATACAGGGATGTTTTCTCTTTACCTTGGATTGTTCTTGTGATCCTTGTTGTGGCAACCTGTCTGATTGCCGGCTGTTCACAACCCGGTACAAGCGGGCCGGCAGGTGCGGCAAAAGGCCCGGGCGGTTGCGATTCGGCGGCAAGCTGTGCCGCGTACTGCCAGCAGCACACGACTGAATGCGACCAGTTCTGCAGCGCTAATCCGGCAGCCTGCGGCGGGGCCATGGGCGGTGCACCCAGCGGTGCAGCATCCGGCGCCGGTGAGATGGGTGCAGGGACATCCTGCGCTGACGATGCCATCAAACAGAAGATGGGTGCGGTCATGAGCTCCGCTCTCGTTGACCCGCCCGCACAGGCACGGGGCATCAACTGGATGACCAAGACCCTGCCTGCCAGCAACCCCTATGCCGGGACGTATTATGTCATCGGGACGGCGTTCGGCCCCGGTGTTGATGAGACCGGGTGGCAGGGAGAGGGAGCGCCGCAGTATACTGCCGGGAAGATGTACTGCACGTTCGGGTACTGGGACAGTGTCCCGAAGGGCAAAGGTGCAACTCTTGGGTTGGAGACTCCATCCGCATTCAGCACGGACAAGTATGACCTGACCATTTTCTGTGCGAATTTCTCTGCCCCATCGCAGGCTGCCATGACCGCGGCCCTCCCGACGCTGACGATGACCGAAAGCGAGGCGCGTGATTACTTCTACTCCGTCGTTAAGAAAGATTTCCTGAACATTGACGGCAAAACCATGACAAAAGCAGGGAACATGTACCAGCTGATGTGGAAGGATTCCGATGCCTCTCATGATTATTGGGAAGTCCAGATCGGGCACGGGTACATCAACATCGGGCAGGGCCTGGTCAACTATAAGGAGACCGAATATGTGGCGGCACTGAGAGGACAGGATCCCGGCACCCGGTGGACCTACCACGCCTGCCGGCCGTGCATGAACTGCGGCAAGTGGACTGAGACCACCGAGCTGAACAAGGACTGTACACAGAGTTCCGATTGTATGGGCGGGCTCTCGTGCAGCGGCGGGTATTGTATGGACCCGAAGTCCGTGACCTCATCATCGGCGGCCAGTATTACCGGGGCTCCTGCTGTTGCGCAGGGAACCGGCGGACCGGGGAATACCGGTGCCCCGGGATCCTCCTGCAGTGCAATTACTGATTGTGCATCCGGGCTTACCTGCAAGGGCGGAGTCTGCGCTCCTCCGTCAGGCCCATAATACCCTCTCTCTTTTTTCACTAACATTTTCACTAACAGGGTGTTTAGATTCCCGGTTTGAACCCGCGATCTACCGGGTGTTTCGGGACATTTGGGAGTGGGACAGAGTTCCGCACAGCCGCCCCCAAGGGCAGCCACAGAGAGTACGAGAATGCGGAACTGTGGGAGGAGACGATACGGAAGCGGGTTAACGCGGGCAACCGCGGAAAAAAAGTGTAAAAATTATTCTGGTCCTTTCTCCGGTGAGGTGACTTTCCGCTTGCTCGTGTCCTTGAGTTCGTCTTCGGAAACCTGCGGGATGGCGTCCTGGATCTCCTTCAAGATGGCGTCCACTTCCTCGCGCTTCGGGATATCGCCAAGGATCGCTTCGTCCATGACCGGCCGGCCGGCAATGTCTGCCGCAGTCTCCTCGGTTGCACCCAGGAACTTTGCTCCCTGCCGGATCAGCTGGGATATTTCGAACGGGAAGATGATCTTTGTTGCCTGCCCGTTGGCCATTGTCTTTAACGCGTTGAGCGAGAGGACGGTCATGGCCCGGTTGTCGAGCGGCTGGGAACCGACCGAGAGGATGCGGAGGCCCTGTGCTTCACCCTGCGCCTGCAGGATCCGTCCGAGCCGTTCACCTTCGGCCTTGAGCACCCTGCTCTGCCGTTCTCCTTCCGCTTCCAGGATCATGCTCTGGCGGAGACCTTCCGCCTTGAGGATGGCGGAACGCTTGTCACCGTCTGCACGGAGGATGGCTGCACGCCGTGCTCGTTCCGCGGCAGTCTGCTCCGTCATCGCGTTCTTGACCTGCTCGACGGGATCGACTTCCTTGATCTCCACGCGTTCGACCTTGACGCCCCATTGGTCAGTCTCGCTATCCAGGATGTCGCGGAGCTTCGTGTTGATGACGTCACGGTTGTAGAGCACCTCGTCGAGTTCCATGTCGCCGATGATCCCACGGAGGCTGGTCTGGGCAAGGGCAACGGTCGCGAGCCGGTAGTTGGAGACCTCGAAATATGCTTTCTCGGGATCGATCACCCGGATGTAGATGATAGCATCCACGTTCGTGGGGGAGTTGTCCTTTGTGATCACTTCCTGGCTCGGAACGTCGATGACCTGTGTCCGCAGGTCAAGTTTCGTTACTTCGGAGATGAAGGGAACAATCCAGCGGAACCCGGGGTTCATCCGTCCGATATACTGCCCGAGCCGGATCTGGAGGCCCTGTTCGTACGGCTGGACGATGACGACACCTTTCGCGAAGATTGCGATGATGACGAGGATTAAGAATATGACAATCAGTGTCTCGATAAACGCCATGATTTATTACCT
>Ga0302250_1002134_pt1 | contig 12908 bp, 12 predicted proteins | sample AAG_RA_Asp_MG_FD_193536 | JGI IMG/M metagenome (GOLD analysis project Ga0302250, IMG submission 193536) | Enriched activated sludge microbial communities from anaerobic digester in WTTP, New Holstein, Wisconsin, United States - AAG_RA_Asp | ecosystem: Engineered > Bioreactor > Anaerobic >... | reverse complement strand
ATCGAAACAATTAAGGTCTATCTGCCGCATAAAAAAGCGCATGGATTTTGCTTTCTTTCCTGCGGTTGATCTGCGCGGCGGCAAATGCGTACAGCTGGTAGGGGGCGTTCCGGGCACAGAGGTGGTGGCCCTGGACGATCCCCTATACCAGGCGGAGCGCTGGGTGGCGGAAGGGGCTGACCATCTGCATATCATCGATTTGGATGGAGCTATTTTAGGAAAAAGAATCAATGCCCCCATATTGAGGCAGATAGTCCAGAAGCTGGACCTCTTCATCCAGGTGGGCGGAGGCATAAGAAGGGAGAAGGATGTCTCAGAAATTCTTGATATCGGCGTGGACCGGGCCATACTGGGAACGGCAGCTCTCAGAGAGCCGGATATTGTCTCCCGTCTGGCCGATAGGCACGGAAAGGAGAGGATCATGGTAGCTCTGGATGTGAAAAAGGGCGATGTGACCACCGAGGGCTGGCAGAGGCAGATGGGACGCAAAGCTGTAGAACTGGGACGTCTATTTGAGGAAAAGGGAGCCGGATCGATTCTTTTCACCAATATCGATGTGGAGGGACAGCAGAAGGGGATAGATCTGGATCCCACGCGGGATCTTGTCTCGGCGGTGGGAATACCGGTAGTTGCGGCAGGCGGGGTGACGGAGATTGGGGATGTCCTGGCCCTGCGGCAGGCCGGAGCAGCGGGAGCAGTTGCGGGCACTGCAATTTATACTGGAAAGCTCAGCGTGCACCGGACACTGGAAGCCTTGAGGTGAATATATGAGAAAAGGATATGCAGAGAGTCTCTATCGAGACTGCCAGGCCGAGGCCGAGGTATATCTGGATGGAGAGGGTAAGGCCACAGTCAGCTCAGGCTCGGGTTTTCTGGACCATATGCTCACCGCCCTGGCCAGGACCTCGGGATGGGATCTCAAGGCCAAAAACGAGCCGGGCATCTATAAGATCGAGGCCCTGGGCGCAGCCATTGGCCAGGCCCTGGACAGGAGCCTGGGTGAGAGGCGGGGGATCAGGCGCTATGGCTCGGCCTCGGTTCCCATGGACGAGGCTCTGTCCGATGTGAGCCTGGACTTCAGCGGCCGGCCTTACCTCATCCTCTCGGGAGAGCTTAAGTGCGCCAGGATCGGGGACTTCGAGACCGATCTTCTGGCTCCCTTCCTGGAGGCCCTGGCCATTGGCGCCAGGCTGACGCTGCACGTCCGCTTCTATGGAGAGAATGATCATCATAAAATAGAGAGCATCTTCAAGGCCCTGGGCCTGGCCGCCCGCCAGGGGGCAGGGCTGGAAGGCAATGCCGTTCCCAGCACAAAGGGCCTGATTTAGCCTTTTTCCGCCACTTCTGACATCTTCTCCAGCTCCTCCTTGAGGGCAATGTCCATCTCTCTACAGTATCCGTGCGTCGCACATCCGACAGTATGCAGACTCTTTGGCTCTCGGCTTAGAGCATAGGTCTGCTCTGCCAGACTATATGGTATGATGGTATCATTGAGGGAATGGATCATGACCAGGGGCCTGGGGGAGACCTCTCCGAGGTAGCTCTCCGGGTCGATGGACAGATAAAATCGAGCGGAATCGGAGTCTATAGCTCCTGTAGCCGAGGCGATGGCTGCGGCAGTGCCGTAGCCGCAGGTGCTTATGGCCAGAACGCCCCTGGCCTTTTTATCCAAAGCACAGGCAATGATGGCAAAGCGCCCTCCATTGCTCTCGCCGGCATAGATGATCCTGTCTCTGTCGATCTCAGGTCTGTCTCTCAGGATCATGGCCGCGGCCAGGGCATCATAGACCATCTTGTGCTCTTCCGGCTCCTGGCCCTGGAGGAAGTGCTGCAGATCGCCTTGGGGATCAATCCCGCCCAGGTTCCTCTGATCCAGGGTTATGCTGGCGTATCCTAGATCGGCCAGGCGTCTGGCCAGGCCCTGCTCCGCCTCTTTAGATACTGTGGCCCCGGGAAGGAGGACGATGCCGGAGATGTTCTGAGTCTTAATTTTTTTCTTGATCTCGGGACCCGGCATCCTCAGGATAGCTGCGATCTCTGCGCCCCGGCTTTCAAAACTGACCTCCGAGAAGCTGCTGTTTTCCTCAAGGTTCCCGGGAGTGATATTGTAAGACGGAAGCGCAATCCTGTACTCCAGCAAGCCCGCATCTGATACGGAATAATCCTTGCTCAGGGAGGTGAGCGCCACTGTTGAAAGAAAATGCCATCCTATGAGCAGAGCGGCGAAGCATGTCGCCAGCATCAATGCAGCAGCCTTTTTTCGATCCATTTTCGCAAGGGGAGTCCTTCAAATGGAGGGTTTCCACTCGTCGCTGGTCAATCTGGTCAGGGTGCCATTCTCATTTAGCTCATAGCCTTCTGGAATCTTTCCCCAGCTCCACAGGCCGACTGTAGTCTGGTTGAACCGGCTATCGTCCTGACTGCTGAGATTCTGATCAGTCAGATTCTGATTGCTCAGATTCACGACTGTGGCATTCTGACCGGACTGATTGTCTGGAACATCGGAAAGGCTGGCTAAAACGGCCATTCCCCTATCCTGGCTGATCACAATGGGCTCAAGCGAAATGCAAATGCCCGTCAGAGAAATTAGAGCAGAAAATAAAATTACAAACATCTTCATAACAACCACCCTTTAGCTCTTTTCTCCACGGCCTCTTGCAGCCAGCAACACAATCATGCAATTGCCTCCAATTGGACGGTTCTTCCATATGCCCCTTTATATCCCTCAATAAATGCCTGGAGCCTAGCTCGCCCGATAATTCAACTGTCCCTCCATCTGAGACTCATCAGGGCCCGGCCAGGACTCAAAGCTTTTATTTGTACAGCACCCGGCTTGCTGCCTCCACTCCCGCGCCGCAGGAGGCGATCTTGCCCTCCTGGGCCAGGATCAGCTCCAGTGTCTGGATGGTGCGGAGGATATCTCCGGAGGAGCACATGCCCATGGTGCCGATTCGGAAGATCTTGCCCTTGATCAGGTCCTGCCCGCCCGATACCACTACACCACGCTTTTTCATGCCGCCTCGCAGTTTGTCGTCGCTGACGCCCGGAGGCATCTTCATGGCGGTCACTGTATTGGAGTAGTGGGAGTGCTGGTTTACCTTGGGGAAGAGCTCGATTCCCAGGGCCTTGGCTGCGACCCGAACTGATTCCGCCTGCTGGGCGGTTCTGGCCCGGCGGGCGGCAAAGCCCTCCTCCTCGGCCATATGTAGAGCCTCCTGCAAAGCAAAGAACAGAGATACGGCGGGGGTGAATGGCGTCTGAGCCTGGCTCTTTCTGGCTGACTTGAGATGAGCCTTGAGGTCGGCATAATAGCTTCTGCTCTGGGGCAGAAAGCGCTCCTCGGCTCTCTGCGAGACGGCGACCACAGCCAGACCAGGGGGCACGGCCAGGGCCTTCTGAGAGCCGGTTATGGCTATGTCTATTCCCCACTCATCGGTCTGAAAGTCGTTGCCGCCAATGGAGGATATTCCATCTACGATGAAGAGGGCGTCATGCTTCCTGGCAATCTCTCCCACCTCTTTGGCCGGATTGGTCAGACCCACAGATGTCTCATTATGGACCATGGCCACGGCCTTGGCTCCCTCCTCCACTGCCGCCTCCACCTTTTCCAGGTCGAAGGGTGTGCCCCACTCGAATTTAACCGGGACCGCCCGGCCATACCTCTCACCGATCTCGGTGAACCTCTCCCCGAACTTTCCGTTGGATATGGTCACTATCTTATCATCATGGCCTATGGTGCTGGCCACAGCCGCATCCATGCCCACTGTGCCGCTGCCGGTCATTACTACCACATCGTTTGCCGTCTCGAAAAACGGCTTCAAAAGAGCACAGCAGTCGCTGTAAATAGCACTGAAATCGCCGCTCCGGTGGCTGATCATTGGCCGGGACATGGCCCGCAATACTCGAGGCGCGACCTTGACCGGTCCCGGAATCATGAGCAATGTATCCTCAATATCCATGAGATCCCTTCTTCTTTCTGCTGCCTTAGGTTTCAGGCAGCCTATATAAAACTAGCTTTTATACGCTGCGCTGTGGCCCAGCTGTGTCTGGCGCAGCTCGGAAGGTCCCGGTTCTCTCTCACCCACCGGCATAAAAAATCCAGAGTTATCTGGTCGTGAGGGTAACCGCTGCCGATCTTGCAGTTCATGGCCGCCTCAAGCTCTTTCATGGAGGCGTCCCGGCTCACCTTGGCCAGTATAGAAGCGGCTGATACTATGGTGTGGTGCTGGTCTGCCTTGTGCTCAGCCTGAACCACCATTCCTGTTTTGCTGGCGGCCTTGACCCGGTCTGCGAACCTTTCCGCATCCACATCGGCGGCATCGAGCATGGCCAGATCGGCATGCAGCCTGGAGAGGACCCGGGAGAAGCTCCTGACCATGATCTCGTTCATGGTCATGACGGCGCGAAGCTCGTCTATCACCTGGGGTTTGACTTCCAGAATATATTGGTCAGAGGTGATGGCACTGATCTTCCTGGCCAGGCTCTCCCTTTTTGCTGGCGAGAGCTGCTTGGAGTCTTTGACCCCCCATCCGGCCAGGTCAAAGAGCCTATCCTCCTCCACGACCAGGCCGGCCACAAACATGGAGCCGACAACCGGACCCTTGCCCGCCTCATCTGCGCCGAGGAGCAACATGAAATGGTGGTTGGCAGCTTAAGTTATATCAATCATTCCAGGAATTGCGAGCTATAGCCTGGCTAGTCCGAGAGCTATCTCCAGCAGAATGAGGATCAGAGGTATGAGGATGACCACAGCTATATACAGCAATTCTCGCCAGCCGAATGGCCATTCGCTCATTTTATTGAGTTTATCCTGAACCAGAAATAAATCTCTGAGGCGAGATACATTCTCATCGGTTGGAACTTCAAGAGGGCCATCCATTGCTGCCCTCATCTGAGATGAGAACAACTCAAATCTCTCTTTTTTGGTTGAGATCATCATCTTATGTATGCTGTACTGGGGCAGAAGGAAATAGGCGAAGAGAACCAGCGCAAAGCCCGAAAACCAGACTACGGTCTGGAGCGATGAGAACTGGGGCGGCACGACGATCTGAAAGAAGCCCCACACGATATAAACCATTGCGGCGCATATGGTGAACTGAGAGTAGATCGTTCCTATGGAGTGAAAATCGGAATACAGGGCATCAAGGCGCAGTGGCAGCAGGCCGATATTGTGCACTGCCAGGGCGGTCATGAACAGGATATACAGTCCGGCTCCTTCCAGATAGACCGCTAGGTAATATGCAGATTTGAAAGCAAAATAGGATGCATCAGAAGCAAAGGATAAATCATGATAATCAACTCCGATCAAATGGACGAAAAAGATAAAAAGCAGAGCAAAGGCTATCATCTTTGGATTATTGAATATCTCTTCTGCCTGCTTCTGGCTTAATTTGATGATATCCTCTCTATTAAGGTCGACAATGCCGAGAAGGATATCCTGGAATGAATCCCACTTATGATGTGCCCAGCTTATGATCATGCCTTCCATGGCAATGATGATCGATATAATGCAAAATGTATCCAGATAGACAAATGATCTTTCAAACCGCAATAGAATAAAAAAAGAAACCAGAAATATGGCAATTGAAATAAGAGTCCATGCCACATAGTGGGGACCAGGGATCATAGAAATCAGCCTGACCAGATGCATCTGATTGATATTCCTATTTTCTGAACTGCTGCTGGTCATGGACTGAGGCCGCCTCTCCTCTTAAACAGTGCAAAGGAGTTATAATATATATTGTTTTCTGCAAGTGATAATGTGCATTCTAAAAGCTGATTTTCAACTTTTGAATATCATTTAAACATTTAGCAGGGCAGCATAAATTTCCTATCATCATCAATCAGCAAATACTGCAATCGATAAGTTCTGATAAAAACCGATTTCATTTCGTCAGGTCTGCCCGGTCATTTAGCATAATCTTCGTCAGAGCTTAACCCTGCCTTTGCCTTCAAGCTGAACGGTCTGGCCACGGCCTGGCTTTATCGGCCTCGGAGAAGACATTTTGGGTTGCCGTGACATTGTAAAATGTCCTTATTCTGCCCCCGGGATATGCTACGGAGAACTGGGAGATGCCATCCACAATAGGCTCATCTTTGCTTCCGAAAGGCGTGGCATCAAAGAGATAATAGCCGCTGTTATATTTCCCGGCTCCTCTCACACATAAAGTTGCTTTGGATATATCGGCACTTATTAGCTCAGCATGGTCATAAAATCCCAGAAAGGACAGAAGCTCCGCTTCCAGTGATCTGCACCCGAGAATCATGACATATATCCGGGTAAAAGTATCCAGGCTGTATCTCAGATCGAAGCTGGCGTTCTCCTCTTCCAGATGCATTATCACCTCATGGACATGAATATAACCGCTGGCTGAGGCAGATGGAAGGCAGATCAGCCAGAGTAGAAGCAGGATGACCAGCATCTCAGAGACAAGACCCATCTTTCACCCTAAAGTCTTCAGTATTGACGGCAGGAATAAGATCAATCCCATTATCACCAGAAAAACCAGGAAAAGGATTTGCTGCTTTCTTTGGGCTGATTTGAACTTGGATTGGCATAGCTCGTCACAGAAGTTCTCATCCGGGCGCACAGCATTGCCGCAAACCAGACAATGTTTATGCGGCTCGATTTCTATCATTAAATCACCGAAGCCGTCTTTCATTAGTGAGTAAATAAGGTTTTCCCGGCTGGCTGGAGGGAGCCTGTGAGTCTAGCAAGAATAAGTATGGGGCTAAAATAAACTCAGAGCCATGGCTGGTCTCATGCCATATTGCATTAACTATAAAAGGTCCGGGGAAGGTTATCCTTCCATGCAGAGAATATCGATATTCATCTTCATTGCATTGATGCTCTGGCTTTCCATGCCTGGAGGTGCCAGGACTTATATCGTCGACGACAGCGACTTTGCTAATTATAATACCATTCAGGGGGCAGTTGATGCTGCCGATGATGGCGATACAATTTATATAAAGCCTGGTCAGTACAGTGAGGAGATAGTACTGAATAAAAGCCTGACCATAATGCCTCTTACCGGGGAGACAGATCCTATAATCCTGGATGGAGGAAACCGCTTGAAGACGGCAGTGAGCATAAACTCAGATGGCTGCTCTTTGAAAGGCCTCACTGCCAAGAACTATGTTGGACCGGCAATTCAGGCCGAATCTAATGGCAATTCCATCCGGGAAAATACCATAGAAAACTCCAATCCGGCACTGCTGGCTCTGGGCTCTCGAGAGAACTTGATATCCGGAAATATGATAGTCAACAGTCAGGGCGGCATAATCCTCTGGGATGACTCGAGCAACAACTCCATTGAGGACAACCAAATCTCTGGGTGCAACAGCTCGATTCTGATCCGGGAGGCTGCAGGCAACCAGATCTCAGACAATAAGATATCTGGCGCTCATTGGGGCATATGGCTGGACGATGCCCAGTTCTGTGGGGTGGAGGACAATGAGATTCAGTCCGAATACTTCGGCATGCTTCTTCAAAACAGCAGCTTCATCGGCATAAACCGAAATCTGGTGCATATCATGAGTTCCGTATCAGCTTCGACAAACGGCATAACCATCGTCAATTCGAGCCAGATCGAGGTGCAGAAAAATGAGATTGATGGCGGCAGCATAGGCTTGGGAATCTCTGCATGCCACGATGCAAGGTTCTATGATAATATAATTGCTGGCAGCCAGAATGCCGCAGTTATCAAGGACTCTTTTGGAGGCGACCTGTACAACAACAGCATCCTTGGGGCGGATTATGGCCTACGGATAGAGAATCTCAGCCGTAGCTCTGTTTATGGGAATAGAATAGAACGCAGCACAACGGGAATTGAGCTGATCGGATGCAAGAATGACAATATCACCAAAAACCAGCTCTCAGCAGTCGCAGATACGGCAATGCTGATCACATCCTCAAGCAACAGTTCAATAACCTCTAATGCCATCTCCGATTGCGAGAAGGGCATAATTCTGCTCGAAGCACCTGGAAACCGTCTCTCGCAGAATATCTTTGAAAATGTAAGCTGGTGCCTTTATGTGGAGGCTTCGAGCCGAGAGGCCTATGATAATTCCATAGACGAGTCCAATATCGCTAACTCCCATCCCCTGGTCTATCTCTTCAACCGCTCCGGAGAGCAGATAGTGGGCCGGGATATGGCTCATATGACCCTGGCCTACTGCGACAATCTCACCGTACAAAACTCAACCATTACCAGAGACGCCCTCTTCATCTATAGCTCCAGGAACAGCAGCATCATCGGAAATAACATATCCTCGTGCTATGGCATGCGCCTGATATCATCCGATGGCAATCGGATATCTGGAAACCAGATGACGAGAAATGCATTCAGCGGCATGTTTCTTTACGACTCCCATTTCAATGATCTGGCAGGGAATAACGCCTCCGGCAACGGCCAGAACGGCATCTCTCTCTTATCCTGCAGCAAGAACACCATTCGCGACAATTTTCTGGATGGCAATGCCGCCTCGGGCATCTGGCTGAACCTCTCTGATGAAAACCGGATCTATCAGAATAATATCAGCAACAGCTCTATTGGTCTGCAGGTGTTGGTGTCTTCAGGAAACAGCATATTCCACAACAACTTTTGGGACAACAGCGAGCATTCCCAGGACAGCCGGGGAACGAATAGCTGGGATCAGGGCAATGTCACCGGAGGCAACTACTGGGATGATCATGTGGCCAAAGGAAATCCCAGCCAGAGCTGGCCAAGGATGATCAAGGGAGGAGAAAGTCAGGATCGCTATCCCTTCCAGGATAGGGGCGGCTGGCTTCTGTCAAGCGCCGCCCTTTCTCCGGGGATGGACGGTTAGATCTCTCACCCCTGCCATGAGAGTGGATCGCAATACTTAAGATGGTGAAGAAAGAAGGGGATAAAATATGGCAAAGAGAAAGAATGAAGGCAGTGGCCTTCAGTCGTCGGCAGGCCTCATGAGATACTTTGAGGCTGACGACACGGCAATAAAGCTCGATCCTAAACTGGTGATTGGAGCTTGCATTGGAGCTGGCTTGGTGATAATGGGATTGAATATCGCCTTTGGCTTCTGGCCTTAGCCAGCAACAACTTTTATTTTATTTGGATAATTTTAATAGAATTGACGAATCGCTCTGTGACCTCTCTATCATAAGTGGATAGGATCAATCCCATGGCATCGGAGGGCAGAACACCGCCTGGCCGGTCCAGATGATATAGTACAGGATATGCCACTGCATAGGCCATCTTTCCTGTGCGGCATTTCAGGCCGCTGGCAAATATGCCTGTCCTGCCTTCTATAAGCCTCTCGCTTACATTGATATCCTGACAGACATCTGAATCGGCCAGTGTCTTATTCGCCAGGGCGGCCATGCTGCTCATATTGACATGAGATGGATCGCTCTGGGAGTAGGTGATCACTGAGACCTTAATAGCCTTTGACCGGTCCAAAGAAGAGGCCAGGATCAGGGTATCGGTATGTATCGCAGTCTTTCCCGAAGTGCTGTCGCCATGAGCTACGCTTCTGTCGTACTCATCCATGTCCGACCAGTTGAATTCGACCATCCACTTGCCGTATTCTTCCTTGACCGTCGCAACCGTCAGATCGGTCATGCTGGGCAGTTGTCCTGATGCTGCAGGCCAGGAAAAGGATGCCGAGAAAGCCAGAATAATGATGGCTGCCCGACCAAAATTCTTGATGTTCAAAATCCAGACCTCCAGATTATCTTGCCATTCAAGAGGTCTAATTTGAACTCGATCATATTAATATATATTGCCTGAGTTAAGAAAATTCCGCAAGACAAATATACTTACCCGGCCAAGACAGTCTCATGAGCCAGATGACGGATCCGCTTTTATCCCAGGTAGGGGGAGACGCTGCCAGTGCATTGATCAATAACATCTGGATTCTCTTATTCGTATTTCTATTTCTGGTGCCCATGTTGCAGAGGTACTACCTTCAGACGGCCAGAAAGAGTGTTCTGGGCAAGCTGGGCAAATCCCGGGGCACTCAGGTCATAACCCTCATCCACCGCCAGGAGACCATCAGCTTTCTGGGCATTCCCCTGGCCCGATATATCGATATCGATGATAGCGAGAGGGTCTTGAGGGCCATTCGCGCCGCACAGAAGGATGTTCCCATTGATATCATCCTGCACACCCCGGGCGGCCTGGCCCTGGCCGCCACCCAGATCGCCATGGCCTTAAAGGCCCATCCTTCTAAAAAGACGGTTATAGTGCCCCATTATGCCATGAGCGGCGGGACTCTCATCGCCTTCGCTGCGGACAGCATAATCATGGATCCGCATGCGGCCCTCGGGCCTGTCGATCCCCAGCTGGGGGATGCACAAGGGAGTTACCCGGCAACATCTCTGCTCCTGGTAGCCTCCAAGAAGAAGATCGATGAGATGGATGACAAGACCCTGATCTACGCCGAGGAGGCCAGAAAGGCCATGGAGCAGATGAGATCTCTTCTGCGGAAGATTCTGGAGGGCAAGTGCGGCGGGGAGAATCTGGAGACGATCATCGAGGAGTTCGTCTCCGGCAAGTACACCCATGATCATCCCTTCATGGCTGAGCAGGCCCGCTCTCTCCTGGGAGAATGCGTGGAGACGGCCGTTCCAGAGGAGGTCTATGCCCTCATGGACCTCTATCGCATGGAAGCAGGGAGAAGCCGGCCAGGCGTCGAGTATGTGCCGCTGATGAAGCATTAGAGGGGGGCCGGATAGGGCCATGCCCCCATGCGTCTCTAGCTAGGCTCTCCTGGATTTTTTCCGCTTGATCCACCGGCTGTCCTGCCTGGAAAAGCTTTATCATGCCAGGCTCTCTTTTGTCCAGGAGAAAGCACTAAGGATCCTTCTTTAGGGGACATAGGTTTTGAAGATCGGAGTGGATATTGACGGGGTTCTGGCAGATCAGGTCGCTGCCGTGCTCAGGGAGATCGAGAAGGATTACGGGAGGAGCTACAGCAAGAAAGATATCAATCGGGCCCACTGGTCCTTTGAGGGCATTGAGATCTGGACCGAGATCTCCCGGCTTCTGTCCGATCCTGAGTATGTTTTGAGGGTGCCGGTATTGGAAGGGGCGAAAAAGGCGGTAAAGCAGCTATCTACGCCTGAGCATGAGCTCATGGTGGTCACGGCCAGGAGACCTCACACCGAGGAGGCCACCAGGAGATGGCTTAAGGAGCATTTCCCCTGTCTGACCCGGTACCATCATGCCCGAACCGGCACAAAACACAACATCCCCTGCGATGTTCTCATCGATGACCTGGATCTGAATATAGTCGAATTTGTGAAGAGCGATCCGAAGAGGCAGGGAATACTGTTCCTCCATCCCTGGAGCCTGAACGATACAGATATCCACGATTATTCTGATCAGGTATTCTTCTGCCCGGAATGGAGAAGCGTGGTGGAGTCCATTGCCGCCATCAGCCCGGAGAAGACTGCCTGAGCTGCTCGCCCCTGCCGGCTCGGAGCAGGCTCTGAAAGCGGCCGTGGCTGCAGGAGCGGATGCGGTTTACCTCGGAGGCAGGCGATTCGGGGCTAGAAAGTTCGCCTCCAACTTCGATCTGCCTGATCTGGCCCGGGCGGTGGACTATGCCCATCTGCAAGGGGTGAGGGTATTTGTGACAGTCAACACCCTGGTCCGGGAAGATGAGATCCCCGGCCTGGCCGATTATCTGATACGCCTCTATGAGATGGGAGCCGACGCCCTGCTTTTGCAGGACCTGGGTGCGGCTTTTTTAGCTAAAAGCATCGTGCCGGAGCTGGAGAGGCACGCCTCCACCCAGATGACCATCCACAATGGGGAGGGAGCCCGATGGGCTGGAAGGGCGGGCTTTTCCAGGGTGGTTTTGGCCAGGGAGGTGGGATTGGAGCAGATCAAGCCGATGGTCCGGGGCGGGACCGGCAATGTCGGCCTGGAGGTATTCGTACATGGCGCTTTATGCTACTCTTATTCCGGGCAGTGCCTTCTTTCTTCCGCCATCGGGGGGAGGAGCGGAAATCGGGGCATGTGTGCTCAGCCCTGCCGCAAGCCCTATGTGCTGCTTTCCGGCCAGAAGGACCGTTACGGCCGTCCAACGGGCCTCTCCGCCAGGCCTATGCCGGAGAAGTTTCTGCTCTCTACCAGGGACCTTTGCGTTTACCGGCATCTAAAGGAGATAGTCCGATCCGGCGTGGTATCTCTTAAGATCGAGGGCAGGATGAAGTCCCCGGAGTATGTGGCCATTGTGACCAGCATTTACCGAAGGGCGCTGGACGGCATTGCCAGGGGAGACTGGTCGCCTTCAAGGGAGGATGAGATGGCCCTGGCCCTGGCCTTCAACCGCAGCTTCACCAAGGGCCACCTGCTGGGTGAGAGGGATGTCATGGGCCGGGAGATGTCGGACAACCGGGGAGTTCTCGTGGGCAGCGTAAGCTCCTATGACTCCCGGAAAAGCGAGGCGGCAGTGCGGCTCTCCGGCAGCCTGGCACCGGAGAAGGGGGACGGACTGGTCTTCCAGTCGCCGGGCCAGGAGGTGGGGCTGGTGGTGCAGAGGACGGAGGTGAAAGATGGCCTCTTGCGCATGAAGGTGAAAGAGAGAGTGCGACCGGGGGCCAGGGTCTATCTTACCGGCAGCACCGCCCTATCAAGGAAGGCGGCTCAGATCATCGACTCCGCTCCAGCCGGGATACCCCTGGATCTCTACCTGAGCTGGCAGGAGAACAGGCCCCTTCTGCAGGCCCTGCTGCCGGATGGAAAGAAGGTAGCTGTCCTGGCATCGTTTCTCATGGAAAAAGCCAAGAATCAGCCCCTCACCCGGCAGCAGGTCGAGTCGCAGCTTCGCCGGACCGGTGGAACTGCTTTTGCCATAAGAAAGATAGAGATGGACTATTCCGGGGATCTCTTCGCTCCCCTGGGGGCTCTCAACCAGCT
>Ga0302250_1002132_pt1 | contig 12913 bp, 14 predicted proteins | sample AAG_RA_Asp_MG_FD_193536 | JGI IMG/M metagenome (GOLD analysis project Ga0302250, IMG submission 193536) | Enriched activated sludge microbial communities from anaerobic digester in WTTP, New Holstein, Wisconsin, United States - AAG_RA_Asp | ecosystem: Engineered > Bioreactor > Anaerobic >... | reverse complement strand
TTTAATCGCCGCAATCGCGTCAGGCTCACTGATGGATTCAAAGTACACTTTCCATCCTTTAGCCAGTGCTTCACTAAAAACAACACCCAAAGGGAGGGCTAAAAAAACACCTAGGAAAAGAAGCGTTATGCCCAATAAGAGGAGTTTTAGCCATTTTGGCTCTAAACGATGTTCGGTTTGCATCTTCTTTTCCTATAAACTTTTTTCGCGACTGTAAATCTGAATGGCATTGATAAAAAACAGAATGACAAAGGTTGCTAGCAACATCACGGTTCCAACCGCCGTTGCACCCACATAATCAAACTGAGAAAGTTTGGTCACGATAATGAGTGGAACGATTTCACTCACATAGGGCATATTGCTCGAGATGAAGATGATAGAGCCATACTCACCCAGTGCCCGTGCAAACGAGAGCGCAAAGCCCGTCAAAAGTGCTGGAAGCAAAGAGGGTAAAATGACTCTGCTAAACGTCTGCCACCACGAAGCGCCAAGGCTTGTAGATGCTTCTTCAAACTCTTTTTCAAACTCTTCAATCACAGGCTGAACGGTACGTACAACAAAGGGAAGTCCAATGAAAATAAGTGCGACTACGACGCCTGCCCTAGAATAGGCAATTTGAATCCCTAATGGCTCCAAGAGTGAACCTATCCAGCCATTGCTCGCAAAGATAGCCGCAAGTGCGATACCTGCAACCGCAGTTGGAAGTGCAAACGGCAAATCAACAAGCGCATCGACAATTTTTTTACCAAAAAAGTTATAACGTGCCAATGTCCATGCGACAATGAGTCCAAAAAAGAGATTGATAAGTGCAGCGATAAAACTTGCGCCAAAACTAAGTTTAAACGAAGCCAAAACTCTAGGATCAAGGATGACCGCACCAAACTCACTCCATGAAAGTTTGGTCGTATAAAGGAGTAATCCTCCTAGTGGTATGAGCACTAGAAGGGTTACATAGGTTAGACTAAAGCCCAGCGTTAAGCCAAATCCCGGCAAAACACTAGGGGTTTTGAATTTCCACTTCATCGTTTAATTGAAGCGAAGATTTTGTCAAATTCGCCACCATCAGCAAAGTGTTTCTTTTGAGCTTCTCCCCAACCATTAAAGACTTTATCAATGGTAAAGAGTTTAAGTTTAGGAAATGTTGCTTCACTCTCTTTAGCAATTTCAGGATCGGTTGGACGGTAATAGTTTTTCGTCGCAATTCTCTGACCTTCTTTAGAGTAAAGGTACTCTAAGTAAGCAGTAGCTACCTCTTTGGTTCCTTTTTTCTCTACGTTTTTATCGACAATGCTGACACTAGGTTCTGCTAGGATGCTAATACTTGGAACGACAATTTCAAATTTATCACGACCTAGTTCATTGATAGACAGGAAGGCTTCATTTTCCCATGCTAGTAGCACGTCACCAAGTCCACGCTGAACAAAGGTATTGGTTGCTCCACGGGCTCCTGAGTCAAGTACGGGGACATTCGCATAGATTTTAGAGACAAACTCTCTGGCTTTCTCTTCACTGCCATATTTTTCAAGTCCATAACCCCAAGCTGCTAAATGATTCCAACGTGCACCACCTGACGTTTTAGGGTTTGGAGTAATGACTTTAATGTCGCTTCGTGCTAAATCATCCCAGTCTTTAATTCCTTTTGGATTTCCTTTACGCACTAAAAAGACAATGGTAGAAGTATACGGGGCACTGTTATGAGTAAAGCGTTTTTGCCAGTTAGGATCAATCGCTTTTGCTTTTTCTGCAATGGCATCAACATCGTAAGCAAGGGCTAATGTAACGACATCCGCATCTAACCCATCGATGACACTTCTGGCTTGAGCACCTGATCCACCATGAGATTGGCGGATGGTAACGTTATCGCCTTTCTTTTCTTTCCAGTGTTTGGCAAATGCTTGGTTGTACTCTTTATAGAACTCTCTTGTTGGGTCGTATGAGACGTTGAGTAAAGAGATGTCTGCTGCGTGAATAAAAGGCGCTACAAGCGCCAAAACTGCTATGGTTAATCCAAAGAGGCTTGATTTTAAACTTTTCATATTTTTTCCTTTGTGTTGTTGATTTGAACTATATATGTGGTGAAAGACGTTTTTTAGCAACACATCAGACAAAAAACATGAGTACTCGTCCCATGAATAAGGGAAATATTAGACTTCATGGTTTACCTCCTTGTTTTAAAGTGACGAAATAATAGCAGATTCCTTTTTTATTGTCAATAATATATATCGATTTAGTAGTGTATAAAAATAGTCAAGATTCTTTTATGGTATAATCTCACTAAAGTCTATAAAAGGTTTTGGGATGATTTATACCATTTTGGCTATTTTTTCAGGTGCTGGTTTTGGTGCTCTTTTGCGTTTCTTTTTAGGTACAAAACTCAATGCACTTTATCCTACTATTCCACTAGGAACCCTCAGTGCAAATCTTCTTGGCGGGTATCTCATCGGATTATTTATCGCTTTTTTTGCTTCAAATACCGCTCTTGCACCCGAATGGCGCTTGTTCATCATCACAGGATTTTTAGGTGGACTCACTACGTTTAGTACGTTTAGTGCGGAGATCGTCACCCTCATTCAGGAAGGGCGCATCAGCATGAGTCTTGTGACTGTTTTTTTACATGTTATAGGCTCTATCGTCATGACACTGCTTGGCATTGCCAGTTACACCCTAGTTCAAAAAGGATCATTATGAAAGGTTTTCAACTTGTATTTTCAACCTTACAAAGCCGCAAGCATCCTAATGGTGAGCGACTTAGCCACTGGCTTGTTGAAGTTGCTGAAAAAATCAGCATTAAAGGTGTGACTATCCTACAAGCAACTCAGGGTATCGGACGAGATGGTAAATTGCACTCTTCCACTTTCTTTGAACTGGCGGATGAACCACTTGAGATCATTATGAATGTCAGCGAAGAGGAGTGCGAGAAGCTTTTTGCGCTTTTAAGTGAAGAAAAACTAGGGCTTTTTTACACCAAAACCGCTATTGAGTACGGTACTATTTAAAAACATATTCAATGCCATTTACTATAGTGGCATTTATAAATTTAACGATCTTTTATATAAATGACGAATAAATTATAGTAAATCTTTAAACAATTTTCTTTTCATATTTATAATTTATTTTTTACTATTCCATCATACGCTCATTTATAAAAAGAGATAATTTGTAATAAAAAATATATTTCATCACCGTTACGTAAAAATACAAAAATGCACTCTTATGCTTCAAAACACCATTATTTAGCTACAAAATACACTATTTTGACACAAAAAAGACATTTTTTGAACAGATTAAGTCGTAAAAGTACAATCATTTACCCTTAAAATCCATTTATATACGCCTTAGTCATCTGATATACTTTCTTAAAGTTTGGATTTCTTAAGGTTTATTATTTTTATTCGTTTTCGTCAGATGCCTCAAAATATGACGAAAAAACGATTTAAATTTTAATTTTATCCTTACAGCCTATATTTTTTCTAAAAAGGAGTTACTATGACAGCACCTTTTTTTAATTTTGCCAAAGAGACGTTTAGAATCGAAAAAATAGATTTTTATCCGCCTATTCCAAGGCATAAACACTCTTGTTATGAGCTATTCTTTATCGTGGGTGGTTCAGGAACATTTTACATTGATTGTCAAAGCTACGATATTCAAAAAAATACACTTTTTCTCGTCTCTCCAGAACGCATTCATGGATGGGAAAGAACCAATAATCTCCAAGCTTACTTGATAAAATTTGATCTTTCAATCTTCCCAGAGAACTCATTTAGTGATCACTTATCTATTTTTCATTTAGACACTGTTCAAGTTCAAGAAAATGAATTTAAATCGATAGAAAATATTTTAGCTACGCTTTTAGAAGAATACCAAGCAACACGTTCTTTTAAAGAATGTACCATTTTAAATTTGCTCAATATTTTACTTATTTATGTAAAAAGAACACTTCCTGCTGTGCCATCATCTTTTACAACCAACACACTTTTTCTACAACTTAATGATCTTATGCAACAAAATAATTATCAACTTACACCAACGACTTATTATGCGAAAAAATTAAAAACGAGTGTCAAACTACTCAACCAAGCTATTAAAGAAATTACAGGACTTAACAGCAGTGATTACATTCGTTCAAAAACAATTTTAGAGGCGAAAAGACTTCTAAAATATGACACCATGACATGCAATGAAATTGCCGATCATCTCGGATTTGTAGACCCTGCATACTTTAGTCGATTCTTTAAAAGAGAAGTTGGAATTGCTGCGAAACACTTTCGAACTGCAACGGACGAAAAGTACAATTTTTAATAATGAAAATCCATTTTAAAAAGAAAAACTAGTTGTTATAATTTATCTGAAATTTAACTTTCGGAGGAATTATTATGAAAAAAATCGCTGTCGTACTTTTAAGTACCGTTGTTTGTGGCACTTTGGCGAGTGCTAAGATTGTTCAACAATTTGAACCAGAAAAAGACACTTCTGCTTTTAAAGGCAAGCCTGAAGTAAGTTTCTCAGTTGACTTAGCCTTTTATTATCAAGGAATTAATCAACCTTGGAATAATACTAATAAATACAACACTGCTTTTACCGGAACTACTAGCGGTAGTAATATGTGGAATACCCCTGGCAATGCTGCTCAACCTATTAGCGATGATATTGAGTCTGGTTTAAGCTTACCAGCAGCGAACTTTGACATTGATGCAAAAATTATGAGTGGCTTCAATGTAAAACTTCAAACCATGCTCGCATCTCACCACCACAACGAAACTTATGTAAAAGGTGGTTATGCAACCATTGATAACTTAGATTTTATTGCTCCAGGCTTTTTGTCAGGTTTTATGAAAGATGCAACTATCAAAATTGGTGTCAATGATATTAACTACGGTGATGATATTTACAGAAGAACTGACAATGCAAATGTTATGAAAAATCCTTTCATTAACAACTTAGCGGTTGATGCTGCAGATCAAGGTACGCATATTGAACTTCTTTATCGTATTCCTGCAATTAGCTCTTTTGTTGTAGTAGGTATTACCAATGGCCAAGCAAACCCACAAGATACAGCAGAAGCTGATGGTACAGGATATACAAGTAATACGTATGCATACTATGGTAAAGTTGGCTTTGATCACCAATACAATGATGACTGGAGACTTAGAATTACAGAATCAGTTTATGATGTAAAAGGTATCAATAGACAAGATTTGTATGCAGGCGATAAATCAGGTAACGTTATAAGAAACGTTTATGGTACTGCTAATACAAACGTTTTATCTTCTGGTTGGGATCCAACACGAAATTATACTGCACTTAATGCGTATACTGCTGCACCAGATGTTTTTGCTTCAAAAACAAACCTTTTCGTAAAATATAAAGATACTGAATTATACGCTATGTACGAAATTATCGATGCAGCTGATACAAGAGATAAATCAATCAAAGTTAATCACTATGCGGTTGATCTTGTTCAACGTTTCTATAATGACAAATTCTGGGCTGCACTTCGCTATGAAAATGCCGTACAGCAATACGCTGAATATACCAACGACCTCGGTGATTCAGAGTTGACTCAATACCAAGCAGCACTTGGTTGGTTCCTCTCTAAAAATGCTGTTGCAAAATTAGAGTACATCAAACAAGAGAGAGAAAAATTCTCAGTCTATAATGGTGGAAATGCTAAATTTGATGGCTTTATGGTCAACGCAGCTCTTAGCTTCTAATTTTATAAGGATTTAATGTGAAAAAATTGATTTGTAGCCTTTTGCTTTTATCAGGCTTAGTTTACGCTGAAAATGTTGAAATTCATGGAACATCAACACTCCATGATTGGAAAATGGTATCAAACGAAACACAAACTGTTTTCGAAAATGATGGTTCAAAAATTACAAAATTGAACGTTTCAGTTCAAATTAAAACACTTAAAAGTGGTGATTCAGGCTTAGATGAGAAAGCCTATGAGACACTTAAAATTGATAGAAACAATGTTATCACCTTCAAACTTCTTGAAGCAGATTTAGCAGCTGGAACTATCAAGGGTGTTTTCAAAGTTCTTGATAAAGAGCGAACAGAAACTTTAAAACCAGAAGTACTAACACTTGATCGTGTTGCTGGTAATTTTAAAGTCAAAATGACTGAATTTGGACTTGAAGTTCCTTCTGTTATGTTTGGTGCTATCAAATCAGGTGATGAAGTAACTGTTAAGTACGACATCAAAAAATAAGATCCTTTTACCCATGAAGAGAGGACAAGTTCCGCCAAGCTTCCTCTCTTCTATCTCCTTGAATAATAGATAAAAGCATGGCTATATTTTAGTATATAGTCATGTTTTATCATATTATTATGATATAGTTTATCAATTTTATTGTACTATTTCATTTTCTATTATCCTAAAAGTACAATAATTTACGATTAAAATCTATGGATACATTGAGCAAAAGCCATTATACTTCGTGCATGTAATACAACAAGGAGTATAGTGTGTTCTATGTAGAAAAAAAATTAGGCAAGTATATGACGGATGAGAGAGGTAAATTACTGTTACGCTCTAGCATTGCTATCTTGATGCTTTTTCATGGATTTAAAAAATTAAATTATGGCACTAGTGGTGTCAAGGCATTGGTACTTCATGCAGGATTACCAGAGTTTTTGGCTTATGGAGTGTATATGGGAGAGCTTATTATCCCTTTTTTATTGATTGCTGGGCTTTTTACACGTTTCAGTGCACTCATCTTAAGCTCAACAATGGGTGTTGCCATCTATCTTGGCTTTGCCGATAAACTTTTAATGTTAGATGCTAAAACAGGAGGTCCTTTAATTGAGCTTCCATTACTCTACCTTTTAGTATCACTTAGTATTGTTTTTTTAGGTGCTGGAAAATACAGCTTAGATCGAAAATTACATCTTGCATAAAGATAAAGATATAACGTATGAAGGAGTGAGAGCAGTGTTTCTACTTCTTCTGTTTTTGAGTATTAAGGAGCTTAAATGAACACTGAAGTTAAAATTTTTCATGATATGGACCCTAATAGCCCTAATGAAGAAAAGAATTTCTTCATTGGAAAAATAAAACATTATTCCCCACCAACAGGCACACCACCGCCACTTCCACATAGGCATCCTTTTTACGAAATTATTTTTGTTACACAGGGTCAGGGCATTATGAGGATTGATTTCATCGATAGGCCTATGCAAAAAGGCTCCTTGTATTTGATGTTACCTTCTCAAATCCATTTACCCCTTTTTACAGGAGAGTTTCAAGGGTTTTTGCTTCGTTTTGATCTCTCTATTTTTGCGGATAAAGCCTTTATGGAAAATCTCTCTATTTTTAATTTCGATTATCTCTCTGTCGAAGAACCTGCATACAGCAATCTGGAAAATTTGCTTTTAAGTCTGCACGATGAATTCGTTACGCAGCAAGCACTTAAACAGTGCACGATCAACAATTTACTCAAACTCTTTTTAATTCAAGTTCAAAGATTATTGCCTGAGGTAGTGAATGAGACAGCACAAACAACACTTTTTGGCGCCCTCAATACATTGTTAGAAGAAAATAATTATAAAATAAACACACCTATTTATTATGCTAAAAAACTAAAAATTTCTATTAAAACACTCAATCAGGTTGTCAAAGAGTATACGGGTATTCCTTGTGGTGAATATGTACGTTCTAAAACGATTATTGAAGCAAAAAGACTTTTGTGCTATACCAATATGAACTCTAATGAAATTGCCACAACATTAGGATTTGAAGATGCCGCTTATTTTAGTCGCTTTTTTAAAAGAGAGACAGGATATTCACCTATTCATTACAGAAAACATTCCGCGTAAATAAAAAAGATAGAAGCTCTTTTAAAGAACTTCTATCTCGAAAATAAAGGGATGGTGAGTAAAGATTAAACCTTACCCTCCTCTTTAAGCTGTTTATACCAAGAGCTATGAAGAATAGCTACTTCCTCTTCCTCTTTATAACCTGTAATCATCGAATGAATAGCCCCTTTAATGGCAATGGCTGCCATATAGACATGCACCATGAAGAACGTTGCTACTACCATTCCTAAGATATTGTGGATAATCGCAGAGACTCTTAGAACATCAATTTGACTCATTCCTAAGAAAGTAGCAATTGATGAAAGGTCTTTGTTTAAGAAGAACATCAAAGCACCTGTTAGGATCATGACAATGCCACCAGGCATTGCAATCCAAAACCATGCCTTTTGTCCTGCATTAAACTTACCAGCAGGAACAGGTCTTTTCTCTTTGGAGAGATACCCACCCACGATCATCATCCATTTGATGTCATCACTGTTTGGGAACATATCACGTATCCAAGCGATAATCATCGGAAGAACCGTAATCGCAAAGACAGGTGTCGCTAAACCATGAAGGTTTTTAGCAATGCGCACAAATGTGCCACCACCAAAGAAGTCACCAAATGCCATGATAAAGCCTGTTGGAGCAATCACTAAGAAAGAGATGGCTGCTAGATTATGCATAACGCGCATTAAAACGCTAAATGCAAAGATCTTTTTGCCATCATGCGAAAAGACTTTAGGGCCAATCATCCTATAGTGAATACCACCAGCGACAGGAACTAAAAAGAGTGCAATCAAAAACCCTTTCCAAAACCATTCACGTTGGAGAAAGGTAAAAACCTCTCCAAACGCAGGATAATGAGAAATGGCATTAAGCATTGCAGTTCCATACAAAGGATCATCATATGTTCCCATACTCACAGCATATAACGATGAGATCGATAGAAACACGCTGCTTAAGAGCACAAGGTATTTTTTCATTGTGTTAGCCCTTTTCTACCTTGTTTACCATAGGCAAGATTCCAAATATACGAATTACTCGCTTCTTTGCTCTGACCACGTGCCAATACTCTGGTGCGGTATAGGTCAGAAACTTTCTCAGATGTTCCAATCATAAGTGCATTGGTTGCACACATTGCCGCACATGCAGGTACTTTTCCCTCAGCAATTCTATTTTGACCATAAGTATGACGCTCTTTTTCAGAGTTAGTCTCCAATGGTCCACCAGCACACATGGTACATTTATCCATAGCACCTTTAGCGCCAAAGGCGCCATCTCTTGGGAACTGTGGAGCACCAAATGGACAAGCATACAAACAGTAGCCACATCCGATACATTTGTTTTTATCATGAAGGACGATGCCGTCTTCTCTGATGTAGAAACAATCCACTGGGCATACTTGAGAACAAGGAGCATCGCTACAGTGCATACACGCAATGGAGATAGAGGTCTCTTTGCCTTCAATTCCATCATTGAGTGTTACCACTTTACGACGTGCTATACCCACAGGGAGTTCATGCGCATTTTGGCACGAAACCACACATGCAAAACACTCAATACATCTATCGGTATCACAATAGAATTTTAATCTGCTATTGATATTTTCCATGGTCTCTCCTTACGCTTTCTCTACGCGGCATAGACCTGCGTTGAACTCTGATATTTGGGTGATTGGGTCAAACCCGTAGTTAACAATGGTATTTGAACTCTCACCAATGGTATAAGGTTTTGTGCCCTCTGGATAGTTTGCACTCAAATCGACACCCTGCATAATACCCGCAAAGTTATACGGCATACAGATACGATCCGGTGTAACACTACGATTGTAATGTGCTTTGACCTTAATTTTTGTGCCTTGAGGTGCATGAATCCACATCATTCCCTTATCTTCGATGCCATACTTTGAGGCAAGATCTGGGTGAATGTTTGCAAACATCTCTGGCGTAATGCTTGAGAGGTACTTACTGGTTCGCTCTAACATACCTGCACCACTTAGGTTAACCAAACGCATACTTGTCATAACCGTTGGGAACTCTTTTGACCAGTCTTGCTTGGTTTGCTCGGTAATATAACGTGTCGCAACCCTAAAGTTGTTCGCTTGATCAGGAAGTGCTGGGTATTTTTGTACCAAATCCCATCGTGGAGAGTGAATTGGCTCACGATGTACTGGTACTGGGTCTGGGAATTCCCAAACAATGGTACGTGCCCTTGCATTTCCATAAACACACACACCATATTCACGTGCGTATTTTTGAATCAAACCACTATAGTCCATCGCCCAGCTTGGTCCCATTTGCGCTTTCTCTTCTTCAGAAAGCTTGATACCAAGAACTTGTTCAATATTTGCTTTAGTCAATTGAGGATAGCCGCCTTTGATTTTTTGACCTGGAAGGGTGACGGTTTCATCAGCGATTTGGCTCACACCATTGTGTTCCATTCCAAAACGATTTCTAAAGCCCATACCGCCTTTGCTGACAGGTTTGGAGACATCGTAAAGAATAGGAGAACCGGGGTGTTTTTCATCCCAGCATGGCCATGGAAGTCCGTAGTATTCACCTTCCATCTCACCACGACCTTTAAGTGTCAATGGATCAAAAAGATGCCAGTTTGCTTGGTGCTTGCGTAAACGCTCTGGTGTCCAACCTGAAAGACCGATACTTTTTACCGTACGAGCGATCTCGCGAACCGCATCATCTGGCCATACAAAGTCATTTTTGTACTGAACAACGTTGCCGTTTTCAGCACGCATTTTCATACCCTTAACGTACTCGTCATAGAAACCAAATTTTTTCGCAAACTCGAACATGACTTCATGGTCTTGTTTACTTTCATACAGTGGCTCAACCACTTGTGTACGCCATTGCGCTGAACGGTTTGTTGCAGACAACGTTCCTTCACATTCAAACTGTGTAGCAACAGGAAGAATGTAAATACCATCTTTTCTATCGGTAATAATCGCTGCCTCATTCACAAATGGCTCTGCGATAACCAGCATATCGAGTTTATCAATCGCTTCTTTGATTTTTACCTGCTGAGACATAGAGGTAATACCTGTTCCTTGTACCCAAAGAACACGAATCGGTGCGGATGAAGTTGTTTTTTCCTCTTGGAGAACACCTTGCCACCACTTAGCAAGAGAGAAACCTTTAGCGTGCATCCATTTGCGCTCACCCTTATCATCAAGCTCAGGATGGAAACGATTTTGGAGATATTCTAAACTCACACCCCATGTTTTTGCATAGTACTGCCATGCCGCTTTGTCCAAACCATAATATCCAGGAAGTGAATCCGCCAAACATGCCATATCGGTTGCACCTTGAACGTTATCATGACCACGAATGATTTGACAACCTCCTCCTGGTTTACCTGCATTACCTGTTACAAGAGCAAGAATTGGAAGAATTCTCGTATTTGAGCTTCCTACGGAGTGTTGTGTGATACCCAAAGACCATGCAATTGCAGCAGGTTTTGTTTTAGCATAAAGCTCAGCAACTTCAAGGATTTGAGCCACAGGAACACCACTAACATCTGATGCAACCTCAGGTGTCCATTTTGCAGCTTCTGCTCTAATTTGATCCATTGCATAGGTTCTATGATCAATAAAATCTTTATCTTCCCAACCATTTTTGAAAATGACATGTAATAAGCCATACGCAAATGCAATATCTGTGCCCGGGCGTAGGCGAACATAAATATCAGCTTTTGCAGCACTTCTCGTAAAGATAGGGTCAACCACGATTAACTTCGCGCCTCTATCTTTGGCTTGTAAGAAATGTTTAAATCCAATTGGATTAGCAACTGCAGAGTTAGCTCCGACCATCATAATTAATTTAGAATTTGCAACAACGTCACCAAAGTGATTTGTCATAGCACCATAACCCCATGTATTTGCCGCACCGGCAACAGAAGCGCTATGTCAGATTCTAGCTACGTGATCGATATTGTTTGAGCCCCAAAACGCGGCAAATTTTCTAAAGTAAAATGCTTGTTGGTTATTGAATTTTGCTGAACCTAGGAACATTGCTGTATCAGGACCATTCTCTTCTCTGATTTTAAGCATCTTAGCAGAGATTTCACTGATTGCTTGTTCCCACGTTAAACGATGCCATTTACCATTCTCTTTTTTCATTGGGTATTTGATACGTTGTTTAGATTTCGTCAAATCGATTTGATCGGTTCCTTTACAACAATGGCTACCCTCACTGATTGGATGATCAAAGGCTGGTTCTTGTCTTACCCAAACACCGTTTTGCACTTCTGCAACAATACCACAACCTGCTGAACAAATCGAACAGATGGTTTTAACTTTTTTACTTCCTGGGAATGGGTTTTTTACCTCTTCCGCAGTCGCAGCTCTTATATTTTCTTCTTTTGCAAGAAGATTCCCTGCTCCAAAACTAGCACTTCCAAGAGCGGCCATTTTTAAAAATGAACGTCTTCCTATTTTGCTAGAGGAGAGTATTGGGGTTTCGCTTTTACTCATATAATCTCCTAGTTCTTAATAGGTTCTCTTATAGTAGAGTTCCCATTCTTTTGTCTCTTTATACACAATCTCTTTTTTTGGAGATTTGCCATAAACGACACCATTACTGCCTTTTGCATCGCCTTTAGCACTTGCTAAAGCCACGCTCGCTCCAGCTGTTGCTACGACAGCTGTTGTTCCAAGGGCTTTTTTGAGAAAGTCCCTTCTGTTTTCTTGCATACTCTACGCCTCCTTTTCCCGTTTAGGAATCAGTTTTTCACTCTAAAAAGAGTTACTCAAAAACGTTGATGCGCTCTTTGGTAACCCTTTTTAGCATTGTGCAAAATTTGCATATTTCAAGAGAGCAAAAGTCTCTATTTATGCAAATTTTGCATATTTATCTACAAAACAATTTCGTCTAAATTTCGTCTGACTCGTTGAGTGAGTGGCTTACGATCTCTTTGAATTGCAGCACTAACTCTCTCGGCACTCTCTATTTTTTGAGATGGAGCTACGTTTAGATAGAGTCTTTCAAAATCAATAAATGCTCTTAAAATAATGGCAGTATTTTTATAGAAGAATGTTTGTTCATGTTGGGAGAGATGATCAATAAATTCATCGATACAATCATTGATAACATCCGCAAAA
>Ga0302250_1002128_pt1 | contig 12936 bp, 12 predicted proteins | sample AAG_RA_Asp_MG_FD_193536 | JGI IMG/M metagenome (GOLD analysis project Ga0302250, IMG submission 193536) | Enriched activated sludge microbial communities from anaerobic digester in WTTP, New Holstein, Wisconsin, United States - AAG_RA_Asp | ecosystem: Engineered > Bioreactor > Anaerobic >... | reverse complement strand
TGCCAAATAGAGGTATTGTTGCCAATCTGCGTTGTCTGGACATCGGAGAGTTTATGAATCATGGCTAACTTCTTTCAAAAAATCTTCATAGTTGCGTATGTAGTCATTTTCACTATAGTAATTATCGGCTAGAACCATAAGAACACAATCATCGCTAAAGTCATACATTTCTCGCCACATAATCCCTTCGATTAAAAGCCCTTGCGTTGGAGTATTTAGCTCAATATGGGCTTGCTCTTTCCCATTATCAAGAAGGAATTTACATGAACCGCATACACAAATGGCTAATTGTCTAAGATTTCTGTGAGCATGCTTTCCACGATGAACATCTGCTTTCGTTCCAAATATGTAATAGACGCGTTTTACATCGAATGGGACATTATGATTTTCTTCTAGGGCTATTAATGAACCACGCTCATCTCCCATAATTTTAAAATCAAGAAGCTCGTAGTTACTCATTTGTTAGTACCCTTATCCATTGTTAATTTATGCTCATTGCAATAAGACTCATAGTGATGTTTTAGTTGGTTAAGATGATCTTTAATAGTATCTTTTGTAACAAAAAAACCAAAATCTTCAGGTTGAGAAAGAGAGGATGTTGTGAAGAGTTTTTCAGCAATCCATTCACCCACATGAGGTCTATAATGAGAATGTTCATAATAATTTTGATTGTTTAATGTAACGCTATTATAACCAGAAAAATCCCAATATGGCGTAATTTCTGCTACTTTTAAGAGAAAATTTTGATATGCATTAAAATCAATACTTTCAAGCATCACATGATTATGCGGTGTTATAAAAACCACTAGTTCAATATGATTTTTTTGGCATAACTCGGTAATTTCTTTCAAAGCTTGCAGATTACTTGAAAGTACTGCATTGGAAGGAAAAAGTTTTTTTGAGGATCTTTTATGAAAAGAGAGCTCATTTTTGATATATTCTTCAGGATTTTCTTGCAATGTTTTTTCTTTTTGATCAAAATACCATCGACCTGTTTTCTCAAAATCGTATCTGACAGAATGTTTTTCTTTTTTTAGATCCGTTTTAATTTGACGTTGGAGATCGGCAAAAGGGAAGCTCATAAGATAGTCACGATAAAAAGACCACGTTGTGCCTTCTCCAATAGGTGGTGCAAAGCGATAGAGTAAGGTTTCTTTGGAGTGTCTGGACGTGACAAAGTTATCATAAACATCAACTTGCAAATATATAAATTTCATTGGAAATTGGTGCTCAATCATATAGCGTATGACATCTGCATGTTGTCTTAGTGTTGAAGCACCCAAAGTGAGATTATAAAATTTTAGATCAGGTTTATATGTTTCAATCGCATTGGTTTCAGTTGTTCCGATACGAGATGAACCAATCATATATGCATTGTAATTTGAATGGTGTTTATCTAAAAATTTGATTTTGTTATAACGCTCTGAAGGTTGCACAATGGCATGATAATTTCTCCAAAAAATAGCAAATGGATCAACCCCATAATTCACTAGAGCAATGGCAATAGGACTTAAGAAGATTAATAAACTACTGTATAAAAACCATTTTTTATAGGGCACTTGTTTCTCCATGATTTAGAAATTGAAATATAAAAATGATTTCACATGATTGAGTTGGGTAATTGACCAGAGCATCACAACGATCGTGAAAAGAAAATATTTATAGTTAGGTTTAAAACGAGGAAGCCACTCTTGCGAATTTTTTGCCCAAACTGTAAAAATAATAGCCACGAGTGCTGCTTTAAGAGAACCGCTACCAACATTATTATCATCTAAAAAGTTACCAAAAAGAACGCCATATTTTGTCATAAACGCAAGGGACTTAGCTAATCCTCGATCAAGCATAATGCCTTGTAACCCAACCATTCCTTGTAAAATATTGAGTGCTTTATCCCATGTTTCTGCTCTAAAAAAAACCCACGTTATATTTACAAAATTGAAGGTAATAAACCAAGCAAGCCATGTATGCATTTTTTGTCCAAAATGCTGCCAGATGCGATGTATAACAATGGCAATTCCATGCAGTGCACCCCATATAACGAACATCCAGCTTGCACCATGCCATAGTCCACCAACAAGAAAAACTGTAAATAAGTTTGCATATGTTTTTATTTCACTTCGTTTATTTCCTCCAAGTGGTATATAGATGTAATCACGTAAAAATCGTGAAAGTGTCATATGCCAACGGCGCCAAAAATCTTGAATATTGAGTGCTTTGTAGGGTGAATTGAAGTTAAGTGGAAGTATGATATTGAACATAAGGGCAATGCCTAATGCCATATCTGTATAACCAGAGAAATCAAAATAGAGTTGAAAGGTATAGCTTAAACTTGTTGCCCATGCTTCAAAAAATGTGAGAATTCTGTTGGTTCCAAATCCTGCATTCGCCCACAATGCAAATGTGTCAGCAATAACGACTTTTTTAAATAATCCAATCGCAAAGAGGAATAATCCAAGTGAAAGATTTTTATAGTTTATAATCTTTTTCTGGGTCATATCAAACTGTGGCATCATCTCTTTATGATGCAAAATAGGACCGGCTAATAAATGAGGGAAAAAAGTGACAAAAAGTGTGTAGTTGAGATAGTCAATTTCTTGAACCTCTTTTTTATATGAATCTACAAGATAAGCAATTTGTGTAAATGTAAAAAAGCTGATACCCAGTGGTAAAATAATATGCAATAAATTATAGTTCGTATTAAGAAGAAAATTCACATTACTAATAAAAAAGTCTGTGTATTTGAAATATCCTAACAGTGATAAATTTGCAATAATTCCAAATGTTAATAATCCAAGTTGCGTAAATGATTTTTTTGCTTTTTGGGTGCTCTTTGAAATAGTTGTCCCAATAGTAAAGTTAAATAAAATTGAGCCTAGTATGAGAGGAAGATAGCTAATATCCCACCATGAATAAAAAAATAATGAGACAAAAACCAACCATGCTTTACCTGCTTGTGTAAGCCTTTTTTTGTTAAGCCAAAAATAGACAATGATGCTAATAGGTAAAAAAAGAAAAATAAATTCGTAACTGTTAAATAGCATGGATGTTCTTCTGCTCCTGTTCTTTCAATGTAGTTTGCTCAAAAGGTACTATGAGTAATGCGACTAATAAGATAAAAATTCTTTCAACATCTCCATAAATAAAAAGTGGATTGGCAAAACATGCAATCAAAATATTGACGATAAGTATATAAGGTAAAGGTCTTAAAAAAGTCTGCTGAGGTTTAATTTTATAAATTTGATAGAAAATATTCAAAAATACAATGAAGCCAATAATTCCAAATTGAAGTAGTAAATCCAAAAATTGATTATGTAGTGTTGATCCAAAGGAGTCAGGGATATTTTTTAACATACTTTCAACATTTAGAGAATTGGATTCATACATTAAAATATTTTTCCGTACTTCAAAAACATGGTCACCAGTGCCAACGCCAAAAAAAAGATGATTTTTGACGCTTTCGATACCATAGATTATGAATCCCAAACGCACACCTAAAGAAGTTGTTAAATCATGTCGTTGTAGTTCTTGTATATCGGTAAAAGCTTGCTGGATGCGATTTTGAAAGTAAGGAATAGTGAAGTAAGCAAATACATAGCCTGTTGTAAATAAAACTAAAAAGAGAAAGAGTATTTTTTTTAAATTTTTTTTGTAAATTAGGCAAAGTACAGTTACGACAGATATGAAAAAAAGAAGATATCCTATTCGAGAGCCTACAATAAAAAGATTACCTGATATAAACAAAAATAAAGTTACTTGTAAAAATTTTATCAATTTATTAACAGAATGATTTGTTAATAATACATGCAATAAAAAGCCTGTAGTGATGCTTAGTACTGTGGCATATTGGGTATAATTCATCATAAATGGCACATTTTCGCCTGTAAGTTCTAAAGGAATATAAGGAAGTAAAGGTTTATAAAAAAACATAATGTAAGATATTGTGGTACTAAAAAATATTGCTAATACGAATCCCTGGATAATCTTGAATAAAAATTCTTGTTTGAGTACCATCCCAATAATTACAAAGACAAAAAAAACTTTAAATAACTTTTGAAGTTCGAAAAGAGCATAATCAATATGTTCACTGCCTATTATAGCCCACAAACCATAAACTGCTAACATCAAACACAATGACTGAAAAATACGATTTTTTATTATAAATAACAAGCGTTCTTTAACGTTGCAGCTGAATATTAAACATATCATAATTGGGATGAGCATTTTTGAAGCTGCTTTAGCTGATATAGGAAGTAAAAATGCATACGCTATTAAGCAGTAATTAGCGATGGCAATCGTGTCATAATGATGCGCTATTTTGAAAAATTTAAGCAATAATTATCCTTAGCTTATAAAAATGGAAATAGTTTGTAGGCTTTGATGCCCAATGAATCTTTGATGATTTGGGATAATTTGATACGTTTATCCATAGCGTATAATTTTTTACGATGTTTATATAGAAAAACTAAAAAATGTAGATTGATATAAAACTCATTGTATTGATTACAAAATGTCATTAGCTGATTAAAAAAATGACGATCTTCTTGTTTTAATTTAGAAAAATAGGCAAAACTTTTAATAAAAGCAAGCCTTTTTTCATAACTTTGTGTTTTTGCAACAAGCTTTTGTATGGTATTTTTACGTTGTTTTCGTTTTTTGTTAATATCAGTAATGTTACATGTGTGTTGACGGTATAAAACGAGTGGTTGATGTACGTAGCCAATTGAGCCACATGTTGCTGCAACAAAAGCAAGCCAGACATCATGAAATGAAATTGTAGAAGGAAAAGGTAAGCAAAACTCTTTGAGTTCTTTGCGAAACATGATGGTATTGCCAGAAATACAATTTTTGAAAGCAAATGCTTTATTATTAGAGCCTGAAAAGCAGTTGATTTTATGCGGGTTTAATAAGTTCCTACCCAAAGGGGTTAGTTGTTCATCAACCAATGAAGCATTTGAATAGACCAGTATATGTGTTTCAATGGCATCAATCAATGTTTGAATTTTGTGTGCTTCCCAAACATCATCTTGATCGCTTAATGCAATATAGTCTCCTTCACATAAAGAGATTGCTCTCTCAAAACTTTTAACAAAACCTCTGTTTTTTTCATTGATAACATATCTGAGATTGACGATGTTTGCATAATGTTCAAGAATCGAGACAGTTGTGTCTTGTGAACAATCATCGACTACGATAATTTCAATATTTTGATAGGTTTGTGCAAGAATTGAATCTATCTGCTCTTGAAGATAGCGCTCTCCATTATAAGTACATAGTGCAATTGAAACAAGAGGATTTTGAATATGTTGCATTTATAGTCCCAAATACCCAAAGATTTTTTCATAAGCAGCTTTGGTCGTATAGTGTATAAGACATTTATCAAAGCCACTCTGCGCAATCATCTCTCGCTCTTTTTCATGATTGATGTAGAATCTTACTTTTTCTAAAAGTTCTTCTTTGTTTTTGTAGGTTTCAATATCTTTACCTAGAACAAAGTACTCTTCAAGCTCTTTATGATGTTGTGTCATATATAAAGAACCCGTCAGCGGCGCTTCAAAGTCTCTACCTTTGAGAATAAAAATATCATCATTAATGCCAACTCCTGCAAAACCTAAAACAATTTTTGCTTGATTGAAAAGCTCTATCATCTCATCAGGCGTTGCATTGCCTTCTTCCCAACCATCTCCTTTGGTTAGGACAGAGATGCCATTTTGACGCAAATAGTCAATATACATAGGGCGTGTACCATATTTTGCACCTACGAAAACAACATCATACTTTTTAGGAAGTCCTAATTTTCTATAGACTGAAGGATTTGCCGCATAAGGTTTATAAAGTGCTTTCCCCCCTTCAACGGCATATTTGATTAAAGCACTTTTTGACGTTGTAAGTGATAAATCAAAGTACGAACAGACATCTTTCATACCACGATAAATTCCATCAGGACCTTTTCGGCTTTTAAATTTTCGCTCATCATCTAAACCCTCATTGATGATAGGGATAGAGAGTGTTTTAAAAAAATCGAGTGTTTCTTGGGTCAATGTTCTACCGGATTGATAACATACAATGACGTCAATGGTGTATTGGCTCATTTTTTCTTTAATGAAGTTAACCATGGCTCGATTGACATCTACTTTTTTGGCATACCAACTTTTGCGATCATCTTTAGGGTCCATCTCAAAACGAAAGACTTCTCCTAATTCTTGTAGAGGAAGGTAGGTATTATTGACACTAAACGTTCCATCATACGAAGTTAAGTAGATGATATTGAGTTTGCGACCTGAAAAGGTATTTTCTTGAATTAAGAAACTTTCAAAAGGGGGTAGCGCACCAAATTTTTGCACATAGGCTTTTTCATAAAAGCTGTTTTCTGCGTTTAATCGCCATTTTCGGATTTTTTGTTTTAGAGCACTTATCATTGTTAAAACTTTGGATTGATCGGCTTAACACCGCTTTTGATAATTTTAGCAGGATTTCCTGCAACAACAGAACCCTCAGGTACATTTTTAGTCACAACACTTCCTGCGGCAATGATTGCATTATCCCCGATATTAACGCCTTTTAGGATGAGCACATTATTGCCAATCCAGACATTATTGCCGATGATAACTTCTTTGGTTTTTTCTGGAATAGTCCCATCTTCTAGAGCATATTCATGAAAATCACTGTCCATGATAGTGACATTCCATGAAATGGCACATTGATCGCCAATAGTGACTTTATGCGCTACCCGAATGGTCGCTCCTGCGCAAATGTAGGTACTACTTCCAAGACTTAAAGTTGCATTTTCTTCAAGGGTTAATGCACTGCCTAAGCCTATCATGCTGTTGCCATTTAAAATCAGTTGACTATGACTCATTAAATTAAGATTACATCCTGTGTGTGTAAAACGTGCAATGGTGCAATCACCATAACCTAGTGTTAGCTTACCGCTTGAGCGTTGTTTTACAGTAGCACTTTTTTTGATACGAATCTTGGCTCGTCCTTTAATGCGAAGCAAAGAGTGTCCAAGTTTCCAGCGTAAAATGAGTTTATTTAACAGTGTATAAAACATTAAAACCTTTCATCTTTCCATTCATAGTTTTCACTCAAGGCTTGGTTAAAAATCGTTTCTATCATATACTTGGTAATGCGAGTATTGTTGAAAGAGTGTTGCGTTTTCTCCCAACCTTTTTGTGCGATATGTTGACGTTTTTGAATCTCTTTTTGAAAGTATTGTATTTTTTCGCTCAAATCCTCTAAGGTATCAAAATAGACCACTTCATCGTCGGAGTATAGTAGCTCCATTTTAGGAATACGCGGTGAGAACGTTAAAATGCCATTGCCTGTAAGCTGGACTATCCGATCTGACATGTAAAGCTCAACATCGTTGCGACGGTTATAACTCATTGACATGGAAGTGTTAGCTAAAAGGTCATAATAGTCACTGCCAAAAAGTGGTTTATAATTTAAGCAACCACAAAACTTAGAGGATAAGGTGGAAACATTTTGATGAAGACTCACAAGAAAAGCTTGTCTCTCAGGCTCTTTATAGTCTCTGCCACAAAAAGCAAAATCATACGTAAGAGCTGTTTTAGTGAAATTTTGGTGTGTTTCAACGCTAGGATCGCACATGTTTGGTAGGTATGCTACTGTATTGGTTGAGCGTTTAAACTCTTTTAAGAGTGTTCCACTGGTTGTTGCAAAAAAACAGTCTAAAAATGGAAGTTTTGCTATGATGTTTTCATGATGATGTTCCATCCACAGCGGATCAACAAACCACATCGCAATTTTTATAAAGGGGATGAGCTCTTTGATGTGTGAAAGTGTTTGAGGATCAATGATCTCTGTATGGCCTAAAAGAAGAAGCTCTGGCTTAACATTTTGGCAGGTTTCGATCAATTTAAGGTTAGCTTTTTTCTTGCCTAGGCTTTTTGTTTTAAGCCAGTTTTCGGAACGCGCGACATCTCTGTAGCTAAAATTATAAACATAATGACCGTTGCGAATGAGTCCATTGCTGATTTTATCGTCGGTAAAATAGTAGTTTGCACCATACTTAAAAACGCTGAAATTTGCAGCGTGCACAATTCTCATCGATTTTTTCCTTTGGTGATTTTGAGCATAAAATCAATCATTCCTTGTCGTCCGCTTATCATGACGCGTTTGAGTTGAAATTTATTGGCATTTTCCCATGCTTCGTAACCGTTTTGTGTTGTAACGGCATTGGTATAGCCACTTTTGGCGACTAAAGAGACATCATCCTTATCAAAAAAACCAAAAGGATATGCGAAGCTATTACAGAGTATAGCATATTGTTCCTCAAGCATTATTTTGGAACGAGCTATTTCAGCCTGTTTCTCTTCATGGTTTAGAGTTGGTAAATTGACATGATTGATGGTATGACTGCCAAATTCAATCAACCCAGAGGAGAGCATCTCTTGCACCATTTCATGACTTAGCATAGGCTCAGCATTAAGTTCTTCACTGGATTGTTTGGTGTCTTTGTCACTTGCCCATGTCTGATGAAAACGGTTTACAACGAGATAAATTGTTGCTTTCATTTTGTATTTTTTCAAAAGCGGAAATGCGTTGGTGTAGTTGTCAGCATAGCCATCATCAAAGGTAAGCACTACTGTTTTGGGTGGAACTACGTCACATGCGGCAAGTTCGTTCATCGTCACAGAAATCCAACCATTTTTTTTCAACCATCGAAGCTGTTTTTCAAACTCGGAAGGTGGAACACGAAGGCGGTTAAATTTAGACTTATTTTTGGGTAGGTGTGGACTTACCATGTGATACATCAAAATACGAGGATAACGAATATCCACATTTGGACGCCACCATGCATGACGTAAAGACCAGTAAACAAAGAGAAGTACCAGCGTAGGAAAAAGAAGTAGAATAAAACTGTTCATAGCACACTCCTATATAAAGAGACAAGTTGTTCTGTTGCGGCTGTTGTCGTATAGGAGGCTAATGCTTTTTCTCTCAAGAGAAGCTGTTGTGATTGATAGGCTTCATAATGGTTTTTTACATCGAGTATTTTTTCGCGCAAGTCATCTTCTTGAAAAATCATATCAGGGATGAGTGCTTCTTTTGCAATGCCCACAGGTGTTGAAATAAGTGCAGGTGCGTAAAAAAGTCCTTCCAAAATTGTGTATGAAAATCCTTCACTTTTAGAGTTAACTACAAGCAGATCAATTGAAGCCATCAAGGAGGGTATATCTTCAACAAAGCCAATCAATTCTACTTTGTCATTTAGGTTTAGCTTGGTGATTTGCTCTTGAAGTGCCTCTTTTTGAGGTCCAACACCTGCAATAATGAGCTTGCATGTGAAAGGAAGATGAGGCATAACATCGATGAGTTTATCAAATTGTTTGATGGGATCAAGCCTGCCGACACATAGCAGTGTAAACACATCGGATTTGATAAGAGGCTGGGGCTGTTTATAGGTTAGTCCGTTAAAGACAATAGCTACATTGTCTTTTTTTATGGAATGAGCAACAACGCCTGAAACGGCAATAGGGTATTGTACTTTATTGAAAATAGAGCCTTTACGGTCATTATGTTTTGTTGCAAAATGTTTAAATGTCCCTAAATCTTGATGAATGCTATAGATAAGTTCTGTGGCTTTTGCGCTGTGTGAATGAACAATAGCAGGGCGATATTTTTTAATAATATTTAAAAGAGAGCGTTTAAGAAAAGGGTTATGACGAGAAGTACTGTTGGAAAGTTCTATCACATTCACAAGGGGAGAAAAACGTTCACGATACTCTGTGTTCTGAGGTACAATAGCAATCATGGTAAAAGAGTGATTTGTAAGTTCATTGCAGGTATCAACAAAGTTTTTTTCAGCACCGCCATATTTTGCACTAAGATTAATGTGACAAAGTGTCGGTTGGAGAACTTTTTGATAGACATTTAACGTGACATCGACCATCTGCTTTAATGAAAAATTTTGGCTGATGTAAGCGTAGCCATCAAAGTGAAGCTCTTTTGCTTTGATGATTTTTTCTGCCAAATCTTTAGCATCACCTATTTTGGTAAAGTAGCCATGAATGCCCTCGCAAATAATGTCTAAAACGCCACCATGACCTGTTGCAACAACAGGCGTATTGAGCGCAATAGCCTCCGCAACGCTTCTTCCAAAGCTTTCAGGTTTTTTAGAACTACTGACGACGACATCGCTAAGAGAATAAATCTCTGCAACCTTATCGCTACTTCCACAAAAATGAATATGTTTTGATATGTTTAGCGATTCTACAAGGCTTTGAAGTGAGGCAAAGTAGTTTTGTTTATCTTCTCTCACACCACCTACGATTAAGCCTATGACGTTTGGAAAATCCTCTTTAAGCATAGCGATAGCTTCGATAAACGTCTCTAAATCTTTAAGTTGTGTAATGCGCCCTACGGTGCTAATGACACATCTATCCTCAAGATGAAACTGATGTTTAAAACCTTGGATAAATGAAGCATCAAGATGGTTGGGATTGAATTTTTCCAAATCAATGCCGCGAGGAATCACCGTTATTTTTTGTAGAGGAGTGTTATAGTGTTTTTGGATGTAGTGCTTTATAGCGTTACTGACGCAAATGACCTGTTCTCCTTGGCTCATAATGCGACTGTATGAACTCACAGAGTTAAAACCATGTACGGTAGTAATGAATGGAATGTGCAGGCATTGATTGGCAAGATATGCCATCCATGCAGGAACACGGCTTCTTACATGAACGATGTCAGGCTTCAGTGCTTTGAGCGTTTGATAAAGCTTGAAGATACGCCAAGGGGCAGTTAAAATATTTTTTGAACAGACATCTAGTTGGATATGGCTTGAACCATCTTTTTGAAGTTGAACAACCAGTTTGCCTCCATTGCTGATGACAATACTTTCATGACCATGTTTTACCATCTCACGCGAAAGCTCAATGACACCTCGCTCAACGCCTCCTTCATGAAGTTCGGGAATGAGTTGAACGATTTTCATGCAAGAGCCTTTTGGGCGTACTGCTTAAAGTCTATCTTCTTATTTTTATGACCGAGTGAACCATCAAAAAGGTGCACATATCCTTCATTTTCAAGGTTTTGTGCGAGGGTGAAAAATTTGTTATTTTTGTTTTCGCTGAGTGGCAAGATTTCAATACACGAAGAGCCATAGCTGATTGCTTCACTGATCATTGACGTTGAGTCAATAGTGATAAAAACGACTTCACAGTGGTGCAGAAAATCAGCGATAGGATTGATTTTATTTTTTGAAAAAATCACACTATACGCAAAAGGATAGCTCTCGATGAGCTCTTCAATCTCTTTGGGTGTTCGTGGCGAAGTGGTTATCGCAATTTCATAGCCTTTGTACGTTTCAAAAACAGAGTCTAATTGATGTTTGATGCGCTCTTTATCCATCGTAAAGTGGGCATTATTGCCACCAATGATTACGCCTATTGACTTATTTTTAGGCGTAAAAAGTCCTTTAGGCTCTACATAACTAAAGTTGGCAGGAAGCGTAATAATATTAGTTTGCATAGGAGGGTGGTCATGGCTTTGTGCAAAGATAACATCAAAATCATAGCGGTAACTTTGCGGAAGCATCATTGTTACAGATTGAAGTTTGAGTCTTTTGGAAAGTGTTTTAGCCGCGTAATAGGTCCTTGAACCTGCACAGACAATAAGGTCAAAGTGTTTACTCTGTATAGTAGTGCTTAGTGTAAAGAGCTTTGAAGTATATATTTTGCATTTATCAAGCACGTACGAGAGTAGTTTACACGCTTTATATCGAAAATGAACAGGAACGATTTCATACTCTGCGTCAAGATGTTTGGCAAAAGCTATAGATTGGTTCAGATGTCCCATTCTTCCATCGCTTAAGATTAAGATTTTCACTTTGGCAATCTCCAGCGATTGTGCATCCAAAACCACTGCTCTGGATACGCTCTAATAACCTCTTCCATGATGTCATTGTAAAACTGTGTCATCTTGGCAATACGTTCCGTCTGATCCTCTTCCTCTTGAGCAATATACTCGATAGGCTCAAGAGTGAGAATTTTATAGTGACCATTAGGTTGTCGAATAGCAAACATCGGTAAAACCAGAGGATTGTATTTCAGTTTTAGTATGGCAATGGAATTCGTAGTATCAGCAGGGTGATCAAAAAATCTTACAGGGATACTACTTGGTCCGCCTGATTTTTGATCGATTAAAAGACCTACAGTCTCTTTATTGCGTAATGCTCGAATCATGCCTGTTGCGGCTAATTCTTTGTATAAATTTTGATTTCCAAATTTTTCTCGAAAAGGCGTTGTAAGTCTTTCTTCAATATATGTGTTATTGCCTCTTCGTCCAACAACTTTTAGAGGGAATCCCTTATATGCAACATAATGTGCCAACAGTTCCCAATTAGAAAAATGCGCTGTAAGCATAATAATGCCGTTTTTAGCGCTTGATGAGTATTTCTTTACCTCTTCTATTGCCTCTTCACCATTCTCAACCATCGCATCCATATCAAGCTTATCCGTCATCATCAACAAAATTTCTGCAATCGTGATGGCAACATTTTCGTATATTTTTTGAGCTAACGCAAGAACTTCATTTTCACTCATTTGCGGATAGATTAGCTGAAGGTTTTTCAAAGTTAAATTACGTCTACGTTTTTCAAATTTAAAAAAGAGTAAAGCAACATTTTTACAGAGCGCATAGGTTGCATTATTGGGTAAAATCTTCGTTAAAGATAAGAAACTTTTCACCAAAAAATATTCTAAAAAATCCCTCATATAATCACTTTCAAAATAGAATTAAGCTAATATTGTATCTAAAATGAGCCAAAGAGGTACTTAATGATCTGTGTGTTTGACGTAGAGACCATCCCTGATACCAAGCTGATTCGAAATGTTCTGCATCTTGAAGGAGAAGATCTTGACGTTTCTCTTTTAGCGATGAAAGAACAAGAAGAAAAAACGGGAAGCAGTT
>Ga0302250_1002127_pt1 | contig 12940 bp, 12 predicted proteins | sample AAG_RA_Asp_MG_FD_193536 | JGI IMG/M metagenome (GOLD analysis project Ga0302250, IMG submission 193536) | Enriched activated sludge microbial communities from anaerobic digester in WTTP, New Holstein, Wisconsin, United States - AAG_RA_Asp | ecosystem: Engineered > Bioreactor > Anaerobic >... | reverse complement strand
ACGAGTTCCGCACGCCGCTGGTCGAGTTCATCCGCGAGCACAGCAGCGAAGCCGATCAGCCGTGGAACGAACTCATTACCGAACTGCTCCGCCAATGGGAAGCCAAGCAGAGCGGCCTCACCCAGGCACGCAAGCGGGAGTCGCTCGACCGCCTCCTGGCTGCCGGTGGGACGAACAGCGAGTTGCTGTTCGGCCGACTGCAGAACCTCATCCGCTCATGGTCTTCAAGCGAAGCCGCGTCCGACCAGATTGAACTCGCTGCGCATGTCGCCGAGGAACCCGAAAGCGTACCGGAAGCCCCCGCCCGCTCGCCGACGATGCCGCTCAGCCGCGCCAGCGAACTGCTGGCCGAAGTCCGCGAAGGCTTTGCCTTTACCCTGGAGACCATTCTCGCCACGCAACTCGGCGATGAACCGGAACTGACCCGCCAGGCCAAAACGCTCGCGGCCGCCGTCCGTGCGGCGACGACGCTCAAGATGCTCGACGAGCTGATGGCCGACATCAAGCGTTTTGCCTACCGACTCGAATTCGTCGCCGAGGACCGTGCCGAGTTGCGCTCCGGCACATTGAACCTGCTGCAACTCGTCATCGAGAACATCAGTGAACTGGTCGTCGACGACCGCTGGCTTAACGGCCAGATCGAAATCGTGCAGGAGATCGTCGCCCGCCCGATGAACCTGCGCACGATTCACGACGCCGAGCAGAGGTTGAAAGAAGTCATTTTCAAGCAAAGCCAGCTCAAGCACAGCCTGAGCGAAGCCAAGGAAGCGCTGAAGCAGCTGCTCGCCGGTTTCGTTGATCACCTCGCCGAATTTGCCGATTCCACCTCCGATTACCACGACAAGATCGAAGTCTGCGTCACCAAGATCAGCCAGGCCGAGGACATTACCCAGCTCGAAGACGTGATGGCCGAGGTCATTCGCGAAACACGCGCCGTCCAGCTCAACGCCCAACGCTCCCGCGACGAACTGCGCGCCACCCGCCAGCGTGTCGAAGACGCCGAACGGCGCGTCAATGAGCTGCAGGCCGAACTCGACAAGGCCAGCCGGCTGGTCCGCCACGACCAGCTGACCGGCGCCCTCAACCGCCGCGGCTTCGACGAAATCTACGACAGCGAAGTCGCCCGCGCCCGCCGCCGCCAGTCGCCGCTGTGCGTCGCCCTGCTCGACATCGACAATTTCAAGAAGCTCAACGATTCACTTGGTCACGACGCCGGCGACGCCGCCCTGATCCACCTCGTGTCTGTCATCCGCGACACGCTGCGCCCGCAAGACACCCTGGCCCGCTTCGGCGGAGAGGAGTTCATCATCCTGCTGCCGGACACAGGAGCGGAAGATGCCAGCAAGGCGCTGACCCGCGTCCAGCGCGAACTGACCCGACGCTTTTTCCTCGCCAACAACGAGAAGGTGCTGATAACCTTCAGCGCCGGTGTTACCGAAGTGCGGAACGACGACACACAGGCCAGAGCGGTCAAGCGGGCAGATGAGGCAATGTATACCGCGAAAGCGACGGGGAAGAACAGAGTTATATCCTGCGCGGACTGAACATCGAGCCCCCGACCACGTCTGGGCTACCGTCATCACCCACATCCGCATGCGTCATGGTTTTCTGTACCTGTGTGCCATTCTGGACTCGGCGACCCGCAAGGTGCTGGACTGGCGGCTATCGAACACGCTGACCACCGACTTCTGCACAACCGCGCTGAGAGAAGCCCTGGCGTGCTATGGCACGCCGGAGATCTTCAACACCGACCGGGGGTGCCAATTCACCAGTGCGGAATTGACGGATGTACTGAAGACGCACGACATCCAGATCAGCATGGACGGTCGCGGGCGTTGTCATGACAGCATCTTCGTCGAGCACTTGTGGTGGACGGTGAAACACGAATGGGTCTATTCAGTTGCCGAAACAGGCGAAGAAGAGTGGCGCGTGTTCGCCACGCAGTATAGCGTACTGACCATTGCCGTCATGCAACTGGCGCAGCCGATTCCGGCGTTCGAGTTCGATCAACGGATTGCGTGGTATCGCAGGCTTCTGATGCTGCCCGACGGGAGCGTTCGTGTCTGTTCCCCAGAAAATGAAAGGCGAAGCGCATTTTCTGGGGAACAGACACGAATTTCAGTGCAAATTGCTTGAAGCGACCCGGAAATCGGGTGAAAAAGCACGGTTGACGATGGGCGGAAGGGGCGGAGATACTTCGTGCATGGCGGTTGAAATTCCTATCCTTCACGACCAACTGACCGAGGCACTGAATCGCTGCAGGCTCGAGGAAATCATGGACAAGGAAGTCGCTCGCGCAGCCCGGCACGAAACATCGCTATGCGTCGCCTTACTGGATATCGACAATTTCAAGAAACTGAACGACTCAATGGGACACAACGCCGGTGACCAAGCGCTTGTCCACCTGGCCGCTGCCTGCCGTGAAACACTTCGCCCGCAGGATACGGTGGCACGTTACGGTGGCGAGGAATTCACCCCCCTTCTGCCAGAGACCGAACTCGAGGAGGCTGCCACTGCCATCACACAACTTCAGCGTAAACTGACCAAGAAATTTTTCCTGCACGACAACGACAATGTCCTGATCACTTTCAGCGCCGGCGTCACGCAAATGCGACCTGACGACAGCCAAGCCAGTATCATCGACCGAGCAGATCACGCAATGCACCACGCAAAACAAACAGGGAAAAACCGAGTCATCAAGGCGCCTGTTTGAAGCGCCCCCCCCAACTTCCAGCAGCCAAAACCATCCACCCGCCTATCCATTTCGCCCGGAATCCATAAATGAGCGCAAACCGTCATGTTGTCTACACCGTTGCAACCGGAAGCTTCGGAATCAGTGAAGATGCTTTCCCCTGCAATACCATGGCTTTCGACAAAATCTGCTTTACCGACAATCCTGACCTACGCTCCGAAACATGGAAGATCGTCCTAATGGAACCCGGTGGACTAGATCCTCAACGCGAGTCGCGCCGCCCAAAAATCCTCCCGCACAAGTACTTGTCGAACTATGAGTACTCACTATACGTCGATAGCAGCCTTCAGTTTCTGACCCCTCCTGAAGCCATTTTCTCGCTTTACGCAACCCCAGATCGCCCCAGCTTGCAAGCCTTGGCTCACCCTCGCAATTGCGCCTACGAGGAAGCGGAGGCAGTTATCCTATTGGGCTTTGATGCAGAGGTACGCGTCCGCGAGCAAATGGACTTTTATGAAGCAGCGGGATTTCCACGCCAAGCCGGATTAATTACCGGGACCATGCTACTTCGCCGACACAACGAGCCAGATCTCATTCGCCTTTCGGAAGCGTGGTTCGAACAGGTTCTCCGCTTTTCCCGGCGCGACCAACTCTCGCTTGATTTCGTGGCGTGGCGCAATCATTTCACCTACGGCCATTTGCCCGGCAGCATCGATGACAATCCGTTCGTCAATTGGCGACGCGGTGATCAAGCCCGAATCCCCGCGAACTTCGATGAACGCTATTACGTTTGGATGCACCCTGAAGTTCTCAACTCCGGACTATCTCCACGTGAGCACTACCTGAAGATAGGGCAGCCAAAGCACCTAACGTTCGCCCCGTCCGTAGACTTCCTGACGACGCTAGCCAACCGCTATCACTCAGACAAAGGTACCATCTACTTCAACGCTCACGGTTATGCCGAGGTATATGCCCATTACATGGCACCATTGCGCAAAATGCCATTCCGCTTGCTTGAATTAGGCCTGCTTCGCCACGACGTTCAAGCACGTAATCCCGGCGGCCCGTACGATGAAGCACCGAGTCTCTCGATGTGGAGAGACTACTGCCCAAACGCAGAAATCTTCGGCTTTGACATTGCCGACTTCTCAGCCTACCCATGCCCGAACGGCGTCAAAATCTTTCGCGGAGACATGGGAGCACCAAGTGACCTGGAATCGATGCTTCGGGAAACAGGCACCCCTATGGACATAATCATCGACGATGCGAGCCACGCCTCCCATCACCAACAAATAGCGCTAAAAACCCTCTTCCCCTATCTCACAGCCGGTGGCTATTACATTATCGAAGACCTCCACTATCAGCCCATTTCCCTCGAACCCAAAGGAGTCACAAAGACGCTGGAAGTGTTGCGGATGCTGGCTAATCGACGGCCAGTTTTCAGCAGCTATATTAGTCAGGACGATCTGAAAGCCTTGGCAAATGACATCGAGTACATACATTTCTATGATAGCCAGGATCGTAAATTTGGCCTGAATGGAACCGATGCGATCGCAGTCATCAAGAAAAAAGGCCGGGCAGCCGTAAAATCAACGCCGACAGTATCAGAATGAATTTCAAGGAGGCCTCGTGGAAAACACCGAAGTAATGCTCGAAAATGTAATCGAACAATTGGAAAACGCCCTCAAGAACGACGATTTATATCTAGCTCGCCAATTGTGCGCAGACATCCTCGTCAACTTCCCTGAGCAACCCGATGCAACCAGGATTCTTGGCTCGGTTTCCACAAAAATTGGACATAACGAAGCCAAACGGCGCTTCCCTGGTGCCAACTATCAAGAATGGCTCTCTGCGTTCCACCGAGTCCTTAAACCGCGCGGATACCTGGAAATTGGCATTGCTGGCGGCAACACCCTGGCCTTGGCCAGGGAGCCAAGCCTTGCCATCGGCGTTGACCCGGCATTCAAGATAGAGTGCTCACTACACGCCAGAACCCAGCTTTTCAGGACAACATCCGACCGCTTCTTCTTGGACTATGACATCAAGAAGCTATTGGGTGGCGACATTCTTGACATGGCTTTTCTTGACGGCCTGCATACCTTCGATCAAACGCTAAGAGACTTCATGAACGTTGAGCGTGACGGGCACAAACAAACCGTGGTGCTGGTTCACGATATTTTCCCGGTAGAACCGATTACTGCCATGCGTGAACGCATCAGTCAATTCTGGCTTGGAGACACATGGAAACTCATTCCGATCCTGCGACGCTTCCGACCGGATCTTAAGGTTTTCACCATTCCAACTTACCCCAGTGGATTAGCTGTCATTAGCAACCTGGACCCAAGCTCTGAAATCCTCGCCAACCATTTCGACGCGATCGTGGCTGAGTATATGACCCATCTCGATGAGGAAATCGAGAATGCCGAAGCCCACCTCAACATAATCCCAGCCACCCCGGCTGCAGTGTTCGGTGCAATCGGAGCCGCTTATTCAGAGTGATCGATGCGCTACCCACTGGCCCCACATCCCACCAAAGGCCTGTTCCAACGCCAGCGCAAAGCCGTCAGCATCCATCAAAAGGCTAGGTTGTGTTCAATCAGGTGACCATCAGCACCAGCGTTCCCACATCGATCGAAACGCCCTTTCCAGACTGCGCGCCATGCGCGGCGCGTCCATCAGCGGACTCACCAGCATGCGTTCACGCAACCCGGCGCGCATGGCCTTGAGTCGTTCGCGATCGGCTGCCAGGGCGACGGCGCGGGAGACATAATCATCCTTGTCCGTCGCGACCAGTTCGCCGAGTCCGACATTCTCGAGAATGACCTTGCCCATCCTCGACACCAGCATGTCACCCGGCAGGGTGACGTAGGGCACGCCCATCCAGATCGAATCGTAGCCGGTGGTTCCGCCATTGAACGGAAAAGGGTCGAGCCCCAGGTCGATGTCGTTGTAACTTCCGAAATAGGCTAGCTGCGGCTGGATACCGAGGATCTCCAGCCGCTCCGGTTGTACGCCGTGACGGCCAAACTGTTGATGGATATAGGCGATCAAGGCCCCGTCCCTTCCGCCCCGGGCAACCACGACCAACCGGGAATCGGGAACGCGATTGAGGATATCCGCCCAGAGTCTGATCGTCTCCTGACTGGCCTTGCGGAAGTTGTTCAGGCAGCCGAAGGTGAACGGGCGGCCGGTCCGCTCACAGGGAAGGCCGGGCAGAATCGGCACATCCGGAATGCCTGTGCGCACCCCATAGCAATCGGGCAACGGCCAAGGCGTTTCGGAGCACCAGGCGCCGGCTTCTAGCACCGGGTCCGGCGGGACGATGATGTAGTCGATGGCAGACATGCCGCTCGTTCCCGGGAACCCCAGCCAGGTCACTACGACGGGGGCCGGCTTGCGTGCCACCGCAAGCAGGCGGTTGCCTTCGGTATTGCCGTTGAGGTCGACCAGGATGTCGACCTCGTCGCTTTCGATCAACCGGGCCAGTTCCTCGTCGCCAACGGACACCACTTCGCGCCACCGGCTGACCGCCGCCCGGCAACGCTGGGTGACCTCGTCGACGGCCGGCGAGTTGTAATAAACGACGGACTCAACCTGTTCGGGATCGAACTTGTCCAGGAAGGGAAGCACGAAGGCGGCGACCGGGTGCGTACGAAAATCGGACGTCAGCCACCCGATCCGCAGTTTCCGCTCGCGACGCCGGTCGCGTCCCGGAAAGTTGTCGACGCGCAAATACGGACAGCATAAATGGGCATCGAACTCGCGTGCCAGTTGCAGCACGTCCTTCGCCGAGGATTCGCTCGAATGCACGAGCACCCACAGCGAATTCACGTAGGCGGTCGCCGACTTCGGGTTGACGGCCAGGGCCTTGCGATACTCGGCCAGCGCCTCCACGTTTCGCGCCTGATCCGAATACCAGCTGCCCAGATTGAGCAGCGCATTGACGTGGCGCGGGTCGACCGCCAGGATGGTCTCCGCGGCTAGGCGCGCCTTATCACTGAGGCCCAGTTTTGTATAAACGACAATCAGCGTGTTCCAGGCGCCAAGATTTTCCGGCTGGCGCGCCACCGCCATTTCCAGATTTTCACGTGCCACGTCGAGCTGACCGCGCGTCGTGAACAACAGCCCCATGTGCTCGAAAATCCAGTCGTCGGATACGCCGAGCTCGTGCGCCTTTTCCATGGCATCGATTGCCGGAATCGTATCGCCGCACTGCACCAGGGCGATGCCCAGCTTGGCCCAGACGTGCGGGGTATCGATGCCGAGCTCGATGGCGCGCCGGAAAAAATCGGCGGCCCGGCGCGAATTGCCCTGGGCCAGTTCGATGTCGCCACAGGCCAGCGCCACGTTCGCCGAATCGGGCGCCAGGGCAAGCGCCTGTTGCGCGCAGGGAGCCGCCTTGTCGATTTCCTCCCGGACGCGATACAGGTCAGCCAGGGACAACCAGGCTTCCGCATAGCCGGTATCCATGCGCGCAGCCTGCTTGAAATCAGTCAGGGCCGCGTCCAGTTCCCCCAAGTGCTGCAAGGCCATGCCGCGCAGGCAGTAATGTGCAGGCAGCAGCCCCTTGCCTGCTGCCAGGACCTTGTCGAGAATCCGCCGCGCGCCGCTCCAGTTGTCGGAAGCCACGTAAGCGCCACTCAGGGCGCAGGCGACCGCGCTGTCCTTCGGAGCCAGCGCGAGAGCCCGTTCGAGTTGAGCCACTCCCTCCCCCAGCTCGCCCATCCGACAACACGCTTCGCCAAGGCGCTGCCGGTATGATGCTGTATCCGGACTGAGGCCGACGGCGTGCTCGAAAAACACGCGCGCCGACTCTGCGTCGCCGACATGGGTTGCAATTTCGCCCAGACCGCACCAGGCGCGATGATTCTCCGGCTGGGCGGAGACGACGATCTCGAAAAGCTCGCCGGCCTTCTCGAAATCACCGGCCTTCGCTGCCATTTCAGCCAGACCCTGTTCATGCATGCGGCGCATCTTCGTAATCCGTCCATTTCTGTTCCCGGCCAGCCCGGGATGCGCAAGTATAGCCTTAGCCCGTCTCTTCAAAAAAACCCCTAAAGTTCTCCAGGACACATCCGTTAAGGGTCACAAGCGGTGAAATATTTTTCGCAAACCACATCGCTGAACGGAATTCAACCTCGACCACGCTCTTCCAAGGAGATCGAAAAATGGCACTCACCATCAACACCAACATCGCGTCGTTGAACGCCCAGCGCAACCTGAACACCTCCCAGAGCGCGCTCAAGACTTCGCTGCAGCGCCTCTCCTCCGGCCTGCGCATCAATAGCTCCAAGGACGACGCCGCCGGCCTAGCCATCGCCGAGAAGATGAGCTCGCAAAGCCGCGGCATGACCGTTGCCATGCGCAACGCCAATGACGGCATCTCCGTCGCTCAAACCGCCGAAGCCGGCCTGAGCACTGTCTCGACCCACCTGCAGCGCATGCGCGAACTGGCAACTCAGGCCGCATCGGGCCAGTACGACTCGACCAACCGCGCCGCGCTGGACAAGGAATTTACGGCGTTGGCCAGCGAAGTTGCTCGTGCCATGGACGCCACGAATTTCAACGGCACGAAATTACTCGATGGCAGCTACTCCAGTATCAACTTCCAGATTGGGGCGACGACCGGCACCGAGTCGAAGATCGCGATTACCATCGCTTCGGTCGACGTCTCCAGCCTGACCTCCATCAGCTCCGTCGCCGCGGCCACTGCCGCCATGAGCGCGCTGGATACGGCCATCAACACCGTCAGCAATAGCCGTGCCGACCTCGGCGCCCTGCAGTCGCGCTTCGAAGGCGTTCTGTCCCAGCTTTCGGCCGCCAAGGAAAACACCGACGCCGCGCGTAGCCGCATCATGGACGCCGACTACGCTGAGGAAACCGCGAGCCTGAGCCGCGCCCAGATTCTGCAGCAGGCGGGAACGGCCATGCTGGCCCAGGCTAACGCACTTCCGCAGAACGTACTCTCGCTGCTACAGTAAGCGACTGTTTCTCCACAAAGTCACTTTCTCAGTTCGAGGCTGAAGCGCGTGGGCGGAAACGCAAACGCGCTTTCAGCGCTTCTGGAAGGGAAAATTCATGCCTATCCAACCGATTGGTTCGACCGTTCAACCCTCCGTCGCACTGGCTGACACTTATGGCCAGACCAAGTCGCTCCAGCAGGGCGAAAGCGTCGGCGGCGCCCGGGGCCAGACTTCCGCGCCAGCGACCAACAGCGCCATCTCGCCACAGGAACTGCAGGAAGCTGTCGAAAGCATGAACGACTTTGTGAAATCGCTGCGCAACACCCTGAATTTCAGCATTGACAAGGACACGGGTCGTACCGTCATCAAGGTGATAGACCAGGCGACAGACGAAGTCATCAAACAGATCCCCTCGGAAGAAATGCTCGCCATCTCGAAGGCCATCGACAAGCTGAAAGGCCTGCTCATCGAACAGAAGGCGTAAAATCCCGCATCGAAAAACGCGTTTGAGAGCGCATTTGCCAGATCAATCAGCCAGGCAGGAGTTTATATGGCTACGATTACCTCGCTAGGAACAGGATCCGGACTGGAACTGGAGTCGCTGATCACCAAGCTGATGACGGTCGAAAAGGCGTCGCTGACCAGTTTGCAGACCAAGCAGGCGTCCTACGAAACCAAGATTTCCGCGATGGGAACGCTGCAGAGTGTTCTGTCCTCGCTGCAGACCAGCGCCAAGGCCATGAAGCCCGACCTGCTCGGCACGGCCACCACCAAATTCGCCTCCTATACCGCCTCGGTCACCAACACCGCCATAGCCAGCGCCACGGCGACGACCGGCGCTGTTGCCGGCAATTACTCGCTCGAAGTGGCGAAGCTGGCGGAAGCGCAGCGGCTGCAAAGCACTGCCTTCACCAGCAGCACCAGCAGCATCACCGCATCTGGCGGGTCCCTGACTCTGGACTTGGGCACGCTGAGCGGCGGGACCTACGTCGCCGACAGCAACCGCAGCTATACCATCGACCTTGCTGCAGGCGCCACGCTCGAGGACCTGCGGAACGCCATCAACTCCTCGGATGCCGACGTCTCCGCAACGATCATCAACGGCACCAACGGATCGCAACTTGTGTTGACCAGCAAGGAGGGCACGAACAACGTCATGCGCCTCACCGGATCCGGGATCACCGGTTTCGACTTCGACCCCGCCGCTACCGGCACCCAGGGCTGGACGCAAAGCAGCGCGGCAAGCGACGCCGAGTTCACCCTGAACGGTATTGCGGCGACCAGCCACAGCAATACGGTTACCGGTGTTCTCGACGGCGTGACGCTGGAGTTGACCGGCACGACCACCAGCGCGACGACACTCAAGATCGTCGAGGATTATTCAACGAACATCCAGTCTGCGCTGGAGTCCTTTGTTTCTGCTTTCAACTCGGCATATTCAAGCATGTCTTCCCTCGGAGCCTACAACCCCGAGACACAGGTAGCGGGCAAGTTGCAAGGCAACAGTACCTTGCGCTATGCCATGGACCAGATCCGGCAGTCTCTGTTCACCACGACTCCCGGAGACGAAAGCTCCGCCTACCAGACACTGTCGAACGTCGGGGTAAGCATCAGCGCCTCGGGCACCTTGTCCATCGACGAGACAAAGCTGAAAGCCGCCGTCACCGCCGATCCCGAGGCTGTTTCCAACCTCGTCGCCAACATCGGCACCAAGTACGACTCCATCGTGAACAACCTGATCGGGACAGACGGTTCGGTCACCATCGCCACGAACGGCCTGAAGACCACGGTCAGCAACCTCGAAGACCAGCAGGAAAGGTTGCAGCTTCGACTCGAAACGATCGAAGCGCGGTATCGTGCGCAATTTTCCGCACTGGATACATTGATATCGTCGCTAAGCACAACGGGCGACTACCTGACAAGTTTCATTTCCAGCCTCAACTCGGATAAGTGATCGAACATGTTTGGAAAAAGGTCCAGCCCCCTCGCTGCATATGCCGAAGCCGGCATCGTTGCCAAAGTCCAAGAAGCGTCACCGCATCAGTTGATACTTCTGTTGTTCGAAGGGGCTGCGTCCGCCATTGCTGTTGCCCGATTGCATATCGAGCAAAATGATATTGCGCAAAAGGGCAAGCACATCTCACAGGCCATCGACATCATCAGCAACGGCCTGAAACTCAGCCTCGACATGGAGGCCGGCGGCCAGCTTGCCGAACAGTTGTCCGCGCTTTACGACTACATGTGCAGGCGCCTGATCACGGCCAATATCGACAACGACACGGTCGCCCTCGACGAAGTCGCTCACCTGCTTGATGAAATCCATTCCGCGTGGAAAGAGATTGCTCCCACGAACACGGGCGCGTGAATCATGAGTAGCGGGCAACTTGCAAAAATCGAGGAAATCACGCTCGAAATGCAGGAAGCGGCCAGAGAAGAGAACTGGGCCGTGCTTGCCAGCCTTGAGAGCCGACGTATTGCCCTGGTTGAGACTGTTGACCGGACAGGACTGCGTACTCCGGAGAACCGGGCGCTCCTCGCTCGTATCATCGAAATCAATGCGAGTCTTGTAGAACGCCTCCAGAATCGAAAAACCGATATTAATTTGCTACTGAACGGGCTGTCAGGTCATTCCGAGCAGGATAGCTGATGATCCCGCCCGACATCGCCAGCCGTCTGCAAAGCTCTGCCGATGTTGCACTCCGCCCGGTCGCGCCAACCCAGCAACTGACCGACAAGCTCTCCGACCTGGTCGCCGGCCAGAAGGTAATGGCCGAGATCCAGTCGATGCTGCCGAACGGAACGTATCGGGCGCTGATCAACCAGCGGAACATCACGCTCGCACTACCGTTCTCGGCCAAAAGCGGCGACACGCTGGAACTGCTGGTCACGGAGTCGGACGGAAAAACCTCCCTCGCGGTGGTGTCGCACCAGCAGGCGAACGAGGGCAAAACAGCCCGGGACGCTGTATCGACGACGCTCAGCCAGACGGGGAAATTGATCGGCCAGCTTTTCTCCCGCGCTGACGAATCATCCGATGACTCAAAGGCACTGACACTCAACGGCAACCAGCCGATTGCCAGAACGCCGCCGTCGTCGGCGCAGGAACTGCTACCGCTGTTGAAGCAGGCGATCGCGCAGAGCGGCATGTTTTATGAGTCGCACCAGGCCGAATGGGTGGAAGGACGCTTCTCTCAAAACGCGCTGCTGCAGGAACCTCAGGGAAAGTTGTCCTCGCCGAATGCGTTCGCTCCAGCCAGCCCCCTCCCCCTGTCACAACCAGGCAATCCGGAGACATCGGCGCAAGGCAAGGAAGCACCTGTCGCGACAAGACTGCCCACGACCGATCCGGCAGCCTCGCCAAGGACCGTAAATGAGTCTCCCCCGCCTCAAGCATCCGGACATCTGATCGCCCCTCAGACGCAGCCGATCGTTCAGCAACAGCTCGATGCGCTGGCCACCCAGCATTTTGCCTGGCAAGGTCAGGTCTGGCCGGGACAGGAGATGCGCTGGGAAATCGAGGAGGATGGCCAACGTACCGGCGCAGACGAACCGGAGAGTGCGACGGGTTGGAGTACCCGCCTGAAACTGACACTTCCGACTCTGGGCAGCGTGAACGCGCAAATCCGACTGCAGGACCAGCAACTCGTTCTGGCCATCATCGCGGACAGCCCCGAAACCCGGGCGCTGATGCAGACGGAAACCGGACACCTGTACAAACAGATGACCGATGCCGGACTGAGTGTCACCTCAATCGGCATCAGCGACCCACAAGGCAATGGCTAAGGCATCCGGAGAAAAGGATTCACTGAAAAGCGCCGTCGCTCTGGTTTACGCCCAGACTGACGCCGCACCGCGCGTCGTCGCCAAGGGCAAGGGAATCATCGCCGAGCAGATCATCGCGCGGGCGCAGGAGAGCGGGGTGTATGTTCACGAATCACCCGAACTGGTCTCACTGCTCATGCAGATCGACCTGGACCAGCGCATCCCGCCACAGCTTTATGTGGCCGTCGCCGAGCTTCTTGCCTGGATCTATCGACTGGAGAGCGGCCGGCCCGCCGGCGCCCCACCGATCTATCAGGGGGACAAAACCTAGCCGCTTCGGGCGTGCCGGCTGCGATCTATGCCGTGGATTCCCTTTCGCGCTCCTGCTAGACTCGTTCGCGCCCTCTGGAATCAGGATCAGCGATGTCAAAAACGGTACAACCCGAATCCGCGGAACAAGTCCCCCCGCGCTTTGAACTCGAACGAATCGACGACTACAGCCAGTACCTGTTGCACGCGAGGG
>Ga0302250_1002123_pt1 | contig 12964 bp, 14 predicted proteins | sample AAG_RA_Asp_MG_FD_193536 | JGI IMG/M metagenome (GOLD analysis project Ga0302250, IMG submission 193536) | Enriched activated sludge microbial communities from anaerobic digester in WTTP, New Holstein, Wisconsin, United States - AAG_RA_Asp | ecosystem: Engineered > Bioreactor > Anaerobic >... | reverse complement strand
TAAGACGGAGCTTCAGCTTCGCAAACTTTACTACTGTTATGTGCGGATATGGTGAAATTGGTAGACACGCCAGACTTAGGATCTGGTGCCGAGAGGCGTGGGAGTTCGAGTCTCTTTATCCGCACCACTTTTTTAATAACTTTCATTTAAACCCTATAAAATAGAGATTTTTAGCAACTTTAAGTTTTCCAATTTCTAATTTTTCCCACCTATTTCCCACTATATTTTATAAAACTTTATAAAGTATCATTTCCCCACTCCATTAAACGGCACCCTTTCATCAATCTTTTGGATAATATTTTTTACTTTATCAATATCTTCAATGGATAATTTCAATTTCATATTTTTTAAATTTTGTATCAAGCTATCCATGTATTTCACATAGTTATCTTTATCCATTGGCTTTAAATGACGTATGGTAAAAATATCTTCTTTATTTTGATTAGCTCGAAGAATAGCACTCTCAATCTCTTGTTTCAATTTATTAAGTGTCTTGTCTATGTTTTTAAAACTCTTTTGGAGTTCTTGAAAATACTTCTCTTCAAATTTGAACACTTTAATCATGTTGTATTCACTCGTTAAACCATCTTTGATAATAATATCTCCAATAGTAAAATCGCTTGGATTAATTAGATTGTTTTCTTCAAATATTATTTCATTTCCAATGAGCTTATTACGGGTATTGTCATCATCCGTTTTGAGTAAAATTTTACTTTGTAAGTTGTTTAAAAGTTGCATTGGAATACTTTTGTCATCTATTTTTTGAAGAAAGACAATAATATAGATTTTAGCACTTTGGAATGACCCCACAACACTAGACACTCTTGAAACTGTTAATACGGTCGATAATGACCACATGAAACATCAAGAGGAGAAAGTAATTCCATGGCAAATAAACTATACACAGACGAGTTCAAACAAGAGGCAGTCAATCAAATTGTAAAAAATGGCTATCCCATTAAAGATACCGCACAAAGATTAGGAGTGCATCCTGATTCACTCAAAGCATGGATAAAAATCTATAGTAATCCTCAAAGTACCTCACAACACCAAGCTTCCAAAGATTTATCATCCGAGAATAGGAAGCTCAAAGCAGAATTAAAAAGAGTCACTGAGGAGCGTGACATTCTAAAAAAGGCCGCAGCATACTTTCAAAGAAACTTTTCACTACGTGAAACCGCATTTGCTAGTTTTGTCAAGAATCAAAAGTAAAGTACGCTTTTATTAAAGAGTATGAGCCATTTTATCCCGTGCGAAGAATGTGCAAAGCTTTGCAAGTCCATTTTAGTGGTTATTATGCATGGAATAAACAACCAGAATCAAAACGTGATAGAGATAATAAAGTGGTTTTACAACACATTAAAGAGGCTTATGAGCACAGTGGACGCATCTATGGATATCGAACTGTTACCAAAGATCTTATAGTATCAGGTATCAGTGTGAATAAAAAAAGAGTCGCAAGACTTATGAACATAGCCAAACTCTTTGGTGCAGGTGTCAAACAGAAAAAACCTCGTTATAAAAAAGGGCAGAGACATTTGGCACATCCTAACCATCTTGGGCAGTGATTCAATGTTCAAGAGCCAAATCACACATGGGTAACAGATATAATCTATATCAAAACACATGAAGGATGGTTTTATTTAGCGGTTGTATTAGACCTTTTCAGTAGAAAAGTTGCTGGATGGGCAACAAGTCATCGCATGACAACACAGTTAGCTCTAAAAGCTCTGGAAATGGCAACCTTTAGACAAAAACCACATCATGAAGTTATTGTACACTCTGATCAAGGATCACAGTATAGCTCTTACGAGTGGCAAGCACTCCTAAAAAAATACAACCTGATTCCTAGCATGAGCAGGCGAGGCAACTGTTATGATAATGCAGTGGCTGAAAGCTTTTTTAAAACATTTAAGCGTGAATGTGTCAAAAAACAGATTTATATTACACGAGAGGAAGCACAATCAGACATATTTTATTACATTGAAATGTTTTATAATTCAACCAGAAGGCATAGCTATCTTGGTTATATTTCGCCCAATGAATTTGAAAAAAGATATAATGAGAAATTAAATATGGCTTCGCAGAATTAGAGTGTGTCTACAAATGTGGGGTCATTCCAAAATACCGATTGATAGTCATGATGAACTAGGAGAAATTGCAACAGAATTTAATCTTGCAATGTACAAACTGCATCGAATGAAAGAAGCTCGAACACTCTTTTTACGAAACATTCTCCATGAACTTCGCACACCTGTGATGAAAGGAAAAATCCTCGCAAGCATCATCAAAGATGATGAATTTAAAGACCAACTCAGACAAATCTTTGTTCGACAAGAGGTGCTTTTAGGCGAAATGGTCAAAGTCGAAAAATTGGCTTCCAATGAATGGACTTTATCAACCAAAGAGTACCGTTTGGTTGATATTCTTGACCATGCGATTGACCTTCTTTTGATTCACAATACCAAACGTATTTCTATTAATGCTGAAGATACTACGCCTATTCTTATGGCCGATTTCGAGCTTTTAGCCACAGCCATTAAAAACTTATTAGATAATGCTCTTAAATACTCTAAAAATGATGTTATCGTAGATATACGCCCTAACCACATTAGCATTTGCAGTAATGGTGAAAAAATCCCTGAGCAGCGTTTGGATTTCACACGTGCCTTTAACCGCGACATCGAGAGTACGAACATTGGACTTGGATTAGGACTCTATATCGCCAATGCCATCATTACAAAACACGGATTTGATCTCATGTATCATCATGAAAAGGAAAAAAACTATTTTCGTATCTTTTTTCAACCTATCGCTCACGAACCTTATGAAGAAGTCGCTGAAACGTCTGAGTATCTCACACACTAACTCGTATTTGGAAACATTATGCAAAAAATTTATCTCGCTGGTCCAGAAGTCTTTTTACCCAATGCACTAGAAATAGGCGCTTCTCATAAACTTCTTTGTCAAAAGTATGGCTATGAAGGGCTATTTCCACTCGACAACACTATCTCAGGGAACAACCCAGCAGATGTTGCAACCGCTATTCGCCTTGCCAATCAAGCGATGATATACGAATGCGACATCGTCATCGCCAATCTCTCGCCTTTTCGAGGACCTGAGCCTGACAGTGGTACCGTTTGGGAAGTTGGTTTTGCGCAAGGACTAGGCAAGAAAGTCTTAGCCTACTCTACCGATATGCGCACGCTCAAAGAAAAAACACAAGCCATTTTAAATTTAGGTGATGCTTCTCGTGACACTTCGGGTATGGCTATTGAAGATTTTGGGCTGACGCACAATCTTATGTTTGCGCATTGTGTGGTGGCTTCAAACTTTGAAGCGTGTTTAAAGCTCCTAAAATAGGGCTTTAGCACGCATTCATCGTCAGAGTGCCTATCAATGGGCACATCTTTCAAACGTATGTCCCCTTAACAAAAATTATCGTAACGTATTTTCTTCATTGACAAACAAAAAATATAGTGCTACTATTTTGATAGTAATTAATTACTATCTTTTACAGGAGTGATTATGTCCTCAAAAGCTAAATATCTACCTGCCGATGAACGTCGTGCCATTATTGTAGAGTCTGTCATTACCTTGGCAGGATTGAAAAACCCGAGTGAAATTACAACCGCAGCTATCGCACAGCATATGCATCTAACACAAGGTGCTCTCTTTCGCCATTTTTCAAATAAAGAGTCGATTTGGCAAGCGGTTATGGAGTGGGTAGCGGAGCAGTTACTTTATCGCATTGATGAAGCTTCCAAAGATCGTAAATCCGCGCTAGAAGCGTTAGAGGCTATGTTTATCACACATATTGAGTTTGCGATTGAATATCCTGGCGCTCCTAGAATATTATTTGGTGAGTTGCAACGTTCCGAACAAACGCCAGCAAAACTGGCAGTTCATCAGTTAATTCAAAATTATAGCGAGCGGTTATGGCGTTTGATGGAGAGAGGAAAAGCTAACCAAGAATTTGCACCAACGCTAGATTCCCAAGCTGCGTGTATGCTTTTCATCGGAACCATTCAAGGATTGGTCATCCAATCGTTGCTTGCGGGAGATGTAAGTCGTATGCGTACCGATGCTTTAAGAGTCTTTGCTATCTACACACAAGGCATTATAAGGAGTCAAAAATGAATCCTACCTCTGTAAAAGGACGTACCCTTACACTCCTAGCTGTGATTATCTCCCTACTGGTTCTTTTTATCTATGTTGCATTACGTTCAGGGCCACTCGCACCCGTAGCTGTAACCCTCACGACGATAGAATCCAAACCGCTTACACCCTCAATTTTTGGTATAGGAACAGTCGCATCTCGGTATACCTATAAACTTGGACCTATTCTTACAGGGCGTGTTCTTCGCATTCATGTCAATGTAGGGGATCACGTAAAAGCGGGCAGTGTCTTGGCGGAGATGGATCCTGTTGATCTTGACGCGCGCATTCTCTCCCAACAAGCAACACTTAAACGTGCTGATGTAACACTCAAAGAAGCCAAAATTCGACAAACATACGCACACACACAAATGCAACGATACGAAGCATTGTTCGATGTTCATTCAACCAGTGAAGAGATTGTGACAACAAAACGCCAAGATTTTCTCATTGCCGACACCTCTTTAGCTGCCGCACAAGAAGATGTAGCACGCACACATACCGATTTGGACGCCCTTTTGGCACAACGTAACAGTTTACGTCTTATTGCCCCTGTGGATGGCATAGTAACGCTACGAGACATTGATCCAGGGACAACGGTTGTTGCGGGACAATCCGTCGTGGAGATGATCGATCCTAAAAGTATCTGGATCAATGTACGGTTTGATCAAATTGCGACACAAGGCTTAACGCAAGGGCTTTTGGCACAAATCGTTTTACGTTCCCAAAAAGATCATTTATTCCAAGGTCATGTCGTGCGACTTGAACCCAAAGCCGATTCTGTTACAGAAGAACTCTTGGCTAAAATTACGTTCGATGCATTACCAGAGCCGTTACCTCCACTAGGAGAGCTAACGGAAGTTACAGTGGATTTACCTCCTTTGCCCGCAAAAGCGACCATACCCAATGCCGCTGTTCGAAAAAATGGACAAACGGTTGGTGTTTGGGAAATTATAAATGAAAATCTTCATTTCACACCAATCAAACTAGGAAGTTCAGACCTGAATGGCTCTGTGCAAGTGCTTGAAGGACTCAAAGAGGGTTCTCGTATCGTCGTGTACAGCGAAAAAGCCTTGAGTTCTAAAAGTCGTATTCGTATTGTTGATAAAATTGCGGGTACATTTCAATGATTAGTTTAGCCGGAAGAGACATTCTTCATACGTGGGGAAAATTTGTATTTACCGGCGTAGGATTGGGATTGCTTATCGGCGTAACCCTCGTTATGGCGGGGGTTTATAGAGGAATGGTTGATGATGCAAAAGTTCTGCTGGATAACAGTGGTGCCGATCTATGGGTGGTGCAAAAAGATACCTTAGGGCCTTACGCCGAATCATCGAGCATCAACGACGATCTGTATCGAAGTATTCTTTCCCTTCCGGGTGTTCATCATGCTGCCAATATCACCTACTTAACAATGCAAGTGCACAAGGATGAACAAGATGTGCGTACCATGGTTGTGGGCGTCACAGCGGGAAACTTGGGTATGACACCTGGTTGGCCAACGTACCTTGTTGCAGGACGTCAATTGACCCGTGGTCATTATGAGGCGGTAGCAGACATCGCTACTGGTTTTAAACTCGGAGACGTTTTAAAAATTCGACGCAATCATTACACGGTTGTGGGATTAACCAAGCGTATGGTCTCATCCAGCGGTGATCCTATGGTGTTTATTCCGCTCAAAGATGCGCAAGAGGCTCAATTTTTAAAAGACAACGACGCAATTTGGCAAGGGCGCTATCGTACAGAAGCCAACCCAGCATTTAATCGCCCCAATGTACCCGATCTTCTTGATGCCATCATCGCATCGCAAAGTACAAATTCATACGTCAATGCTGTTCTTGTAACCCTAAAAGAAGGATATAGTGCTGCTGACGTTGCCGAATCGATTCAACGCTGGAAACGTTTAACCGTCTACACAAGAGCCCAAATGGAAGGAATTTTAGTCGGTAAGCTCATCGCTACTTCTGCAAAACAAATCGGTATGTTTTTAGTCATTCTAGCGATAGTGAGTGCTGCCATTGTGGCATTTATTATTTACACGCTTACGATGGATAAAATTCGAGAAATTGCCGTTTTAAAGCTTATCGGAACACGCAATCGCACCATTGCTTCGATGATTATGCAACAAGCAGTTGCCTTGGGCGTTATAGGATTTGTCGTTGGAAAAATTACAGCAACTTTTTCCGCTCCTTTTTTTCCAAAATACGTCTTACTCGTTCCTCAAGACACCATTGTAGGCTTTATATGTGTTATTTTGATTTGTATCATCGCCAGTCTTGTGGCAATTCGTATGGCAATCAAAGTTGATCCGGCTGAGGCCATTGGAGGTTAATATGCAGGGCAAAGGAATACGTATCGAAAATCTCAAAAAACGTTACGGTACAGGAAACACCGCCGTGGACGCCTTAAAAGAGGTTAATATGGAAGTGGCGCCTGGGGAAGTCGTTGGATTGATTGGACCATCGGGATCTGGGAAAAGCACATTGCTCAAATGCTTAGGCGCAGTGATTGATCCAACGGAAGGACGGATGATTTTAGGGGATGACGTCATTTATGATAACGGTTGGAATGTACGAGATTTACGAGCGTTAAGACGTGATAAAATTGGATTTGTCTTTCAGGCTCCCTATTTGATCCCTTTTTTAGACGTGATCGACAATGTGGCACTGCTGCCCATGTTGGCTGGCGTTTCCAATGACGAAGCGAGAAAAAAAGCGATGGTACTCCTAGAGGCGCTTGACGTGCATCATCGAGCATTTGCGATGCCTTCGCAACTCTCAGGAGGCGAACAGCAACGTGTAGCCATCGCCCGTGGACTTGTCAATCGACCACCGGTTATTTTAGCAGACGAACCAACCGCTCCGCTTGATTCCGAGCGCGCGATGGCGGTTATTCGCATTTTAAATGAGATGGCTAACAAGTACGAGACGGCTATTATCGTCGTAACACATGATGAAAAAATTATTCCAACGTTCAAGCGTATTTACCGTATTCGTGACGGAATAACGCAAGAAGAAGCGGGAGAAGGACGCAATTTTGTCTGATTTTTTAGAAGGAACAACAATGATGAATGGTTCAGATTTTTTCAACAACAAAGTCTCCTATCAACACAAAATGCGATTGGTATTGTCTGCATTTTGGGTGTTTGTTTTCAGCGGTTGCGCCGTTGGACCCGATTTTAAATCACCCGAAGCTCCTCAAACGACGCAATACACCCAAACATCATTACCCTCAGAAACAGCTTCATCCAACATTTCTTTGGGAGAAGCGCAACGCTTTGTTGATGGAGATTTCGTTCAAGAGTCTTGGTGGCATTGCTTTGGCTCAAATGCGTTAAATCAGCTCATTGAAGAAGCACTCAAATCCAGTCCAACCTTAGCAAGTGCAAGCGCCAATGTCAGACAAGCGCAAGAGCTTTTAGCTGCCTATGCAGGTTCAAGCGACTATCCACAAGCGGAATTGCTACTAGGCGCTCAACGCCAAAAAACAAGCCCAAGCACACAAGGCTTAAGCGGTGAATCGCGCCAGTATACTCTGTATACGACGGGAGCAAATGTTCATTATAATTTAGACTTTTTCGGAGGCAATAAGCGAGCGCTTGAATCATTGGCGGCGCGGGTGGATTACCGTCGTTTCGAATACGAAGCAACCCGTTTAAATCTAATAGCCAACATCACCACAGCGGCCATTACACGTGCGCGTCTTTTTGAACAAGAAGAAGCCTTAAATGCCACGGTGCTTCTTCAAGAAAAACAACTCGAGATTACCCATGGTCGCATACGTTTCGGACAAGCTTCTCAAGATGACATGTTAAGTTTGCAAGCTCAAGTTGAGCAGGCACGCTCCGAAGCAATTATGCTACGTAAACAAAGAGGTGAGATTGAGCACCTTTTGGCTATGTTATCTGGACATACTTCTAGCAAAGTGCAAATCCATGCCTTTAGATTGAGTGAGTTTACATTGCCTACGAATTTGCCATTGGTGGTTCCTTCCAAGTTGGTGAGGCAACGACCTGATATTCAAGCGTCAGAGGCATTATTGCATGTTGCAAATGCGGATTATGGGGTAGCGATTTCAAAACTTTATCCCCAAATCAATCTCAGCGCCAATCTTAGCGCGCAGGCCTTAAGCACCGGAACATTGTTCAATGCTAACTCTACTGTATGGAACGTCATAGGACAGATAACCCAACCTTTATTTAATCCCGGATTGCCTGCTGAAAAGAGAGCGGCATTGGCAGCGTTTGATGCTGCGGCGGCCAATTATAAAAATGTCGTAGTGGAAGCTTTTAGAAACGTTGCCGACACCTTAAATGCGATCGAACACGATGCCCAAAATCTTCGTGCCCTAACCATCGCAAACAATGCGGCACAAACCTCTTTGAAATCCGTCCAACGCCAATACGATCTAGGCTCAGCCAGTTACCTACAACTCTTGGTTGCTGAACAACAAGCACGCCAAATTGAAATCGGTACGATTGCCGCGCAAGCCCAACGCCTTATGGACAGTGTGCTGTTATACCAAGCCACAGGAGGAGGACTTTAGCCATAAGATTCTCTTTTCGTTTTGCTTTGTTATAATGTTTCCAAAAGAGTATAAAAAAAGGAGAAACGCGTCATGCTTGTCGGACTCTATGTTTTTATGGTTTTTATACTTTCTAGTTTTATGCAGACAGCGACGGGTTTTGGCTATGCCATCATAACCGCACCTCTTTTAGCGCTTGTATTGGAACCCAAAGAAACCGTGATGGTAACGATGCTTACGGGGCTGATCATCCGACTTATGATGATGAAAACAACGCAACATGATGGCAGCTTTAAAGCCATCGCTCCCTTCATTATTGCCAGTCTTCTAGGTGCCATTCCTGGGGCATTTGTTATACGTATCATTAGCGGTGATTTGCTGAAACTCTTTATAGGTCTCCTCTTACTTGTTTTCACCTCTATTTTATGGAAAAATGTTTACTTTCCCATCAAAAACCACACCTTTGCCAAAGCCATTGCAGGCTGGCTCAGCGGTTTTCTTGCTACGACAACGAGTGTCAATGGGCCACCGATTATTTTGTATTATCTCAATGCCAAAGAAGAAGAGAACACGAGTGCTCTTAGAGGAAACCTTACCCGTTACTTTTTGCTTATCAACATAGCCTCTATCATCATTTCCTATGTTGCGGGTACGCTCAAATTGGAAGAGTTATGGCTTACAACATTGATCTCTATTCCAGCGTTATACTTAGGATTTTATCTTGGAGAGAAGTTTTTTCACCGCATCAATGCAGAAGTTTTCAAAAAAATGTCATTAGTTATGGTTTTTCTAAGCAGTCTAGCATTGATTGGTGCGTCATTTATGTAAAAAGCTCTTTATTGGCTCAATCTTCACTCAATTTGTTCTTAATTTTATCAAAGGTGGCTTCATCGATTTCACCGCGAGCAAAACGCTTTTTAGCGATATCAAGAGAGTTTTCTTCTTGATTTTTTCCAGATGAAGAACAACTGCTTGAGCGCATCATAAAAAATAAGACAATCATTACAGGAACCAAAAAAATCCAAGGCATGAAAAATCCATGCGCCATCCATCCGTTCATAAACATCGCTTGCTCCTTTTTATCAGTTAATATCATTGTAGTACGAATATCTAAACATAATGTTAAATATAACTTTCACAAAGTTCTTGTGTCTTTTTTTCTCAGTTTTTTTCGATAAAATAGATTTATTAAGAAATTATTAGGAATAAAATGGAAGAGTCATTTAGTGATATTGAGAAGAAAGTAGATCTCTTTTTAAAACAGTTTGATATTGAACACCATAAGGTACATGATACTATTTACTGTTTTGAAGAGAATGAAATGAGCGAAATCATCTCACTCCTTCATAATTGCAAACTTCCTAAAAAATATCACTCTTATAAAGATGTCCTGCAAGACAAACTTTTTCATTCCCTTGAATTAGAAAAAAACGATCTTGTCTTGTGCTCCGATGGGATCATCTATATCAAGCTTTTTTTTCAAATAGAATCACCCGAAGAGACTCCAGAACGAAGAGCGTGTGGATTATCTCCTGAGGTTCTTGAAACATATAAACAACAATTTTTTCCTAACGATTCACATAAAGAAAAGATTTTCGCACTTCATCATTCTGTCGTCGAAGATATTCTTAGCTTTCGAAAAATCACACCAATGGAATTTAAAAAAGTTTTCATTCCTGTATTGATAAACATAGTTGAAATTGTCGTTATCATGTACAGTGATTTGGAAGATTTACGTACAATTCGAGGTATGACACTTTATCTGTTACGCGAAGTTTTTGATGATCTGATGCTTTTTATTGCTGAAGATATTCTCTTTAACTTCTCCAATGAAGATAGAAAAGCAATTGAATTTTTGAACTTTTTTAGTATCAATGAAACCATTGATGCTCATGGAAAACGCCATAAACCAAACCCTATTTTAGATGAGAGCAACCATGCTTGGAATATGACAACCATCAGGTCAACCATGATCCAACATAAAAAATCCAAACAAGCTCTTTATGATAAAAAGAATTCGCTTATTTCGATCAAAAAGAAACTCGACACTCAAAAAATAGAACAAAATGAACTCTCGAAACAAATGCTTTCCACTGAAAAAGAGATAGAAGGGAAAATTACCAATATTCACAAAACACTTCAAAAACTTCAAGAATCAGATGCAGAAGAAGTTACATTTGTTGAAAATGGGGAAGAAAAACTCTTTAACTCTAAACTTTTAATGGCCAAAATGTTTAAAAAAGAAGATGAACTTTTTAATCAACGAACAAAAACTCAAAGAACGATTAAAGAGCTAGAACATGCAATCGCCAATAAGCAAAGAGAAAGTATTATGTGGGAAAAGAAATACACTGAAAGCAAAGAGATTATTGCAACCATAGAGGCCAATGGACACCCTATCGATAAACAATTTGAACGTATTCAAAGAGCACTCGCCAAAACCTTAACAAGACGCTAAACTAAACTTTTTATAAAAAATAGAGTTAGTTACCTAATTGTCTTTGTTGTTAAAGCTTTCTGCACTAGAGTTTCTAAAGAGATAATTTTTATCTTATATAACTCTATTAAGAAAGGTGCAAAAATGGCATATTCTAGACCAACGTATAAACCTCGTTATGAAAATTTTATTGGCGGTGAGTGGGTTCCACCTTTGAGTGGCGAATATTTTGACAATCTTTCCCCCGTGGATGGCGAACTTTTAACTAAAATTCCAAGATCATCTACAGCCGATGTTGATGCCGCTGTTGCTGCGGCAAAAAAAGCCTTTGAATCTTACAAACATACTTCCGTCATTGAGCGAAGTACGCTTCTTAATAAAATTGCCGATAAAATCGAAGCAAATTTAGAAAAACTCGCAATTGCTGAAACACTCGACAATGGTAAAGCCGTACGCGAAACACTTAATGCTGACATTCCTTTAGTGATTGATCATTTTCGCTATTTTGCTTCTGTCATCCGAAGTGAAGCAGGAAGTGTGGCAGATCTTGATGAAAATACCATCTCACAAGAAATTTATGAACCTCTCGGCGTTGTAGCTCAAATCATCCCTTGGAACTTCCCTCTTTTGATGGCAGCATGGAAAATCGCTCCTGCCATTGCCGCTGGTAACTGCGTGGTCATCAAACCAGCCAGTGCAACACCAATGTCTATTTTACTCTTGATGGAAATCATTCAAGATGTCCTTCCAAAGGGCGTTGTCAACGTCATCAATGGCGCAGGTGGAAAGATTGGTAAACACCTCTCTACACACCCCGACATCAAAAAAGTAGGTTTTACAGGAGAGACGACCACGGGTCAGCTCATCATGCAGTACGCGACCGAAAACATCATCCCTTCTACTTTGGAACTCGGTGGTAAATCACCAAATATCTTCTTTGAGTCCATCATGGAAAAAGACGATGAATTTTTTGATAAAGCCATTGAAGGACTCGTTCTCTTTGCATTTAACAGCGGTGAAGTCTGCACATGCCCTTCACGTGCACTCATTCAAGAGTCTATCTACGAGCCGTTTATGAAACGTGTTTTAGAAAGAGTCAAAGCCATCACGCAAGAAAATCCACTTGATCCAGCAACCAAAATGGGAGCACAAGCTTCGGTCAATCAGAAAGAGAAAATTCTAGACTACATCCGCATTGGTAAAGAAGAAGGGGCGGAGTGTTTGATTGGTGGAGAAGAGTATAAAAACAAAACCTTCCCAAAAGGAAACTACATCAAACCGACCATCTTCAAAGGGCATAACAAAATGCGTATCTTCCAAGAAGAGATTTTTGGACCTGTGCTGTGTGTCACAACCTTTAAAGATGAAAATGAGGCTCTTGCCATCGCAAATGACACCATTTATGGTCTAGGCTCAGGCGTTTGGTCACGAGATGCGCATCAACTTCATAAAATGTCTCGAGGCATCGAAGCGGGACGTGTATGGGTTAACTGCTACCATCTCTATCCATCGCATGCCTCTTTTGGTGGCTATAAAAAATCAGGCATTGGACGTGAAACACACATGATGATGCTCAATGCGTATCGCCATACGAAAAATATTTTGACGTCATTTAATAAAAATAAACTCGGATTTTTCTAAACTGTAAAAGCATGGGCTAAAACCCATGCTCCTTACGCAAAGGAGCTAAAATGAGCATCCATCGTCTTATCGCAACGCCTGAGGCTCTAAAAGTCATTGAAATGCTCAAAAATGAATACGGTGAACTTGTTTTTAACCAAAGTGGAGGCTGTTGTGATGGTACAGCACCGATGTGCTATGAGAAAAAAGATTTTCATGTTCCTT
>Ga0302250_1002122_pt1 | contig 12974 bp, 9 predicted proteins | sample AAG_RA_Asp_MG_FD_193536 | JGI IMG/M metagenome (GOLD analysis project Ga0302250, IMG submission 193536) | Enriched activated sludge microbial communities from anaerobic digester in WTTP, New Holstein, Wisconsin, United States - AAG_RA_Asp | ecosystem: Engineered > Bioreactor > Anaerobic >... | reverse complement strand
GTAGACCATACTGTCAGCCTGGTTTTTGGCTTCGATGGTTTCGCGCTTTTTCTTGTCTTCCTCGGCATGGGCTTCAGCATCGCGCACCATTTTGTCAATCTCTTCCTTGGACAGGCCGCTGGAGGCAGTAATGCGGATGGACTGCTCCTTGCCGGTGCCCAAGTCCTTGGCAGAAACATGCACGATACCGTTGGCATCGATATCGAAGGTGACCTCGACCTGCGGGATGCCACGCGGTGCCGGTGGAATGCCGGTCAGCTCGAAGTTGCCCAGGGTCTTGTTGTCGCGGGCCATTTCGCGTTCTCCCTGCAGGACGTGGATGGATACAGCCGGCTGGTTGTCCGCTGCTGTGGAGAATACCTGGCTCTTGCGGCAGGGGATAGTGGTATTCTTTTCAATCAGCTTGGTCAATACGCCGCCCAGGGTTTCGATGCCCAGTGAAAGCGGAGTAACATCCAGCAGGAGTACGTCTTTTACATCGCCTTTGAGTACGCCGCCCTGTATGGCCGCGCCTACCGCAACCACCTCGTCCGGGTTGACACCTTTATTGGGAGTTTTGCCAAAGATGCTTTCAACCCTCTTCTGGACTGCAGGCATGCGTGTCATACCGCCCACCAGGATGACCTCGTCAATATCGGCAGGAGAAAGACCGGCGTCTTTCATGGCGATACGGCAGGGACCATCCAGTCTGGCCAGCAGGTCGTTACAGATGGACTCCAATTTGGCGCGGGATAGTTTCATAGTCAGGTGCTTGGGACCGGATGCATCAGCTGTGATGAACGGCAGATTGATGTCGGTCTCCATGGAGCTGGAAAGCTCGCACTTGGCCTTTTCAGCAGCTTCTTTCAGGCGCTGCAGGGCCATCTTATCGCCGCGCAGGTCAATGCCCTGATCTTTCTTGAACTCGTCAGCAATCCAGTCGATGACCAGCTGGTCAAAGTCCTCACCACCCAGAAAGGTGTCGCCGTTGGTGGATTTAACCTCGAAGACGCCATCGCCCAGCTCGAGGATGGAGATATCGAAGGTGCCGCCGCCCAAGTCGAATACGGCAATTTTCTCATCTTTCTTTTTGTCCAGACCATATGCAAGGGCTGCGGCGGTAGGTTCGTTGATAATGCGCAGGACGTTGAGGCCGGCGATCTTACCTGCATCCTTGGTTGCCTGACGCTGAGAGTCGTCGAAGTAGGCCGGTACGGTGATGACCGCATCAGTTACTGTGGTGCCCAGATAGTCTTCAGCGGTTTTTTTCATCTTCTGCAGTACGATGGCGGAAATTTCCGGCGGTGAATAGCGCTTGCCACGCACCTCTACCCAGGCGTCTCCGTTATCGGCCTTGACGATTTTGAATGGCGAGATGGAGATGTCTTTTTTGACGGCATCAGTGTCATATTTGCGGCCGATCAGGCGCTTGATGGCGTACAGGGTGTTTTCCGGGTTGGTGACCGCCTGGCGCTTGGCCTGTTGGCCCACAAGGCGCTCGTCGCTGTCAGAAAAAGCGATCATTGACGGTGTGGTGCGACTACCTTCGGAGTTGGCTATAACAACCGGTTCGCCACCCTCCATAATTGCGACGCAGGAGTTGGTGGTTCCCAGGTCAATTCCAATAACTTTACTCATAGGTTTGGTTCCTCCTTATCTGGATCTTTCTATTTATCAAGCTAGTAATCGATATCTTAAATTACAAGGGGCGAATGTAAAAAACGTTGGATGCGGTCATTTTTTGTATCCCAAAGGACATTATACAGACAGCTATTTTGCCGCAGTGGAAACCGATACCATGGCTGGCCTGAGCAGCCGCTCCTTGAGCATGTACCCTTTCTGGAACTGGGTGACTACAGTGTTGGGCGGATGCTCATCCGTTACCACCTGGGACATGGCCTGGTGGTAGGCAGGATCAAATGGTGCTCCGGCGGATTCGATAGGGGAAACGCCAAATTTTTTCAGGGCGGTCAGCAGCATGTTGTGGGTCATGCGAACACCTTCCACCAGTGCCGGCAGTGTGTCTTCATTGGCATGCTCCAGGGCGCGTTCCAGGTTGTCTACCACCGGCAGGATCTCTTCAATCAGTGATTTGTTGCAGTAGCTGAGCAGTTCTTCCTTTTCCCGATTGGCTCGTTTTCGGAGGTTTTCCATGTCTGCCCGCTCGCGCAGGAAGCGGTCCCAGTTTTCCTTGCTTTCCTTGTCCTTTGCTGCCAGCTGCTCTTCCAGCTGTTTTATTTGTTCTTCCGGGGTAATCGGCTGCGTAGTTGTTTCTTCCTGCTTGGATTGATTGAGGTGAGGCGTTTCTGTGACAGGCTCGACCTGTTCGTGCTCGTGCTTTTTCATGTATGCGATTCCTTTTGCTGGATAATATTTGTAGTCAGACCGATCAGGGGGTTATCCGCCCCCCAGCAGTTTACTGACCAGTTTTGCTGTGTAGTCTACGATGGGGATCACGCTGGAATAACCCATGCGGGTGGGGCCGATGACCCCCAGCATGCCGACGGTATTGCTGCTGGTGACAAAGCGTGATGTGATCAGGCTTAGTCCTGCTGTCTTGCTCAGCGGAGTTTCTGCACCGATATAGATGTGGACGCCTTCCGCATCGGCACACTGGTTCAACAGCTGCAGCAGATGCCCCTTTTCTTCGAAGGTGCGGAATATCTCGCGCATCATGTTCACGTCGCTGAATTCCGGTTGTTCCAGAATGCGGGACTGGCCCTCCACATAGATATCGTCTGGCGCCTCGTAGACAGCCTGCTTGCTGATCTCCAGGGCCTGGGCCAGCAAGCGGTCGTAGAGTATCTTCTCCTTGTTCATTTCTGACAGGATGGCATTTTTGGCCTGGGCAATGGTCAGCCCCTGCATCAGGGAATTCAGGTAGTTGCCCATCTTGACCAGGTCGCTCTGATTGAATTCCCTATTGGTGTCAATCAGCCGGTTGTGAACGGTACCATTCTGTGAGACCAGTATTGCCAGAATCTTGCGTGGCGCCAGCAGGATGAACTCGATATGGCGGAATACATCGGCGCTGAAACTGGGGGCAACAACAATACCCATATAATTGGAAAGTGATGAAAGCGTATGGCTGGTCGCCTTGAGCACTTCACTAACCCCGGTGCCTTCCTGCCGGCAGCGCCGGATGATTTCTCGTTTTTCATTTCTGGTGACCTGGCGCAGCGAAACCAACGAATCGACGTAAAAGCGGAAGGCCTTTTCCGTTGGGATCCTGCCTGCAGAAGTGTGCGGTGAGATCAGCAGGCCCAACTCTTCCAGGTTGGCCATAACGTTTCTGACCGTTGCCGGGGAAAGGCTCATGGCGTGCCTGCGCGCCACGCTGCTGCTGCCGACCGGCTCGGCAGTGGCGATATAGTCTTCCACTATGGCTTCAAGGATTTGTCTGCTTCTTGGTGACAGGTCAGGTTTAATCATATCGTGTCCCTAAAAAAATAGCACTCATGACAGCAGAGTGCTAAATCTGTATCTGAATTTAATCAGTGCCTCGGGGTTTGTCAAGGGAATTCCCCGGAAAACAAACGCTCTTAAATACCCTTAAATGGCTTGCCAGAACAGTGGTAAAGGGTATATATTTATCAATCTTTTTAGACAGATTGGAGTGTGGCAGCCCCTGCGTCTGGGAAACCGGTACGCTGATGGGACTGCTTTGAAAGTAAATATGGAAGGGGCGTGAGCGGATGGCGCCGTCAAGCTATAAGCGCGGGCATAATCGCAAGAGATATCCACTGAATATAGTCATACCTTTTCTGGTTATTGCCCTGGTTTTCAGTGTCATGATCTGGAAAAAGCATCGTGACAGCCGCAGGCCGGTTCCAACCCCCAAAATCAGTGAGCCGGCGGGGCGTCCGGAAATTGTGCTGTTTTTTGTGGCTGATGGCATCCGGTTGGCCCGCGAGGCCCGCGAGATCGACCCCTGCCAGGACGATACCGAATGCATGAAGGATGTGATGGCCGAGCTTTTCAGCGGTCCGGTGGGAGAACTGAATGATGCCGTGCCGGAAGGTGTGCAGCTGAATGACCTGAAGATCGAGTCGGACACGGCTATTGTCACGCTGAACAGCAAGTTTGCCACCGAACTCAAATCCGGGAGTTCGGCAGAGATGATGGCGGTGTATGCAATCATTAACACGATCTGTATCAATTTCCCCAAAATCAGCAAGGTTAAACTTGAGATTGAAGGAGATAGAGGCGGTAAGCTTCGGCATCTGGATATTTCCGAACCGCTGCCTCCTGAATATGATCTGGAACAGCCGGCACCGCAAGCAAACGGCGCTGTTGCCAAAACCAAAAACAACGACAGGAAAGGGAAGCAATGAAATCATTCCGCGATGCGATAAAGGAACGCGTACTTATACTGGACGGGGCTATGGGCACCATGCTCCAGGCCAGAGGGCTCAGGCCGGGACAATCCCCCGAAGAGCTCAATCTGACCATGCCGGATGTGGTAGCATCTGTTCATCGCGAATATGTGGAAGCAGGTGCTGATATTATCATTACCAATACCTTTGGCGGCAGCCGTTTCAAGCTGGCCCATTTCGGTCTGGAGGACCGACTGGCGGAGATCAACGGCAGGGCGGTGGAGATTGCCCGCAAGGTGGCTGGAGACAAAGCCTACGTGGGGGCCTCTATCGGACCAACCGGCCAGTTCGTAGAACCGGTGGGAGAGGTTTCATTTGACGACATGAAGGCCGCTTTCCGCGAACAGGCTGAGGCGCTGATCGCCGCCGGGGCAGATCTGATTTCGCTGGAAACGTTCCTGGATATCAAGGAGATCCGGGCCGCCGTGATTGCCATCCGCGAGATATCCTCCGATATCCCGATTATAGCCATGCTGACCTTTGATGATAACGGCCGTTCTGTGCTGGGTACCTCCCCGGAGGCAGCGGCCATCACCCTTTCTGCAGCGGGTGCGGATATCGTCGGATCAAACTGCGGACTGGGCGTGGACGGCATCCATGACATCCTGGTGAAAATGCGCAGTGTCACAACATTGCCGCTGATTTCACAGGCCAACGCCGGGTTGCCGCAGCTGGTTGACGGCGAGACGGTCTTTCCGGGGACTCCAGAGGAAATGACCGCCTATCATGATCGGCTGATTGCGTTGGGTACACGAGTAATCGGAGGCTGCTGCGGCACTACGCCGGCCCATATTAGCGCCATGAAAGAGGCGCTGGCAGGCAGACAAAAAGCATGGGACCGTATGCCAAACAGCACGGGCGTGACCTGGCTTTCCAGTCGTTCCGGCTGGGCGGCTGTGGGAGGGGGACACAAAACAGCCATTATCGGAGAACGTATCAACCCTACCGGCAAGAAGCTATTTTCACAGGAACTGATGGAAGGCAAGGTGGCCTATATCCGTCGTGAGGCCATGGAACAGGTCCAGGCCGGGGCAACCCTGCTGGATGTGAATGTGGGGGCGCCCGGCATTGATGAGCCGGCTGCCATGGAAAGGGCCGTCTTCTGCGTTACCGGCGCGGTTACGACACCCATAGTGCTGGATTCCTCCAGTCCGGCTGCTCTTGAAAGAGGTCTGAAAGCTGCGGACGGCAAGGTGCTGATCAATTCTGTCAGCGGTGAGTCCAAAAGCCTGCGCAGAATATTGCCGCTGGCCAAAAAATACGGTGCTGCTGTCATCGGCCTGACCCTGGATGCCAAGGGCATCCCGGAGACGGCAGAGGGGCGCCTGGCCATTGCCCGCAAAATCCGCAATGCCGCCAGAAGGCATGGCATCGCGGATGCGGATATCCTCATCGACTGTTTGACGCTCACGGTCAGTGCGGAACAAAAACGTGCCGCCGAGAGCCTCAGGGCTGTAAGGCTGGTCAAGTCCAGGCTGGGACTCTCCACCGTGCTGGGGGTCAGCAATATTTCCTTCGGCCTGCCGCAACGCCCGCTGATTTCTTCCACATTCTTTGCCATGGCCATGGAGGCCGGGCTGGATGCCGCCATCATCAACCCCAAGGAAAAGCCGATGATGGACGCCTGGCGCTCTGCCATGGTGCTGCTCAACAAGGACCTGCAGGCGGCATGCTATATTGATGCCTATCGTGGCGAGCAGGTTGGAGGCGTAATTTTGCCGCAAGAAACGGGCAAGTTACTTTCGATCCGGGAAAAGCTCAGCCAGGCTGTCATCAACGGAGACAAGGATAATGTGGTTGCTCTGGTGGAGGAGGCCTTCAGGGAAGGTTTGACGCCGATGCAGGTCAGCGGCGAGGGTTTCCTGCCCGGACTGGAAGAGGTCGGCCGTCGTTTTGAGAAAAATATCTTTTTCCTGCCACAAGTCATGCAGTCTGCCGATACCATGCAGACCGGTTTTGCACGCCTCAAGGAGGAGATGAAGGGGCAGAAGATGACCACTCTGGGCCGCATCCTGATGGCGACCGTAGAGGGCGACATCCACGATATTGGCAAGAACATTGTCTGCACGCTGCTGGAAAATCACGGTTTTGAGGTGTTTGATATCGGCAAGAATGTCTCGGCCGCCACCATCATCGCCAAAGCGAAGGAGTATGCTGTCGATGCAGTGGGGCTGTCGGCGTTAATGACCACGACCATGTGCGAGATGGACAACGTTATTAAAAAGCTCAAGGCCAACGGCGTGAAGACCTTCACCATGGTGGGAGGAGCGGTCGTAACCCAGGAGTATGCCGACAGGATCGGCGCCGATCTGTATGCCCGCGATGCCATGGAGGCGGTAGCAAAAGTGAAAAGGCTGTTGAATATCAAGGAGTGATCTGCGAGGTCCACCATGATTCTCGGATTTAACCACAACATCAATTATAAGAACGAAGTATTCCATGTCCAGACCGAAGACAGCGGTGTCACGGCTCCGAACATTACCACCCTGCTTTACAAGGGGGGGGTAATCCTCTGCTCCAAAAGAACCAGCTACGCTGATATCATCGGTATCGACAGCCTGGAAGAGGTGGTCGAGGAGCTGATGAAGGAGCAGCACAAGGAGATGATGAGGCGCCTGAAGTCCGGTGAGTTCGATGCCAGGGCCTTTTCTCTGCCTGCTTCGAATTTTGAGAATATTCGTCTGGAATCGCCAGCTGATGCCACAGAGGAGAGTTCGGCTTTTTCTGCAGCAGAATTTGCAACGGCGTTAAAGGCGGCTATGTCCAAGGTTTGCCCGGCCGGCGTCAACTCCATGCAGAGTCTGGATGATGCCGTGGCGGCGCTGCTGGCTGGGTGATAGCGTGTGACGGCATTGATGAATAGTCTAGTTACGTAGTTAGTCCGCAAAAAAGGCCTGGTTAATCTGACCAGGCCTTTTTTTGTTTATGTTGCACTCTGCATGTGCCTACAGTTTAGATCATCATTTCGATTTTAGCCTCTTTTTTGGCGTTGTTCAGATAAGCGTTAACTGCGCCATTGATTTTGAGATCTTTGATATGTTTTTCGATCCAGCTTTTGACCTCTGCGTATGGTATGGTTTCAGCATTTTTCTTTTCCAGCAGTTTGATAATGTGATAACCGAACTGGGTTTCCACCACACTGCTTACCTCGCCAACCTGCATGCCAAAGGCCGCATCTTCAAAGGGCTTAACCATCTGTCCCTTGCCGAAATAGCCAAGATCGCCACCCATTTTGCTGCTGGGACAGGTTGAGTTAGCCTTGGCCACTGCGGCAAACTCCGCACCGTCGGCAATCTGCTTGCGCAGTTGCTCTGCTTTTTCACGGGCCTTTTTCTTCTCTTCAGCGCTGGCCTTTGAATCTATGCCAATCAGGATATGGCTGGCACGCACGCTTTCAGCACGTTTGAATTTGTCGACGTTCTGATCATAGAATTTTTTGCTCTCGTCTTCGGAAACCGAAATCTTTGCCGTGAGCTTGCTCTGGATGAAGTTGGCAATGATCAGGTCACGGCGTGTATAGTCGCGCATCTCGGCCATGTTCAGATCCATGTTCTGGATCGCTTTTTCGAATTCCTGCTGGGATTTGAAGCGTTTTTGGGTCTGGGCGATTTTCTGTTCAACCTGACTGTCGATATCCTTCAATTCCAGCTTGCTGCCCCCCTGATACAGTAATTCAGCAGAAATCAACTGGTTGAGCAGATACTTTTCAAATTCCTGTTTGCGCTCTGGCGGTACATTTATGCCGGGTTGAGCGGAAAGCATCAGCTTCTTGGCGCGTTCCAGTTCCCTGGCCGTGATGGGCGCACCGTTTACCTTGGCAACAATGCTGGTCTTGTCGTTGTTTTGCGTCAAGGCCGTTTTCGGAGAGGGCTCTGCTGACAGAGCTTGGCCGCCGAGCAAAAATATGGCGCCGGAAGCAACAAGCGTGATCTGTTTAAGGCGGTTTATCAGTTTCATCAACATCTCCTTTAAGTTTCAATTTTGATTAGAGTTTAATAGCATATAGTCACTGTTCTTGAAAGACAAACCTGTTTTGACTTTTATGTTGTTTTCAAGTAAATTTCTGGCATTATTATCCAGTTGAATGCTCTCAAGGTATATTTCAGAACAGAACTCGGTTTATCAGGGGGTAGTCTCGGATGAAAAAAGTACTAGTGGTTGACGACAGTCTGTCAGTTGCACGCCAGATGCAGAAAATTATCGAAAGCTCTGGCGATTTTGTTTATGTCGGGCATGCCAAAAACGGTGCAGAAGCAATCAAGATGAACCATTCCGAAGATCCGGATATCATCTGCATGGATATGAATATGCCCGGCATGGACGGTCTTACAGCCCTGCGCAGTCTTGTTGTCCTGGACAAGGATGTCAAGGTGATCATGTTGACCTCGCTGGGTGGTGTGGGAGACAAATTCACCGAGGCTATCAAGCTGGGAGCAAAAAATGTTATCTCGAAGCCTTTCGATGCTGAAGGTGTATTGCGCGTTCTGCGAGAGGTATGAGTTTTCCCTGCAGTGACTTTATAAAAATCAAGGGGATATGTGATGGCAGTCAAATTCTTCGGCCAGTTTCTTGTTGAACGTGGTGTTGTATCAAGGGAAAAATTGCTAGAGGCTGTGGAACTGCAGGAAAGCAGAAACCTTAAACTGGGAGAGATGGCCCTGGAGATGGGCTATGTAACCCCGGCGGATATCCAGCGTGCTCATAACGCCCAGCTTTCCAAAGATATGCGGCTTGGTGATCTGCTTGTCAGTATGGGCATATTGACAAATGCACAGCTTCACGACGTTATCACCCATCAAAAAAACTCGCATCTTTACATCGGCGAGGCGCTAGTGCTTGTAAATGCGCTCAGCAGCGCACAGTTGCAGCAGCAACTGGAAGCGTTCAAAGAAGACCAGGCGGAATATATCACCAATGGCATCGAACTGCCTGACGGTCTGCCCAATGTCCCGATCCTGGAGATGATGGCCGACCTTACCTTCAAGATGATTACCCGGGTGCTTCATTTGCAGTACCGTATCGGCAAATGTGAATGTGTCAGAAACGTAAAACCCAATCACATGTTCGCTGCAATGCCTATCAACGGTGATGTAGAGGCCGCTTATATTCTTTCCGTTTCCACCGGTCTGCAGAAGACCATCGCCAGTGCGATACTGCATGAGGAAGATGTGGAGAGCGAGCCTGCCGAGGTACTGGAAGATACCGTCATGGAGTTCATCAATATCGTCTGTGGAAATGTGGCGGCCAAGGCCTCCCAGATCGGAAAGATATTGAATATCGAGCCACCGCAGACACTGGAAGAACCGCAAAAGGGATTGGAGATACCGGCCGGATACCAGGCCATCAGCTTCCCGATCCATATCGGTGAAGGTGAGCAGATGGAGCTTGTGATCAAGATCAAGGCATAAACAATCTATTGATTCAGCAGTCAAGGGCGCTCAAAAGGGCGCCCTTTTTGTTTTAGGATGTCAGCAGTTGCATCGCCTGATGCGTGTAGGCGCCGTCGTCGTCATATATCACCAGCGGCGGCATCACTGTCAGTTCCCCTTTTCTCCCCTTAACCATCTCCGCCAGAAACATCGTTGCCGGCGAGCCGGCTTTGCCGTGCACCATCTGCAACCTTGTCAAAGCCAGTTTTATGCCTGTACTGACCGAGATGAATTCGGCAAGCCGTGACGGGTGGTAAACGAAACAGATCCTGCCGCCAGGTTTTACCAAGTACTTGGCGGCCGTTAGAAAATCCGCCAGACCGGCAGTGGATTCGTGACGGGCGGTGTCGCGCCCCTTGTGGGGGCTGATCCTGCCGCTCTGCGGCGTCCTGAACGGCGGATTGGATACTACTAGGTCAAAACTGGACACCGGGTGGAGGCGTTTGTGCTGCAGGATGTCCTCGCTATGGATTTCTATCTGTTGTTCAAGCCGGTTCTGTAAAACATTGTGACAGGCCAGCTCAGCCATCTCCACATTGCTTTCAAAGGCGCAGATACGGGCATCCGGGTAAACTCTGGCCAGCATCAGCGCCATCACGCCGCAGCCGGTGCCCAGGTCGGCGATCTGGCGCAGATCAGGAGAGCCGGAAGCAAAGTCAACCAGGAGCAGCGGATCCAGGGAAAAACGGTATCCCTGTTTCGGCTGGGTGATCTTCAAATCAAAACGTTTGATCTCATCGTTGGTAGTCATAAGCGTTGATAGTGTCCGTTATCCGTTGACCGTGCCAGTCCCTAGTCCCTAGTCCCGGATTTCTTGGCCCACTCGCGTAACATCATTAGGGCAAACAGGGCAAAAGAGGCCAGGGTGATATACTTGCCGACCTTGAACGGCAGCGGATCAAAGACAAACTCGACCTTGTGTTTGCCGGGCGTCAGATACACCCCGCGCAGAATGTGGTTGACCGGGACAATGTCTGTTTCCTGGCCGTCAAGATATGCCTTCCATCCCCGGCTGTACTTCTCTCCCAGCACCAGCAACGCATTGCGTCCTGTTTCCGTGGTCAGTGAGATATGTTCACCTTCATAGCTGCTAACCATGACCTTGGCAGGCAAGCGGCTTGATTGTCCTGGTCCCATGCTGAACGGGGGCGGTGTTTCCACCAGCGCTGTACGGGCCGGGTTGAATTGCGGGGTCTGCATCAGTTTCAGTGTCTGGTCCGGCGATAGCTGCAGGACTTCTTCCACAATCCATGCCTTGGGCAGCACAGAGCGGTTTTCCAGGACAATCTGGTTCCCGTCAGGCGAGCTGAAGACCGGCTGGTACTTCTCCGGTATTTTGGCCTGCTCTTGCGCATAATGCTGCTGGTTGTAGACCAGATACTTCAGGTTGAGCATGTCGGGGATTGCGGTATCAAGCTGCAGGATATCCAGTGTTTCCTGCCAGCGTCTCTGCTGTACGGCGTTGGATGTGTAAAGCACCGGGACGCGGTTGGCAACGTAATGCATGGGGTCGCCGCCATCCATGGGCAGTGTGCGGAACAGTCTGGTGTCCCTGCTGATAAATTCCATGGCCGGTGTGGCCTTGTGCATGATGTCAGGCGGGGGATCCACCAGGAACATGAATTTGCTGTCTACCCGCCATACATCGGCTGTATACACACAGATCAGCAGCAGGGCCAGCAGTGTGCGTTCACGCCATTTGCTGCCGAATACGATCAGCAGTGCGCAGAGGGAGGCTGCCGCAGCAGCCAGACCGGTTTCATAAAGCATATTGTGCCAGCGCTGTATAACCAGTTGTGGCCCGGCTTCGTAGCGGGTCGGTTCGGACAGCAGTTCAATCAGCATCTCAATCCATTTCAGCTTGCCGGCATGCAACAGGCCCAGAAAGAGCATGATCGTAACCGGTAGGGCAACGACAGCGGCCAGGTATGTATTAAAACGCTGGTGGTCTTTGGTCCTGCGGTCCATCAGCAGATCAAGCCCTCTGGCGGAGAGTATCCCCAGGCCGATGACCGGGATGAACAGCATCATCTTGGGAACGCGGAAGCGGTCGATGCCGGGAAAATAGTCAAACAGAAAGTTGTAAAACGGGGTGTACTTGCCCATGGAAAACAGTATGCCGCCGATGACACCCAGCAGCGCCAGCCAGGTGTATTTGTCCCGCCGGAAGATCATGGGTAGCGGCAGCAGCAGCCATGGCAGCAGGCCAAAATAACTGGCGGTCTGCGTGAAGATCATTCGTCCCCAGTAGTAGCTGTTGATATTATCCGGGTTGGGGCCAGCCTCCTGGCGCGATAAGCCGAAGAAGCCCGGTATGAAAAAGGCGATCGTCTCTTCCGGAGGCATGGACCACGACATGGCCTCTTCCCTGTCCAGTCCGCCTTTGCCCTGGTTTGCGCCGCTCTGCACGCCGCGGTTGGTATCTTTGGACCAGTTGGCCAGCGGGGCCAGTGAGATTGCAACCGTGGATAGGAAGAATGCCAGTACCGCCAGGTTGCAGGCTATTAGTCGCGGGATGCTGAAATGCCTTTGTTCCTCTGCATCCGTGATAATGGCGATTGAGCGGATCAGGCCGTAAAGACCTACACAGAGGCAGGTGTAAAAGGCAATCTGCCAGTGGGTGTTGAAAAACTGAAAGGCCAGTACCATGGCGGTAGCCATGAACCAGAACAGCCGCCGGCTTTTAAATCCCTTTTCCAGGCAGTAGAAGGCCCAGGGGGCATAGGCGATGGTGGCGATCTTCATCACGTGGCCGGCATTGATCAGCGAGGCGTTTTCTGTGGCCAGAGTAAAGATCAGTCCGCCCAGCAGGGCAGCCAGGCGGCTGGTTCCGATCAGTCTGCAGCAGCAATAGACACCGACAGAGCCGAAGAACAGGTGCAGCACAATGAACCAGGCCACCGAGGCGGGGGCCGGAATGAAGTGTAGGATCAGCGGCAGATGCAGCAGGAATTTGATGGAGGCCATGCCGCCGTCGTTGGTGTGTCCGCTGTTGATATACAGATCCCAGGCCGCCTTGAGGTCGAAGGAGTACAGCTCGGACAGCGGCTTGTCGTTGTAGCCTTTCATCCACCAGTAAGCCTCGCTGATGATGTCCGGCGCGCGGATGATCTTGTCCGTGAAGAGGATTTTGGAAAAGAACAGCACCAGTATTACAAACAGTGCCAGTATGACGAGTATGTCTTTGCGG
>Ga0302250_1002121_pt1 | contig 12980 bp, 14 predicted proteins | sample AAG_RA_Asp_MG_FD_193536 | JGI IMG/M metagenome (GOLD analysis project Ga0302250, IMG submission 193536) | Enriched activated sludge microbial communities from anaerobic digester in WTTP, New Holstein, Wisconsin, United States - AAG_RA_Asp | ecosystem: Engineered > Bioreactor > Anaerobic >... | reverse complement strand
TCGGTTTTGAAAACCTATGACGACTGTGTTCGGATTCTCCGTCAGGAGCTGAATACGGATCCCGACACCCTCACCACTTCCCTCTACCGAAAGGCTCTCGAATCGGCCTGACCGGCACCACCCTCAGCTCATTGGCAGCGCCTGCTCGGCCGCCGTCATTCCTCCCCTCCACTATCCCACCGGTTCCGCACCGGGCACGGCTATCGCCGGTGCTTCCGTTAACTTTTCCACAACCACCAGGATGATAGACAGGTACCAAAGGCTGTAGAGAGGTCAAATCCCAGATGGCGCTCACGCAGAGAGCGTCGAAACAGGAGGTGCAATCATGTATCAGGAATCAACAGCAGATTACCCGATGGCAATGGAGCATCTTGCCGGGGGCAACGGCGGCAGGATGACAATGGTTGAGACGGTTGACGACAGTCTCGTGAACCTGTTTCGGGACGAGGCCAGCATCACCAGGCTCAAAGAACCTCTTTATGGGAACAGCCGCCTGCCCTACGATGCGCTCATGCATCATACCCTGTGCGAACTGGTCTGGTTCTACGATGCTTCACGCGAAGAGGAAACTCCATGCTGGGACGCGTACTCGGTCGAGAAAATGCGGCAGCCGGTGATCGGCTACAGTCATTATCGGGCGACCCCGGCAACCCTGCCGCTCCTTACCAACTTCGCATGGTATCATAATGGATTGCTGGACTCCGAGTGAGTCGGCTGGGAGATGAAGGCGAGCCGCGCCCCCATCCCAACGCCCCGGCTCCAGGCAAGTGGGTCATTGTCGAAGACTGAGGCAGCATCAGTCGACCCGAGGCACACGAAGAATCCCGGCGGGACTCTTCGTGTACCTGCGCGGTTCAGATCGGATCACAAAGCCTTCCATCATGCCCGTCAATTGGGTAGAATGCGCGGTGTGTCGCCAGCAGCCGCCTTCTGCCGTTCTCAGACTGCCAATCACTTTACATGGGCCAGAGCCATGCACCAACCGGATGACCTGGATCTCAGTCGCTTCCGCTTTCGCGGCCTTCATCCCGATATCCTTCTGGGAACGGCCAGTGACCGCTATGCCGGCTGGATCGGCCAGATCTATTCGGAAGAGCGCTACCTCGAGCGACTGCTCAGCCGTTCCCACAAGGTCGGGGGGAAATCCTACCGTGAAACGGTACTCCCGGTTGACAGTCTGGAGGAGTACTTCGACCATTTCGCCGTGATCGAGATTGACTACACCTTCTATCAATTTCTGCTCGATGCCAATGGCCGGCCCACTCAGGCCCGCCACGTCCTGGCGAGCTACTGTCAGCATCTGAAACCGGGCGACGCGGTGATCCTCAAGGTGCCGCAGCAGATCTTCGCCCAAAAGGTGCGGCACGGTAGTGGCTACCTTGCCAACGAACAATACCTCAACCCGGAGCTTTTCACGCACCAGTTCTACCACCCGGCGGTGGCGCTGCTGGGAACGCATCTCACCGGCTTTATCTTCGAACAGGAATATCAGCGCAAGACCGAACGAGTCCCTTCGCCACAACTGGCCCAGGCCCTGACCAAGTTCTTCGAATCCATCCCGCCCGACCCTCGCTATCACGTGGAACTGCGCACGGAAGCGTACCTGGACCGGCCCGTGGTCGAGCTCCTGGCAGCTTTTGGGATCGGCCAGGTACTCTCCCACTGGACTTGGCTGCCACCCCTCGCCACGCAGTTCGCCAGGGTGGGAAGGCGCTTCTTCAATGCGGGACGCCAGGGGATTGTTCGCCTGATGACCCCCCGCGGTACCCGTTACGAGGATGCCTATGCCCGAGCGTTTCCTTTTGACAAGCTGGTGGAAGGCATGCTGCAACCGGGCATGATCGATGAGACCGTGGTCCTGATGGAGGAGGCAATCCGGCAGGGCATTCGCCTGCATATCATCATCAACAACCGCGCTGGCGGCAACGCCCCCCTCATCGCCCAACTCCTTGCCGACCGCTTCCTTTCAAGCCTCCCGACTCACCCCCGCTGACGATAACCGAACTCGGAGCGGGCGCGAGGGTCCTTCCGCCAGTTCTTCTGCACCCGCACGAACAACCCCAGGAAGACATGGCAGCCAAGCAGCACTTCGATGTCGCGGCGCGCCTGTTTACCGATTTCTTTGAGCATCTGGCCCTTTCTGCCGATGATGATGCCTTTTTGCGAATCGCGTTCCACGTGAATGGTGGCTTCGATATCGATCCGGTCCTGGTCGGGCCTTTCGGCAAATTTCTCCACCGTAACCGCCACCGCGTACGGCACTTCCTCCCGCAGCAGGTGAAACACCTTCTCCCGCACCAGTTCCGCCACCAGGAACCGTTCCGGCTGATCGGTCAGATGGTCCTCCGGGAAGTAGCGTGGTCCCTCTGGCAGGAGTGGCCTGAGCTCGGCGAGGAGATCCGCCACGCCCTCGCCGGTGAGGGCGCTGATGGGAACGACGGCGTGAAACCTGAGGACCTGCCGGTAGCTGTCGATCACGGGCAGCAGGTCGCCCTTGTTGCGGACCAGGTCGATCTTGTTGATGGCCAGGATCACCGGCGCGCGCACCCGCTGGAGGCAGTCCAGGGCAAGCTCGGCCTCTTCCCGGCTCGCCTTGAGGGCATCCACCAGAAAGCAGATGACATCGACCTCATCGAGAGTGGCCAGGGCAGCATCCACCAGGAGTCGGTTGAATTCATCCCGGGCTTGCATGATCCCAGGGGTATCTACAAACACGAGCTGCAGGTCCGGTTCATTCAAGATGCCGAGCAGGCGATTGCGGGTGGTCTGCGGCCTGGGGGCGGTAATCGAGATCTTTTCCCTGAGGAATTGATTGAGCAGGGTTGACTTGCCGACGTTAGGGGGCCCAATGAGGGCGATATAGCCTGATCGCATGACGCTGCTTTCTTTCAGTCTGGAATAGACTCAAGTTCTCCGGGAAGGAGGTCCGCCCTGCCCTTCACCGCGACCGCGGTGAGGTGCCACTTGCCAAGCCAGTGTCGAACATTGGCACGGTTCGGACCAATCACTTCACTCACAGACGGTTCGGCAACCAACAGGGTCATCGCTTTCCCCGCAAATTCATCCTGATGGTCTTCCAAATGCCGGTCCACCCGCATCTTCCACCACTCCACCCGAACCAGATAGCCGAACGCCGGGTGATGCGGACCGGCAATCACGGTCCCGGGCTTTGCCAGTTCGGGATCGGCATGAAGCCCCAGGCGCGCAATGGGGATCTGCGCTCGAAAGAAGGCTTCATAGGCTGCTGCGCACCAGGAGACGGCGTCGGCAAGCGCAAGCGGCACATAGGAGCCAGCCCGGTACCAGTCGGCGAGTTCCGTCCCGGTCATCACCAGTGTGGGATAGATCCTCACAAAATCAGGCTGCAAGGTCAGAGTCCCGGCAACCGTTTCGGCGAACCGCCGCGCTGAATCTCCCGGCAGACCAACCATCAGTTGGAGACCCAGGCGCCATTCATAGCGGCGGATGAGGCCGACCGCCAACTCGACCGCGGCGCGGGAATAGCCGCGTCGGCTCTGCTGCAGGACGGCGTCTACCAGGCTCTGCACACCCAGTTCGATGGTGGTGATAGGGTACTGCCTCAGCCACAAACAGAGCTCCTCGGAAATACCGTCAGGACGGGTGGAAAATCGCAGACCACTGAATATCCCCCGCTCCACCAGCGGGGCAACGGTCTCCAGGATTTGCCCGAGGACGGCGGGAGGCAGAGCGGTGAAGGTCCCTCCATAGAAGGCCAGTTCGCCGGGGCGCCCATGCCTTTGGACATCCTGCAGCAGACCATTGAGCTGCCTGCGAACCTGCGGAATCACCCCAGGTTCCCGGCTGGCGGCGTTGGCCGTCATGGCGCGCTGGTTGCAGTACACACACCGGAACGGGCAGCCGGCATGGGCCAGAAAGATTGGATAGATCCTCTTCCTAGGTGCCATGGTGAATCATCACCCCATCAGCCTCCGCCAACCTTGAAAGAGCGATCGCCTCCCCTTCACCTTCCTCCCCTTCTCTTTGGATGCAGCACCTCAATTCCAGCCGCCCGTACTCGCGAGAGGAGGCAAAGCCCAACATTTGTTCTTGATGTGCGTCTAACCATATCATATGCTAGCATACTTCAGATAAGTGGATTTTTATACGAACAGGAGGATACCACAGCATGGTCGATCTCATGGGAAATCGTTTCGCATCGCTGCTCCAAAGCAAAATGTCGGCCGAAAGCTTCAAGAAGTTGTTGGCGCTCGAAAACGAAAGCCTTTTTGAGTTTGTAGGTGAATACATAGCGTTATGCCAACCGGCCTCCGTCTATATGTGCGATGACAGCGATGAAGACGCAGAATATCTTCGCCGCCGAGCAATCGAACTGGGAGAAGAGACCCCTCTTGCGCGGCCCGGCCATACCATTCACTACGACGGCTATGACGATCAGGGCAGAGCGCCGGGGGCTACCAAGAATCTGGTTTCCAAGGCCGACCTGCCTCTCATGAAGAGCCTCCAGGCGATGGATCGCGATGTCGGCCTCGCCGAAGTGCGGGAGATCCTGAAGGGCATCATGGAAGGCAAAGAGGCGGTCGTCAAGCTCAGTTGCGAAGGGCCGACCCTCAGCCCCTTTTCCATCGCCTGCGCTCAGATCAGCGATTCCTTCTACGTCTGCCATTCGGAAGAACTCTTGTATCGCCGAGGCTATGAGCACTTCATGAAAATGGACCGGAAGGACCGCTTCTTCCGCTTTGTCCACAGCGCGGGCCGTCTGGACGAACGAGGCTGTTCCGTCGATCTCGATAAGAGAAGGATCTACCAGGATCTTGAGGAGATGATCGTTCTCTCGACCAACAACCAGTATGCGGGCAACAGCGTCGGCTTGAAAAAGCATGCCATGAGACTGGCTATCAGATTGTCCGGCAAGGAAGGCTGGCTCTGCGAGCACATGTTCGTCATGGCTGTTCAAAACGAGCAGAAGGCCCGAGCCACCTATTTTTGTGGAGCCTTTCCGTCAGCGTGCGGCAAGACCGCGACGGCCATGCTTCCGGGCGAAAAGATTGTGGGCGACGATATTGCCTATTTCCGTAATATCAACGGTGAATTCCGGGCGGTAAACGTCGAGAACGGGATTTTCGGCATCATCAAAGACGTCAACGCCGAGGACGACCCGGTGATTTACCGAACCCTCCAGACGCCGGGGCTCGAGATCATCTTTTCCAACATCCTCACCGGTCCTGACAACCTGCCCTACTGGCTGGGAATGGGCATTCCTGTTCCGACCCGGGGCAGGAATCATTCCGGCGAATGGGTCGAAGGCAAACGAGACAGCGACGGCGGCCTCATTTCCTGCGCGCACAGCAATGCCCGCTACACCATTCGCCTGGGCTATCTGGAAAACATCGACCCGGTTTTCAACGACAAGAACGGCGTGCTCGTCGAGGGAATCGTCTACGGCGGTCGGGACAGCCACACCTCAACCCCCATCGAGGAATCGCCGGACTGGGAAAGCGGCATCATCCTCAAGGCCTGCACCCTCGAATCCGAAACCACCTCCGCCACCATCGGCCAGGAAGGGCTGCTCGCGCCCCAGCCGATGGCGAACCTGGATTTCATCAGTTACCCCATCGGCCAGTATTTCACCAACAACATCCGCTTCGTCCAGGGACTCAAAAAGGTTCCTCCCATCTTTACCGTCAATTACTTCCTCAAGGACGACGACGGCAACTTCCTCACCAGCAAACTGGCCAAGAAGGTGTGGCTGCACTGGGCGGAACTGCGGGTCCACGGCGAAGTGGGCGCCCACTCGACGCCTCTGGGCTACATCCCGCGCTACGAGGATCTCAAACCCATGTTCCGCGAATACCTGGAGGAAGATTTCTCCAGAGAACTCTATCTCGAACTCTTCAAGTTCCGCATCGATCCCTGGGTCGCCAAATTGAACAGGGCCGTCACCTTCTATGAAAGAACCGCCCCGGACTGCCCGGAGAGCTTCTTCACCGTCTGGAAGAACACCATCGAAACCCTGCAACATGCCAAGGCCGTATACGGACCGTTCATCGAACCCGGTACCTATCGCCAGCCTTGAGCCAGGCAATGTGAGCCCGAAAGCGGACTCACGCAGCAAGAGAGAGACGGGGAGGCGCAGCACCGCGCCTCCCCGCCGCTAATCGTCGCTGAGCGCCTCGAGTGCCTGCCGGGCCGCCTGCTGCTGGGCCTCCTTCTTGCTCTTGCCCGAACCCCGCGCCAGAATCCGCCCATCCAGAGCCACACTCACCTGAAAAGTCTTGTCGTGATCGGGTCCTTCCTCAATTTCCAACAGATACACAGGCGCCATTCGAAACCGCCCCTGGGTCAACTCCTGGAGCTGGGTTTTATAATCCTTGTCCCACCTCTTGAGCGGGTCGGCGTCCCTTTCAGCACCCAGAAAGGCCTCGAAAAGGCGTTCCACCAAATGGATGGTCGCCTCCATCCCGCCGTCCAGGTAGATCGCAGCCAGCACCGCCTCGAAGGTATCGGCCAGGAGCGACGGTTTCTGACGGCCACCGGTGAGTTCCTCTCCCTTGCCGAGCCGCAAAAAATCCCCGAGATTCAATCCCTGTGAGAGCTTTGCCAGTTCCCTCTCGTTCACGATCGAAGAGCGCAGCCGGGAGAGCTCCCCCTCATTGAGGTGCGGGAAGCGTTCGAGGAGGAGGTGGCTGACAGCCAGCCCCAGGACCGCGTCACCCAGGAACTCGAGGGTCTCGTTATCGGTTTCCTCCAGGTGCGGATTTTCATGGGAAAAGGAGCGATGTATCAGGGCCTGATGGAGCGTGCGCGGGTTCTTGAAGGAATATCCCAGTATCTTTTCCAGCTTTTCCAGATGGCTTGCTTCACTCATCTCTTTTTGCTAACCTCGACGTTGAGATTCCATGGACGAACGATGCCCAGTCCCGACTCAAGCAGCAATTCTTCCGCGGTCTTTGGGCGATGTCAAGCCGGAAACCGGCACGCCGGCTTCGACTCCGGAACCCCTGGAGGACCGCATTGGGGCTTTGCTGTCACGTTGCCGAATTGACTGGGCGAGACCCAGGAGTGGAGTCCCGAGGAGAACTCGATGCTCATTTGGGTCAGTACCGCTGACTGGCAGACCCGGCATTTTCTGCTGCTCGACCGGGATGGCGTCGTCAACGCGGATCACCCCGACTATATCAAGCATCGTGGCGAATTCAGGTTCTACCAGGACTCACTCGAGGCTCTGGCATGGCTGCATCGCCATAATATCGGTACGATTCTGATCAGTAATCAGTCGGGTTTGAACCGCGGCCTGATTTCTTGGGAGGACTTCTGGGACATCCACGCCTGCCTGATCGAAGGGGTCGAGCGGGCGGGGGGGGCCATTCTCGGAGCGTTCTATTGCCCGCATCGTCCCGACGAAGGATGTTCCTGCCGCAAACCCCTGCCGGGAATGCTTCAGGCTGCTGCGGCACGGTTCCGGATCCCCCTTGCCGAGACCTGGTTTCTCGGGGATCGCGAATCCGACCTGCTGGCGGCAAGCCGGGCGGGATGCCGGGGCGTCCTGCTCGATCGGGTTGGGGACACCGCTGAAAGTCTGCAGCGCCACCCCGCATGGGAGCGGGTCAGGGCTTTCAGGAGCCTCACCGAGGCGGTTCTGACGCTTTCTGCTCATGCCTTGCCATAGTGCTTCACCCAACTGAAAAGGATCCGGCATGTTTTTTCCTCCGTTCCTCCTGTTCTTCTTTTTTGGCTTCCTTTTTCTCCTTTTCTTCGTCTTTGCCCTCGTCCAGTTTGGCCTCTTCGCATGGGCCTTCAGTCGGCTCGGCATACCTCCCGAATACCTCTTCTCTTTTCTCTTTCTATGCATAGCGGGGAGCCTGATCAACGTGCCGCTTCACCGGATTCGGCTGGAGAATGAACCTGAGGAGTTGTCGACCATCGGTTTCTATGGCATGCGGTTCCACCCACCCCCCTGGTCCAATCGGCGGGAAATGGTGCTGGCCGTGAATCTGGGCGGCGCCATCCTGCCCTCGTGCCTGTCGCTCTACCTCTTGAGCCACGCTGAAAACCCCATCCGGATGATGATCGCCCTGGCCATTGTGACTTATGTGGTCTATCGGCTCGCCCGGCCTGTGCCCGGGGTGGGGATCGCGACCCCCATGTTCATTCCACCGCTGGTGGCAGCCCTCGCCGCCCTGCTCATCAACCCTCATTGGGCCGCCCCCACCGCTTACGTGGCAGGCACTCTGGGCACGCTCCTCGGGGCCGACCTGCTGCACCTGGACGACCTGAAACATCTTAACGCCCCGGTAGCTTCCATCGGCGGGGCCGGGACTTTTGACGGGATCTTTTTAACCGGCATCCTGGCGGTTCTTCTGGCTTGAGGACCTGCCCGGGAGGATTGGAGCAGACCATGGCAAGCTCAGTCTATTTCATTGATTTGAAAACGGATCACAAGCACAGCCTGCTGGGCAAAATCGGGACGCTGGTCGATGCCACCGGCATCAGGAAGGTGGTCAAACGACGCGGGCTTACCGCCGTCAAGCTGCACTTTGGCGAACGGGGAAATACCGCCTTCATCCGCCCGCTCCTGATCAGACCAATTATCGATGCCATCAAGGCGGCTGGCGGGAAACCCTTCCTCACCGACGCCAGCACGCTTTACGTGGGCACCCGGGGCAATGCCGTGGACCACCTGCAGACGGCTGTCTTGAACGGCTTTTCGTATGCCGCCCTTGACGCTCCCCTCATCATCGCCGACGGCATCGACGGCCGCGACGAGATTGCGGTCCCGGTCGGACTCAAGCACTTTCAGGAAACCTACCTCGCCTCGGCGGTGGTGAGAGCGGAGGCGCTGGTTTCCGTTGCCCACTTCAAACTTCATGAAATGTCAGGGTTCGGCGGCACCATCAAGAACCTCGGGATGGGCTCCGCCTCGCGCCGGGGCAAGATGGCGCAGCACTGCGAGGTTGCGCCCCAGGTCGACCCCGAGAAGTGCATCGCCTGCGGTACGTGCGCCGAATTCTGTGCGCACGGGGCCATCACCATCGTTGCCCGCCCGCCTGACACGCCGCGGCCCAGCGCCAAAGTGAAAAAGCTGGCGCATCTCAATCTTGAGCGCTGCGTGGGGTGTGGCGGCTGCGTCCATGCCTGCCCCCAGGGGGCCCTGGGGATCAACTGGGAAATCGATCTGCCGGGCTTTATGGAACGGATGGTGGAATACACGGTGGGAACTCTCAAAGGGAAAGAAAAGCGCTCACTGTTCGTCAACGTCCTCACCCAGATTTCTCCCGCCTGCGACTGCTATCCCTTTGCCGATACCCCCATAGTTGCCGATATCGGGATTATGGCCTCGCGGGACCCGGTGGCCATCGATCAGGCTTCGGCGGACCTGCTGCAAGCCCAGCCGGTTCTCGCCTCATCGTGCCTTGCGGGCAACCCTGAGGCCGGAATCGACAAAATCAGGGCAATCTATCCCAAAGTCGACTGGCAGCACCAGCTCAAGTACGCAGAGCAGATCGGACTCGGCAAACGGGCCTACCACCTGATAACCCTCTGAAAACGAGCCATTGGCGCTTGGCGCAACAGTACGAGACCAAGGCCGGACAGTGGACCCCGCCGGTAACTGCGCGGTGGGGCGACCCCTGCCTACCTCGGGGTTGTTGCGGGCACCGCGGAGCGCTCCCTTTTCGGGCAAAACGAGAACCCCGGAAAGGGCTGAAGAACGGCTTGCCAAGAAGGGCGGGATCGAGTACATTGCCGGTGGAAGCGCCAAGCTCACTGGTGGGGCTCCCGGACTTCAAATCCGGTGCAGGGGCGTGAAGGCGTTCCTGGGTGGGTTCGATTCCCATGCGCTTCCGTATAGTTATAAAGGCATCCTCGAAAATCGCCTCCCAGGAAATAGCTCGTGTGCGCGTCCTGGGCACGAATCCCCGCCGAAAACGCCAAAACCACAAAAGGCAGGGTTCCCCTGTGCGGCCAGTCCCGCCTCGGGTCGCAACGATATTTCGTTGATCGGGTCTGGTTGGTTGCACTCGTCCCGTCCCGCCCGGCCCGGGAAACCCCGTCAAATGTCCCATGACCCAGGATAACCCTGCCGGCGACAAGATCACGAGTCATGGCCAGTTCAAGTGAAAACGCTCCCGAAGAGCAATCGAAAGGGCCTTGACGCTTTGGAAGGCTCGCTCCACGGTCAGTTCGCCGTCCGGATTGATCAGACAGCAGGTGGCAGGAGAGAGCATGCTGCGGGAAAGGAGGAGTTGCCGGTCGATTCCTTTCTGCTCCAGTACCCGCCAATAACCTGATAGACGCTGTTCCAGCGACTTCAGGTCTTCTTTCGCAAACGGTTCGAAGTTCGTCGGAACGATCCCCCAGATAAGACGGCCGCCTCTTTCCAGAAAGCGCGAAATCGGCTTGGCGTAGGAAACAAAAATCTCCCCGTTGGAATAGACATCCAGCGAAAGCACGTCGAGATCCAGTCCCAGCAGGAAATCCCAGTCCGGGTTTCCACAGAGATGCACGCCCCGCGGCCGCTCGATCCCGGCAAAGAAGCTCTCCATGTCCCGCCTCGCGGTAATGCTGTCGTATCCCGACAGGGCGCTGAAAATGTACTGGAGGCCGGGTTCGTCCACAAACATGAAGGCATTGGGGTTCATGCGCTTGAGCCGGTTGAGCTGGACATTGATGCGGCGGGCCATGAAATCCAGCAGCAAAGCACGCACGGTGTCGTCGAAGAGGATAGGCCTCTGGTCCTGGTCGACCACGTTCAAACCGAAGCTTATGGGGCCCTCGAGTTGCCCTCGAATGGCGGGCCGGTCTGACAGGCTCATCTTCAGAAACCGATGGTACACAACGGAGTACGTCTCGCTGATATCGAAATACGCGGGTTCTTCAAAATGAGCCAGGGCCTCCTCGAGTTCGGCCGCGAATTTCGCCATGGAAAAGCGAATAGTGCGTTTTTCCATGTCCACGAGAATACCGGGGAAGTGCTCCGAAGCCTGCACATACATGTCTTCGTAGTAGCTCAGCAGGGGCAGCTGCGGCCAGAAGGGAACATCCAGCGAGAGCGCCGCGGCCAGGGCCCGGTCCGCATCCCGGTGCGGCATAACCGCCATGGCCGTGGTGAGGAGGTTGCCAGGGATACTCATGGAGTCTATTCCTTCTCAAGACCGGAGTGAGCTCCGGAGAGCAATACCCTTGCCGAGGACTGCCCGCTGCATTTCTGTGGGAGCGGCTTTCAAGCCGCGATTGTCCTTCTCAGCAAGGATCGAAGACCGCTCCCAAAGCTTGCGGTCAGTAGTACGAAGCTTCTTTGGCAGGTAAGAACACCATCTCAACCATAACCAGGATGCTTCTGGTACCCGTTCAGCGGGTCAGGTAGGCGAGCACCTCAGCCATGAGCGCGTTGACGGCAGCATACGTGGTTGCCGGGGCCTTGCGCAGCTCTTCCTCGGGTTGGATGAAGCGCCCGTCGACCAGTTCATTCCGGCAGTGGCCGATGAGCGATGCGGCGCTTGCAGGTGTGGTCTCCAGGTGGAATTGAAGGCCGATCGCTCTGGAACCGATCTGAAACGCCTGATTCTCGCAGCCGGCACTGCGGGCGAGCCTCGTTGCGCCAGGCGGCAGGTCGAAGGTCTCGCCGTGCCAGTGAAAGACCGTTGCCTTCCTGGGGAATCGGAACAGGTCCGAGCGGTCGGAGGTGCTTTCGATGTCGAACCAGCCGATTTCCTTGTGGGGACCGGGATAGACGCGGGCGCCGAGGGCGCTGGCGAGGAGTTGAGCGCCGAGACAGATTCCCAGTAGGGCTTTTCCCGAGGTGACGACTTCCGCGACGAACCGCTTTTCGTCCTTCAGCCAGGGCAACTCGGCCTCGTCGTTGACGCTCATGGGTCCTCCCAGGGCAATGACCAGATCCAGGTCTGCCAAATCGGGCAGGCGAGCCGACTTGAAAAAACGCGTGTAATCTACGGTCGCCCCCCTTGCGGCGAGCCATGAGTCAATGCTTCCCAGACCCTCGAACGGAACATGCTGCAAAACGTGAACTTTCATGGTACGGCTACCCTCAACCTCTGATGAAAAACATCCTTTGCCGCGGCGTGAACCTTGCCGACCTCCCCAGCCTCATTTCAGGTATACGCGCTCGAGGTTCTCCAACATCCTGTGGAACTCTTCGTGCTTGCCGACGCCGATCTTTTGAACCTCGATCGCCTCAAAACCCTTCGCCAGTTCGGATTGCTTCGCTTCGGGAAGCTGCTTTTCGGCAATCAGAGCTCTATGCCGAGCCTTTCCCAAACGGACTCTCCTTCCTTGATCTCCACCGCTTTGAGCTTCGGGTAGGTCTTCACCAGAAAAACCAGCAGCGGCACGACGCCGACCAGGATGATCAGGAGGTCCGGGATGACGCGCACGGTGCCGATGAAGTGCACCAGATCACGGGAGAAGAAAGAGGCGTCGCGCGCCAGCCCCCGCCATGAAAAGAGCAACAGGCCGATGGAGAGCATCCCGTAGACCCCGAAGAGCGGCCCGTGCCCGTGGTTCATGGTGAGGTAGGTGCCGTGCTCATAGTAATTGACGATGGGAAGGTTGATGAGAAACCCGAACACTCCGAGCAGCGCGCTTTCACCGGCAACGATTCAACTGCTGCACAGCTTCTCCGCCGCTTTTTCCGCAAGCATCATCACATCTTCACGGGATGCGACTGCCCCTGGCGCACTAACCCCACATGCTCGAATGAGAAGAGTTTCGCTGAAACCATAGGCACGGAAGAAATAATCGAATTTGGGGAATATATTGGTGAAGTTCTTCTCGTCAGGATTGTTCTGGGCCAGGATCATCAGGAGCTTCTTCCCAGAAGGAAGGCGAGATTTGACGGGATTTGTGATGAAATCAGGCACCAGATATGAAAAGGTGCGATCAAGGAAGCATTTGAGTTGGCCGGAAACATCCCAGTAGTAGACCGGCGATGCCAAGACCAGAAGGTCCGTTTCCCGAACCGCCTCCAGGACTTCCGTCAGATC
>Ga0302250_1002120_pt1 | contig 12987 bp, 10 predicted proteins | sample AAG_RA_Asp_MG_FD_193536 | JGI IMG/M metagenome (GOLD analysis project Ga0302250, IMG submission 193536) | Enriched activated sludge microbial communities from anaerobic digester in WTTP, New Holstein, Wisconsin, United States - AAG_RA_Asp | ecosystem: Engineered > Bioreactor > Anaerobic >... | reverse complement strand
CGGGCAACTCTGCGCTCGCCTGGCGGCATAGCCAAAGTGCAAAGATAGTGGCAAGGTGTTAAAGTGCCCATTTTCATGCTTTATGGTGCCCCGAGGGGCATGTTGACTAATCAGAGGATCCGGTCCGCGGCCGGCAGTCTCCTGACGAGCCCGCCGACCACAAAACAGGCCGGCAGGCTGACCAGCGCAGCCAACGCAAGTTTGAGCAGCGGATGCAACTCTACGTTCCTCAGCCCGAGAGAGACCAGGATCAGGATCGGGGAGTGGAAGATATAGACGGCATAGGCGCTGCCCGACAGTGCCCTGGCCAGCCGGCCCTGGTGATTGTGCCGTCGGCGGAACAGGACCAGCAGGCTAATGACCATACCCATACACATGAACTGCTCTAATAGGGCATAGGCCAACGCCTGCCAGTGCAGACCTCCCAGAAAGGGGCCGACATCCCCTTCGAGAGCTCCTCCCAGTACGAACAGAACTGGTGCCAGCACCAGCAGAACGACGAGGACTGGACCCCACAGCCAGCCCCTGGCGAAGTCCTCGGAGATGGCAGACAGCCAGCCGCGGCGATAGGCCACGGCACCGATGATAAAGAGGCTGATGTACTGCGGAAAATAAGCCAGTGTCAAGCCCAGAGGGGCAAAGGCCCAGCCAACAGGGAGCCAGATGCGCAGGACGAACGTGATCAGCCCCACCGTCAGGGCAAAAGCGGCAATGGCCAGATTCCCTGGCGCTTTACCCTCGTCCCTCACCTGGCGTGCCGGAGACCCGGCCAGCTTCCACCACAGCGTATAGGCGACAGTAAAGATAAGCAGGGCTTCAAGGAACCACAGTGGGCCTGAATCCAATCCCTGGTACTTGTTGACGTAGCCGACCAGGTACGTCCAGAGCGATCCCTGAAACCCCCAGATGGTTCCCCCCAGGCAGTAGCTGAGCAGCGGTGCGACCACCAGAAGCTGAAACCCCAAGGGGACGCCCAGCCGCAAGAACCGCTCTTTCAGGAACTGCCTGCTTCCCTTGGATTCCAGGGGGCGCGGCACAAAGTAGGCAGCAATCAGGAAGTAGAAGCCCATAGAAAAGGACTGGTTGACCGCAACAAAAAGCGTCAACACCGCAACAGTGATCGTGTCGGCCCGGCCCTCCTGGTAGTACCACCCCCCTACCCCACCGTAAGTGATGGCCAGGTGGTGCAGGACCACCAGGACCACCAGGAGGACTCGGATGTTGTCGACGAACGCCAGGCGAACCTGGGCCAACGGCCTATCGTAGGTCCCTATTGTGATCGAGTCTGCTCTTGCCAGAGGTATCGCCTTTGATGCCATCCCCCACCTCCTGCTGGACATCGACAGGGAGACAGCGATATCGAGCCGCCAAGTGATTCGCCGATTATACAGATACAGGAGCAGTCCAGACACGCATGACGCACCTCCTGAGCCTGTACAAGCTCAGAGTACAATAGAATGGCCCCGGACGCATCGGGCATCTGGGGTATAGGGATACTGGACAGCTTGACGGTCTGCCGGTCATGCAGGTGCATGATTGAACTGCTTGCGGGTTCTACTGGGGACTCCAATCCACCACGTGATAGCGCAGTACCAGCGTGACAGCCTCGACGGGTTGGCGACGTGCAGCTTGACCAGGAGTCCCTTCACGCAGATACAGTCGACTGGACTTCAGAAACCGCTGAGTCCAACCTGCAGCGCAAAGCGCCAACTGGATTGTCGTCCACAATCCCAGCACATTGTGCGCGCCGGCCGCGGCCACCTCCACCGCCCGCTTGACGTGCTCCTGCCCTTTGACGTCGGCCATGTCCACCGGGTAGATAACCTCCGCCTCCGTGGGCATCGGCGGCATCTCGAAGCGCGCCAGCTTACTCACCCCATTCAGGTGGTCGAGCATCGCCGCCAGGTTCGCCACCGGGTAGACCTCCAGCCCGTCCACCAGGGCGGCTTCGGCGGCGGCGCGGGCGGGGACGTAGATGCGCTGCAGCCCGCGCTGCCGGGCCCCCTCGACCATCGGCAGGATGCCGTTGGTGTGGCGGACGCGCCTCGATACATCGCTTACACCGGCGCTACCACTTCGTTTGCCGGCATGGGCGGCATCTTGGGAATGAACTCGATTGCCCTTTTTGACACCTACCATCCAGCGTGCTACAATGTCTGCAGCCGGCACATGCCATACAGCAATTCGAGCAGGCCATTGTCTTTACGCCAAGCATCTCGTGGATAGCGCAACACGGCTCTCACGCCAGACAGGCACTGTCAGAGGGGTAGTGGGCTGCCGCCGGACACATCCATGCCGAGGATGGGGTGGAACAGTGTCCTCATCCTTGTCTTGAGGTCAATTTGCGTCGTTCAATCAGTCTACCCGCGCGGCGTTACACGATCTGGGACAGCATCGGCATCGCCTTCCGTTGTGATCCTCTGGCTGCGTTTTTTTATGGATTCTTTGACCTCGCCTGGGCGGTTCTAACCCCCCTGAGCACGCTGGTTGCCGCCGGGCTGATCGATGCCGTGGTACGCTTCGCAGGTGGCAACGCCTCGCTCCGGGACATCAACACACAGCTCCTGCTCCTGGCGGCCATCACCGCGTTTGGTTGGCTCAGGTCTTCGATGCACAACCTGGCCGACCTGCGCCTGGTGTTGGCATTGCGCGCCCGTTACCGCACGGCGCTGACCGAAAAGCGCACGCGCCTGGAATACCGCCTCCTGGAGCAGAGCGATATCTGGGACCTGATCCAGCGCGTCGCCGCGAACCCGGAGGGCGGGCGTCTGAAGGCAACCTATTACCACCTGGTCGACATGGCCTCTTTCATCCTCAAGATCCTGGGCCTGCTGGCCATCCTTGCTTCGGCCGTGTGGTGGCTGCCGCTGGTGGTGGTCGCGGTCGCCGGGTTCGCCCTCGCCGCCGGCGTACGCGGCGGAAAGACAATCTATCGCGCCGAGAAGGAAGCCGCGAAACACGACAGGAGGGTCGGCTACCTCGGCGATGTCATGCTCGGCAGGGATGCGGCCGCCGAACGCACCCTGTTTGGATCCACCGGCCTGGTAACCAGGATGTGGCGCCAGGATTTCAAGGCCGCCCTGCGGCTGCGCTTCCGCGCCAGGATCCAATGGTACCTGAACGCATACGCGGGCAACATCGCTAACCTCCTCATCTGGTTGATCCTGATGCTGCTGCTCCTGCTCCCTCTGCAGGCCGGCACCGTCTCGATCGGCCTTTTCCTGGCCCTGACCCAGGCCTTTACCCGGTTCGATATCGTCTGGGGTTTCATGGACACCGTGAATGGGCTGGCCGCGGATGCCGAGTTCTTCAAGGACCTGAGCGCATTTCTCGCCCTCGAAGAAGAGGATGGCAGGAGTCGCCGCGCCGCCGCGCCGCTGGACACGAAACCCGACGCCGCGCCCACGGAGCAAGTCAGGCAGGCCTCTCCCCCGGCCCTGTTGGAGCTGCGGAATGTCTGTTTCCGTTACCCCGGCACCGAGCGGCTGATCCTCGACGGGCTGGACCTGGTGCTCGAAGCGGGCAAGCAGTATGCACTTGTGGGCGCGAACGGATGCGGCAAGACCACCATCACCCGGCTGATCACCGGGCTTTACCCTGCGGAGGCGGGAAGCATCCTCGTCAACGGCCGGGAGATCGGCGAGTACAGCCAAGCGGAACTGCGCTCCTTGTTCTCCATCGTGTATCAGGATTTCGCCCGTTACAGCGTATCGTTGCGCGACAACGTCTTCCTCGGCCGCGAGCCCGCACAGGACGGCAGCGCCGCCGAGATCTTTGAAAAGGCCGGCCTTGGTCCGCTGATCGACCGGCTGCCGCTGGGCGCCGCTACCCCCCTGGGCAAGATCCTGCCCACCGGCGTCGACATCTCCGGTGGGGAATGGCAGCGGGTCGCCATGGCTCGTTCCCTGGCGCAGCCGTCTGTACTGCGGATCCTGGACGAGCCGACCGCCGCTCTGGACCCGCTTGCCGAAAGTGAGCTGTACGCGAACTATGAGCGATTGACCAAGGGGACCACGACGCTGCTCATCACGCACCGCCTCGGGGCGACCCGGACCGCCGACGTGATCATGGTCCTCGACGGCGGGCGCATCGTCGAATCGGGCTCCCACGCCGAGCTGATGCGCGGCGGCGGATTGTACAGCAGGATGTATGAAAGCCAGAGGTATTGGTATGAAGCGGGCTGAGACCGGACCGCGGCCCCCATCCTTCTTCCGCGTCGTCGGCACCATGCTCGGGATCGCCTTCCGCACGCATCCCGTGGTGTTCCTCACCTACCTCCTGACCTCGCTGGGCTTTACCGCCCTCTTGATCGCGGAACTCCACCTGATCCGGGTGCTGCTCGACCAGATGCCGCTCTTTGCCGATGGACAAATCTCGTACGGCGCCGTCCTCCTGACGATCCTCCTGCTCGGCGGGGTCAACGTCACCGACACGCTGATGAACGCGGCGATGAACATCTCTTACGAATACCTCTCCCGGCTGGCCGGCGCCCGAATGACGGAGACGATGGGCCGGAAGGCGGCCCGACTCGAGCTGGTCCGCTTCGAGTCCGCGGAACTTTACGACGGGATCGAAAAAGCGGACGCCGGACGCGCCCGCGGGTTCGACGCGATGGAGACGGTCCTGTGCTCCCTGATCTTTCACGGAGGCTATTTCCTTTTTCTGGGGCTCTACCTCATCCGCCTCGAGCCGCTGCTCGTGCTCGGCATCTTTGGGGCATTCCTCCCCGTGGCGATCTCACGCGCGATCAGGGCCTCGGCCTTTTACCAGACCGAGGGCCGGGTGGCTCCGCTGCGGCGGCAGTTCGGGCACTATGAAGCCTGCCTGACGGACCGCACCTATTTCAAGGAGACGCGCACGACCGGCGCCGTGCCGTTCTTCCGGCGCCGATATGACCAGACGCTTGCCGAGTACAACCGGGAGATGTGGCGCACCGAGCTCCGCACCGGTGCCATCGACCTGGGGCTCAAGGTCCTGACCCTCGCCGGGTATGTGGGGCTCCTGCTCCTGCTCGTTCACTTTGTCGTCGGGGGGAGGATCTCGGTCGGCCTGTTCGGCGCCGTCTACTTTGCCATGGACTCGCTCTTTAAATGGTTCGAGGAACTCTTCGACCGTCTGGGGTTCGCGTTCGAGAATGCTGGCTATGGCGCCAACTACCTCGCCTTCCTCGAATCTCCCGAGCGCAAAGGCGGCAGGGTGCGGCTGTCCCGCGATCGCGGTATCGAGCTCTGCGCGGTGAGTTTCCGGTACCCGGGCGCCGCCGAAAACGCCATCGAGGCCGTCACGCTCACGATCGCACCCGGCGAGTCGGTGGCGATCGTCGGGGAGAACGGTGCGGGCAAGAGCTCACTCGTGCGCCTGATCGCCGGGCTGTATCATCCCGACAAGGGGACGGTGCATGCTGGCGGCGTCGACCTGCGCGAGGTGGCCGACGAGACGCGCTTCGCGGGGCTCTCCGCCGTCTTTCAGCAATACCAGCGCTACCGGATGACCCTGCTGGATAACGTGCGCATCGCCGCCCCCCAGGATGCCGATAGGGCCCAGGGCGGAGGAGTTGGATACGAGCGGCCAGAGGAGGAATCTATCGCCGGCCCAGGTGCAGACGAGCGCGCACGCGTTGTGGAAGCCCTCCGCCTTTCCGGATTCTACGAACACCGGGGGCCGCGGGAAAAAGTCGACCTCGACACCATGCTCGCCCGTGAATTCGGCGGCCTCGACCTGTCCGGAGGCGAATGGCAGCGTGTGGCAATCGCCCGCGGCCTGTACCGTCCGTACGACACGATCATCCTCGACGAGCCGACCGCGGCGATCGACCCGATCGAGGAGGATCGTGTGTACCGCATGTTCCTCGACGCCGCCCGCGGCAAGACCGCCATCATCGTCACCCACCGGCTGGGGCTTGCCCGCACCGCCGACCGCATCCTGGTGATGGAGCGGGGACGCATTGTGCAGGACGGCAGCCATGCCGAGCTGATCGCGGCCAAAGGTCTGTATGCCCGGATGTTTCGGGCCCAGGCCGCCTGGTATGAGCGTTGAAACGACGCAAGCCCATCTTTTGGGATGGCGGCCTGTATGCCGGACTGAAACGGTTCGGATGGCCGGCCCGGGCAAGGAGCAGTAGGCCTGCGCAGATCGCCCCAAAGGTTGCGCCCGCGTCGTTGGCCATCTTGAGAATCCTCATCAGCGTTTCATTCTCCAGCACTGCCTTGGTGCCGTACAACTGCTTCATCTCCCGGATGGACTCCAGCGCCCGGTCAAATTCCTGGTTGACCGCCTGAACCATGATCAGGCTGATATACCCGCCGACCATGCTGTCCATCGCCCCCCACTGTTGCGCCAGGGCCAGCGCAGCCAGCGCGTGCGTCACCGCCTCGACCGGCAGTTGCTGTTCCTCGTACCACACACTGGCATGCCGATGCAGGACCGCCACCTGGTCAGGCTGGACCCGCTCCAGCCGCGCGCGCAGCAGATCGGCGCCGATGCCTACGCCCCCGACGCCGCCACGGCGGTGGACCTGGCGCGCAAGCGGCTGTAGGGGTGGGAGGGACCGCGGATACACAGGCGCACCGCCGCGGTGACCCCACCGTAGCGCGCAGCGCTGGAGCCACGCAATGCCGTGTTGCCTGGCCCGCGTAGGGGCGGGCACGAGGCCCGCCCCTACGAAAACCGGCTACTTTCAGGCCAGCTACGGCAGCGAGATCTTGAACAGGGCCGGCAGGTAGCGCTTGAAAAACTCCGCCATACCCTGCCCGATCCCATACCAGTACCCCGCACCAAGGCTGTGCGCGCTGCCCTGGGCCGGCCCGATGGCGAGCTGGCCCAGCGTACCGTGGATCTGGTACGAGCCGGCGCTCATCCCCTCTCGCCCGCCGGCCGCAAGCGTGTGCCAGCGCAGGTCATAATGAGGGGAAACCTGGGCCCAGGCTACACCGGACAGGGCCAGGAACACGAGCACGACCCCCGCAACGGCCACAATACGTCTGCGCATCGGCCACCTCCTAGCGCCCGCCTAGAGGGGTAAAGGGAAACGCGCCCCCCGAGATCTCGGCAGAAAAGGTGGGCCGCTCTTCGTAGCCCTTGCGCCGGCCGACGGCGATCCAGTTAAAGGCGACGTTTGCATCGCCGGCGCCGGAGCGCACGGTGAAGCCGGTGCTGTCGGCGGCTTCGATGTACAACCCGCTCCAGCCGCCCACCGGCGTCACGGTGACGCGCACCGGCACCTCGGCCGAGATGGCCTCGCGGAAGAGGCGCTCGAACTCGACGGTGACCACGCCATCTTTGAGTTGAGTAGTGCCGTTGGCGTAGAACTCGACGTCGGGCGACTCGATGGCGGCCATCCGTTCCCAGCCCTGGGAGGTCTGAATGACGGCGAACTTGGCGCCGCCAAGCACATAGGAGTTGCCGTTGATGGTCCACAGGTCGCCGTTGGAGCCCATGGCCCCATCGGAAAAGACGCCATAGCAGCCGAGCGGCCCCGACGCACCCAACGTGCAGCGGCCATAGACGCCGGCCGTCCGGTCCTGATTGGTCTCACCCAGCACGCCGGCGCTGCCCCACTGCTGGCTGTTGGTGGTGCCGCGCACGCCATAGGCGCCCACAAAGATGTCCAGGCCGCCCGACTCGTAGGGGGCCCGGATCAGGGGGGGGGCGCCGTCCAGGTCATGGTCCGCGGCGGCGAGACTGCGCCGCCGGCGATGCCCGACACTCCGGCGCTGCTGTTGTAGGTGTTCTGGACGGTACCAAACACGCCGGCGCTCTCGGCCGTGCTGCCGATGGTATCTCCCCACACGCCATACTCGGTCGGGCCGGTGACCGGGTTGAGGTACTGAAAGCCCCAGACCCCGCTAGGGGCGCGGGCGATGCCGTGCACGCCGGCGCTGCCGCTGCCTTCGCCGGCCGGCATCACCGTGCCGAACACGCCGTCGGCGCCGGGGTATAACCCATACGTCTCACCCCAGACGCCGTACTGGCTGGGGCCCTGCGGGCCCCAGATCCCCGTAGCCTGGTGGTTCACGCCCGAGACGCCGGCCGACCCCGGCTCTCCGGGGTTCTTGGTGCCCAGGACGCCGGCCGTGCCGATCGTCGCGTCGCCCCAGACGCCGTAGGTGGCCGGGCCGAAGGAGTTGTCGAGCAGAGAGAGGGCCCCGCGGGTCCCCAATACGCCCGCCCGGCGGACGGTGGTGACCATTTCGACGCCCCACACGCCAGCGCGGCCGCCGTTGGTGTTGACGCCATAGACGCCGGCCAGGGCGGTGTTGGTCATCGTGTCACCAACCACGCCGGCGGTGTTGCCAAAGCCCTCCACGCCATAGGCGCCACCCTGGCCGGCAACGGCGTATGTCGCGCTGCTGGTCAGCCAGAGGCCGTCGCTGCCGCACGACTCATAGTAGCCGCACAGCGTAGCCGGGCCGGTAGCGCCGGAAGGGCCGCTGGGACCGGTGACGCCCGTCGCGCCGGCGGGGCCGGCCGGACCGGTGACGCCCGTCGCGCCGGCGGGGCCGGCGGGGCCGGAGGGCCCGCTCGGGCCCGTAACGCCGGTCGCGCCCACGGGGCCGGCGGGGCCGGAGGGCCCGCTCGGGCCCGTAACGCCGGTCGCGCCCACGGGGCCGGCGGGGCCGGAGGGCCCGCTCGGGCCCGTGACGCCGGTGACGCCGGCGGGGCCGGTCGCCCCGGTGGCACCGGGAGCGCCTACCGGGCCGGAGGGGCCGGAAGGGCCGGCCGCGCCGGTCGCCCCGGTGGCGCCGGTCGTGCCGGTGATGCCCTGGGGCCCTTGCAGCCCTTGCGGTCCGGTGGCACCCGCGGGGCCGGGATCACCCTGCGGGCCGGTGGCGCCCTCAGGGCCGGGATCACCCTGCGGGCCGGTGGCGCCCTCAGGGCCGGGATCACCCTGCGGGCCGGTAGGACCGGTGGCGCCGACCGTCCCCGTGATCGGCCGGCCGTGCCAGTAGCCATCGGCGTCGATCACCAGGCCGGCCGGAAAGCCCGGCTCTCCGGCCCAGTTGCTAACGTACACGTTGTCGGGATGGATGTCGGCCCCGCGCACGTCGCCGGCGTTGACAGCGTACGGCACGCTGACCAGCTGCGTCCGCGGCGTCATCTCGGCGTCGCCCGCCAGGGTAACCCCCAGCCACAGGTCCCGGCCGTCGATCCAGGCCCCATCCAACGAGGTGGAGAGGCCCAGCTGGGCATTAAAGAGCCCATCCGTGACGGTGACCGTCTGCGCCTCGCTCCACAGTGCCGTGCCGCCGGTGTCCACGTCATAGATAGCAAAGGTGAGGTCATAGTCGCCGTCGGCGACGGGGTTGCCCGCACTGTCCAGGAGCAGCCCCTGGTAGTTGAAATAGAGCGGCGCGCCGCCTTCGGTGCCGGCCGGCCGCGCCTGGCGGCCCTGGGAAAACAGCACGGGAGCCCGGTTGAGGGCCGCGGCTCCGGTAGCCACCAACAGGAGCATAGCGGCAGCGATGGTTCCCCACACCCACAATCGTTTCGTAGCCATGTGATCTCTCCTGGAAGAATCGCTCACGCACAGCGCACAGGTTCGGAGCTACAAGGGACCGCGTGATCACCTCCTTCTGGCAAACATCGACAAGCAGTTGTCGGCGTCTCAACCCTTGCACCCTTCCATTTTGCCACTGTTGAGCCGGAACAACCGATGCAGTCCAGTCCATCTGGATAACGCTGTCGTTCAGTGGTGATTCGACGACCCCGCTGGCGCGCAGTCCGGCGGCGTAGCGAATACTTCCGTCACGACTATATCCTCCTGGCTTTGATTAGAAACCAATGCTTGTGATTGGCGATTACCTCCGGTTCAAACCCGGTTTTCTGAAGCAGCCCACTGATACTGGCTGCAGATTGGGCTTGCGCACTTACGCCATACATCGTGTGTATTGTGGGCCTATTCTGAAAGTCTACGCGCAGGCGAATGGCAAACGCTTTGCTCTTGGAGACCATATGCGCATCCCAAATCCAAAACTCGCCGCCCTCCTTCAGTACCCGCCGAGTCTCCCCAAACACTCTTTGTTTGGTATCGTCTGACATGTACATGCAGCTGAAGAACGCCGTCGCATTGTCAAAGCAATGGCTCACAAATGGCAGTTCGGTTGCATTGGCAACCATCCACGCGGCAGCGGGCGCTCTTCCCCTGGCTTCGTGGATTTCGGACATATATCGATCAACAGCGACGACCCCGGCTCCGCCAGCCTGGGCAATCACACCTTCACCGCCCCCTCCAATATCAATCACCCTCCCTGAAGGAATTTCCTGGATCACCACAAGCTGTTGTGGCCTTGTCAATGCATCGAATACCGCCCGGATAACTGAAAATGGATTCATGATCTCCTCGAACGCAGTTGCATTATATAGCAAGGGGGCGGGGATAAGGTTACACGCATCCTCAGCCGAAAGGCATGTTGCCTCACCGCCGCCTTCCTTTTGCCAGCGTGCGAAGACGGCGTGCCTGGCCGTCCCCAGTAAGGGTCGAGCAGGGCTTCACGGGACTGCGCCCTCCGCCGCGCTCTGCAGCAGCGCGCGCTGGGCATCGTCAAACTGAGCCTCGCTGAACACCTGGAGGCCGGCCTCGCGCAGCAGCGCCGCGGTGACGCCCGGCGCGGACACCTTCGTCCCACTAAAGGTGCCGTCGTATGTGTAGCTTGACCCGCAGGACGGGCTATTCTCCTTCAGCACGGCCACGCGGATGCCCCATGCGCGTGAGCGGGCGAGCGCTTCCATCGCCCCCTTGACGAAGGGGACGGTCACGTCTCGCCCGGCAATATCAATCACCCGGGCCGTGCCGGCAAGCACACCGGCGCCTCCCGCAGCAGGGGCGATCTCGGCCGGCGGCCGCGGCACCGGCAGCCCACCGGTGACTTCGGGGCAGATCGGTACGACGCGCCCTTCACGCAGCCAGCGCTGCAGTACCTCGTCGTCGCAACGCTTGTCCCCGCCGTCGTAGCGGACTGCCTCGCCGAGCAGACAGGCGCTGACAAGGACGGCTTCGGGGCCGCTGTCCCCAAGATGCGGCAGCAGCTCGCGCAGGGTCACGCTCACACCGGGGGCGACCAGCACCTCGGCGTGCAGATTGTCGCGATGGAGCTGGCTGATGAACTCGCGACAGCGGCCGCAGGGCGGCATAATCCGCCCGTCCCAGCCGACGGCCACCATTTGGAGGACCCGGCTTTCGCCGGCCGTGACCATGGCCGCCGCGGCGGCATGCTCGGCGCAGAAACCCATCGAGCTCCCGGTATCGATACAGACGCCGGCATACACGCTCCCGTTGGCAGCGAGGATAGCCGCCCCCACGCCGCCGGCCTCCGCATGCTCGGAAAGCCGGCGCGGGTTGACGACGGACCTGGCTCGCGCGTAGAGTTCGTCAAACGGTATCATCATCTTCAAAACAGGCGACACACAGGGCAATCTTCGTTGCTCGACGTGACTTTGCGACTGTCATCGTACAACTCCGTGCTATTCCGTTACCAGAGAAAGGCGACCCCACGCTTGCCCAGAATACAGTCATCAAAGACCACTCGCGCCGGCCGGCCGGCCATCCCCTGGCACACGTGGAGCGGCAGCAGATGCTCCTCCCGGGGGTGGCAGTAGCGTGCGGCAGGGGCCCCCGCCATGGGAAAAACAGACAAGCTGGGCTTCTTTGAGGCCGTCACGCTTTACCATGGCTCAATACCTCGGCCACGCGGGCGGGTAGACTGTCGCGCTCCTCAGGTTGGAGTGCTTTGATGCTGGACCACACCTCGGGGCAGTGCACCCCTTGCGCAAGCCCGAGAACCTCACGGATCGCCGTGTCCACCCTTGTCCGGTTGGCCTTGTCGTACTCGAGATCGAGGGCATCGAACAGCCATCTCAAGTGTCTCTGGTAGCAAGTCATTGGTTCCTCCGCATCGGCAAACCTGCGCAGCTCACAGGAGGTGCTGCGAACTCATTTCCTCTGCCGTCAAGTCCATCGCAAGGGTTCAGCCAGGTCCTTGCTGGTCTACTTCTGGCCGGCCTGTAGCGGCCAGGAACGCTGCGAGTTCCTCCACGCTCTTGAACTCGTGCAGCTCCACGGACTCGCCAGCCAGCCATCGCCGCAGGCGTTCGTCCAGGAGCCGCGCCTGTGTGGCCAGGGTATCGAGGTTGCCCGCGACGGCCAGGAGGTCCGGGAATCCGAGCCGGCGGTACGCCGCGGCGAACTCGTGGTACAGGTTGAAATCCCGCCGCCCGGCCCCCGGCTCGACCTGGCTCAACATCATGCTTAACTCGTGCTGGAGAGACCATGCGCTGGCGCTGGCTCCCACCGGGTTCCCCTGCTCGCAGGCCGCCAGCAGCTTCTCCACCATGTCCTTGAGCTCTGGATAGGCCTGCTCGAACTGGTCCCGCACCGTGGTCCGCGGGGGAAGCGACCCCTGCAGCTCACGCAGAACGCGGCGCGTGTCGCAGGCCAACTCTTCCGCGGCGTGCAGCACCTGCTCCGGGTCAGGCGAGGTGCTGATCGTGGCGATGAGCTGCTCCAGATGAACAGGCCGGTGGGCGAGCTTGTGCAGCTCGGCGAGCCCCTTCTGCAGGCCGCGCTCAAAAAAGACCTGGTTCGCCAGCGCCAGGCACTCCCAGGCGAACTGGACCACCAACCACCCGGCGTAACGGATGTCGGCGATATCCCCTTCCACAGCCGCCAGCCGGAGGTTCCCCAGGTGGCCCAGGACCTGGCCGAACATCCCCAGCGCCCGGCCGATCATCTCGGGCCGGGCTTCGGGCTTTTGCAGGTCGAGGACCATTTGCTGTACGCCGGCGAACCGGGCAGACTGTTGCTCGGATCGGGCATACAAGACCCTGGCGTGATGCACGAGACCGGGGGCGAACGCCCAACCGCGCACCCGCCCTGTGGCAAAACCTTCCAGCAGGTTCCAGGGGATCGCCCAGAAGTCGAATAGCAGGCCCGCGAGGAGGAATGTGTGACCCACGGGCGGGTCCTGGCCCTCCGCTGGGACGTAAAAGATG
>Ga0302250_1002119_pt1 | contig 13009 bp, 11 predicted proteins | sample AAG_RA_Asp_MG_FD_193536 | JGI IMG/M metagenome (GOLD analysis project Ga0302250, IMG submission 193536) | Enriched activated sludge microbial communities from anaerobic digester in WTTP, New Holstein, Wisconsin, United States - AAG_RA_Asp | ecosystem: Engineered > Bioreactor > Anaerobic >... | reverse complement strand
GCGATGCACATATCCTTCTAACCGCTAATCTCAGCTTAGTGATGTCCTGCCTGATGCACGACAGCGGCAATTGGATTCTTTACCATCCAGAATCACAGATTTATAACCTTCTGGCTGATTACCGTAGCGACCTCAGCAAAGCTCTCTTGCAGACTCTCAGGATTTCCAAAGCAAAAGAAGCTCTAAAGGAAAGAGCTAATCTGGAGCTATTCCACAGCCTGATGCAACTGGAAGATGATTCATATTCTTTCTTCGCAGAGCACTATGACGACTATATGTCTCACGTGAATTATGAGCAGTGGATAGACAAGGTTCTAGCCTGGCAAAAACAATATTGTGGCCGTCCTCCGACCAGAATTATCGAATTGGCCTGCGGAACAGCCAATATCTCGACGCGGCTGGTAAATCGCGGTTATGAAGTGGACGCCTGCGATCTATCCGTTGCAATGCTGGAAGTGGCAAATCGCAAGGTAAACAAACCAAACCTGTTCCAGGCCGGATTGACAGACCCCCTTCCTAACAAGGAATACTCTCTGGCAATCTGCATGTTTGACAGCATAAACTATCTCGTAAAATCCAGCCAGATAACCAAAATGCTGCAGGAAGTAAGTGCCAGCCTGGCCGCTGATGGGCTGCTGATCTTCGACATTTCCACACTGAATAACAGCCAGGAAAACTTCGAAGACCTCTGCAATCTTCAAAAAAGCGCAAACGGATACCTGATGCATCAGGCCTGGTTTCAAGCCTTACAGATGTTGCAGCGTTCCAGCCTTCACTACTTTAAAAAACAGGGCTTCGGCTACCAACTGCAGGTGGAACAGCATACCCAAAGGGTGTATCGGGTAAGTGAACTGGCCGAGCTGATCGCCCGTAGCCCTCTGGAGCTTGTGGCAATACACTCCCTGAATCAAAAAGCGAACCTTTATCCCCGCCATCTGCAGTCCATAGATACGAAATATCCCCGTTTGTTTTTTATCCTGAGGAAACAAAGACATGAGCAAGCTGTTTGAAAACGATCTGGCCTGGCTGCAGAAAAAAGGGCCCTTTGCGGGTTTGGATGAAGCCGGCAGGGGTGCTTTGGCAGGGCCAGTAGTGGTTGCCGCCGTGGTTTTGGATTATAATAGACCGATAACCGGATTGAACGACTCCAAGCTGCTCAGCCCGGCTGCCCGGGAAAGCCTTTTTGACCAGATAAAGTCCTCTGCCCTGGCCTTTAATATAGTAAGAATCAGTCAGGGCTATATAGACCGCTTTAACATCCTGCAGGCTACCCTATTGGGTTTCAGCAACGCTTTTCAAAAGCTGGAGCCTGCTGTGCAGAGCTGTCTGATCGATGGCAATCACCTGCCCCCTGATCTGAAACACTGCGCCACAGCAGTAATCAAAGGTGATAGCTTGCATGCCGCAATAGCCGCTGCCTCGATCCTGGCCAAGGTTAGCCGGGATAAACTGATGACCGAATATGACGCTGTATATCCTGAATACGGTTTTGCCGATCACAAGGGCTATGGAACGCCACATCACATCAGGATGATCCATAGCTTCGGCCTCTGCCCCATACACCGGAAAAGCTTCCGGATTCCGGATCTGCCCTGATATTCTGTTTTATAAATTGCCACACATAATTGTTATAAACACAGCAGTTGGAATCACACTAAGATCAGCCGAAGCGACCCTAACGAAGCTACCTTCGGAAAAAACTTGACGAATCACTGGACTTTTGCGACAATGAGAAACTACATTATGATTTGCAGGAGTATTACATGAGCTCTACACCCCGCGGAGAAAGACTGATTATTGCGCTTATCGGCAAACGCAACGCCGGTAAAAGCAGTTTGATAAATGCCCTTACCGGCCAGGAAATCGCCATTGTTTCCGAAGTTCCTGGCACCACTACTGACCCTGTGGACAAACATTACGAGTTGTTGCCCCTGGGGCCGGTCACCTTCTATGATACAGCCGGTGTGGATGACAGCGGTGAACTTGGCCAGAAAAGGGTAAAAGCTACCCGTAAAATATTATACCGTGCCGACATCGTGATTTTTGTAAATGACGGTGAAAGCTTCGATGCCTCAGAACTGGAAATGCTGGAACGAATCCAGGAGATGGAAATCCCCATGGTAGTCGTCTTCAATAAAAGCGACATCAGTTATGGCTCCAGGGAAAATCTGCATTATTGCAACGAGCGCGGCATTCCTCATGTTAAGGTATCCACGGTAAGCAAGGAAGGTGTTCTGACCTGTAAGGAAGAGATTATTCGTCTGGCACCCAAGTATCTGAAAGAAAACCGCATCCTCAGCGGTGACCTGGTACAGCCCTACGATCACGTGATTTTGGTAGCCCCCATAGATTCAGCCGCACCAAAGGGAAGGTTGATTTTGCCCCAGGTTCAGGTGTTGCGCGATTTGATGGATCACGACGCCATCGTAACCGTGGTAAAGGAAACTGAATTGAAAATGAGCCTGGAACTCACGGTAAAAAAGCCTTGGCTGGTAATCACCGATTCGCAGGTGATCGAACAGGTGAACCGGGAAGTCCCGGATGATATTCTTGTTACTACTTTCTCGGTACTATTTGCGCGCTACAAAGGTGAGCTGGATATCTTGCTGGAAGGCGTGGAAAGGATAAAGACTCTGCAGGACGGAGACAAGGTTTTGATCGCCGAAGCCTGTTCGCACCACGTGCAAAAAGATGATATTGGCAGAGTTAAACTGCCAAAGTGGCTACAGGAATTCACCAGAAAAGAACTGATTTTCGATACCTATGCCGGACACGACTTCCCGGAAAACCTTGAGGACTACGCTGTCTGCGTGCATTGTGGGGCGTGCATGATCAATCCCATGGAAATGAACCGCAGAATTATCGAATGCCACCGCAGAGGAGTTCCCATCACGAACTATGGCATGACCATCTCGTTGGTTCAGGGCGTTTTAGAAAGAGTGATCAAACCTTTTTCACTGGCCAGGGACAAAGCATGAAAGTATCGGTAGTGCAAAGCGAACCAAAGCTATTGGACAAGCAGCATAATCTTCAGCTCCATTCTGATCTGATTAACAGCCTGGAAACCGACCTGCTTGTTCTGCCGGAACTCTGCACCAGCGGCTATGTATTTGAAAGCGAAAAACAGCTTCTATCCATAGCCGAAGAAGCTGGAACGGGAGAATCATTTGCTTTCTTCACGGCTCTGGCTGAGCGCAAGAACTGCTCCATCGTATTTGGTTTCCCAGAGCTGGAAAGCACTTCGAACGCCAAACCCCGCATCTTTAATTCCAGCGCATTGATCAATCCCGATGGAAGCTGGAAGATATACCGTAAAACGCATCTGTTTAACCGCGAAAAACTGTTCTTTAGCCCCGGTGACACAGGTTTCTTTGTTTGTGAAGCCAAGAACAAAGTGAAAATCGGAATGATGGTTTGTTTCGACTGGCAGTTTCCGGAATCTGCCCGTTCCCTGGCTCTTCAGGGAGCCCAGCTAATATGCCATCCCTCAAATCTGGTGCTACCCTGGTGCCAGCAGGCAATGAAAACCCGCAGTTTGGAAAACCGCGTCTTTAGTATAACTGCCAACCGGACAGGTACTGAGGGCGAGGACCAAAACCGGCTCACTTTCACGGGCGCCAGCCAGATCCTGGGCACCCGGGGCGAACTGCTGGCCTCTCTATCCATCACCGAGCCGGGAGTGGCCACGGTGGAGATTAACCCGGAACTGGCCGAAAACAAAGAAGTTACTCCCCTGAACAATGCATTTGCGGATCGCCGTCCGGAGCTGTACGTACTATGACGAAAACTGCCTTACAGCAGGAAATTGCCAGACTGAAAAGCGAAATTGAACGGCATAATCTGTTGTACTACAGCTTTGCCAATCCCGAGATCAGTGACTACGATTACGACATGCTGGTTCGCAAACTGAAAGACCTCGAAGCAGAACTCGGAGAAAACCTTGCTGAATCTACTGATAAAGTAGGCTCCGACCTCTCCCCCAGCGCCAGGGTGATCCCCCACAGGGTTCGCATGACCAGCCTGGACAACGCATATTCTCTGGAAGAAGTGAAGGCCTTTATCCAAAAAATTGAGCTGGAACTTGGCTCCCAACTAAGCTGGTGTTGCGAACTGAAGATTGACGGCTTTGGGATAAACCTGTTCTACGATCAAGGTAAACTGCAGTATGCCACTACCCGCGGAGATGGGATCGAAGGCGAGGACGTAAGCGCCAATTTCCTTTTGCTGCCCTTTGTTCCCCATCAGATTGAGTATCAAATGCCCATCGAAATCAGGGGCGAGATATACATCCCCATCCAGGACTTTCTGGCCATGAACGAAACCCGGCGGGATATGGAACAAAAACCCTTTGCCAATCCACGCAATGCCGCGGCGGGCTCGATAAAGCTGAAAAACCGCGAGGAAGTAAGATCCCGGCATCTGCATGCGCTATTCTATGCCCTGGGTTATTACGATAGCCCCCTGTCGCTTTTCGGCAGGACAATAGACAGTCAAAGCGGAGTGCTTAGTTTTCTGGCAGAATTAGGTTTTCCCGGCAGCGAGTTTATCACGGCAGAGGACTACGAGGAGATCGAGGCTTTTTGCCTGGCCATCGAGCAAAAGCGGTATAGCCTGCCTTTCGACATCGATGGAATAGTGGTAAAACTGAACGATCTGGAACTGCAGAAAAAGCTTGGTTTTACGGGTAAAAGCCCCAAGTGGGCGGTGGCCTATAAATTCAAACCCGAAGAGAAAGAGACCATCCTGGAAGAAGTTAGCTATCAGGTTGGCAGAACTGGCGCAATAACCCCTGTGGCACATCTGAAACCAGTTTTCATTTCCGGATCTACAGTTTCTCGGGCCACATTGCACAACGAGGATGAGATAATCCGGCTCGATCTGCACCTGGGTGACAGGGTTAGAATCGTGAAAAGCGGAGAGATTATCCCCAAGATTCTGTCTGCAGACAGCTCAAAACGCTCTCCAGATGCAGCTTCGGTCAGCTTTCCCAATTCCTGTCCGGTTTGTGGCAGCCATCTGGAACGCGATGCAGAAGGCAGCATAAACTATTGTGCCAATGCAGCCTGCCCCGCGCAATTACAAAGAAGGATAGAACATTTTGCTTCACGCGATGCAATGGATATCAGTGGTCTGGGGGAAAGCCTAATCGCCAGATTCATCGAAGAGGGATTGTTAACGGGTATTCCTGATATATACCAGCTTGACTTTGATAAAATCGCCACTCTGGACAGACTGGGCAAGAAATCGGCCGAAAACCTGAAAACAGCAATCGAGAACAGCAAAACCAAGAATTTCGATAAGCTGCTGTTTGCCCTGGGAATACGCCATGTTGGAAGCATCACGGCCCGTAGCCTGGCCGGGCACTTTGGCACCATAGATGCCCTCAGCGGCGCTTCTCTGGAAGAACTGCAAGCCATTCCCGATATCGGAGCTGTGGTGGCTCAGTCCATAATCAGCTTTTTTGCCAATCCCGCCAATCAGGAACTTATTACCAGGCTCAAAGAGGCAGGGATCAGCTTTGTTTATCACAGCGAGCAAAGCTCCTCTGCCCTGGAGGGAAAAACCTTCCTGATCACGGGAACCCTGCCAAACTACGGACGCAAGGAGATGGAAGCCCTGATAATGCAACATGGCGGCAAGATACTGGGCAGCGTTGGCAAACAGCTAAACTACCTTATCGTAGGCGAAAACGCGGGCTCCAAGCTGGACAAAGCCCAAAAACTGGGAACCGTGAGCATCATCAACGAAGCCGAACTGCTTGGCATGCTGGGTGAATAAGTGAAAATTCTCAAACGCTATATCCTGAAAGAGCATCTTTCGCCGTTTCTGATCTCACTTTTGGTAGTGACCTTCGTGCTCCTGATCGATCGCATCATCGACCTGCTGAATCTGATCATCGAAAAGAAACTACCCTGGCAAACCATCGCTGAGCTTTTTGGCCTTTCCCTGCCCTACATGCTGGCTTTGTCCATACCCATGGCGGTTTTGGTGGCCACCATTCTGGCCTTTGGGCGCATGAGCGTAGACCGCGAGATAATCGCCATAAAATCAAGCGGTGTAAACGTGTATAGCATGATCGGCCCCTTGGTGGCTACCGCTGTGCTGCTAACCGGCCTGATGGTCTATTTCAATCACTGGTTTCTGCCCAATACAAATCACAAGCTTAAAAACCTGATGCTCAAGATCGCTTATTACAAACCCATGACCATCATCAAACCAAATGAATACACCACCTTCATGGATTATACGGTTTTCGCCAAGACTACCAGCGACACCCTGTTGACCGACGTGCTGATCTACGATCGCAGCCAAACCCGCTACCCAAGGACGGTCTTCGCCAAAACCGGAAATGTTCTGCAAAAGGACAACGGCAATTCGCTGCAGATTATCCTCAATAACGGAGAAATGCACGAACGCAATGAAAAAGAGCCTGGCAAATATCAGATTACTACCTTCGGACGTTATGTGATAAATGTGCGCGATCTGGGAACGCGCATGGACTACTTCGAAACCGGCTACCGCAGCGACCGGGAAATGACCCTGCCCCAGATTGTCGCTTCGCTGAAGGGCAATAAGCAGGAGCTGGAAGCCAAGCGCAAGGAAACCGAGAATCTCTCCAAACGCCTGGAGCTAACCAGGCTGGGGCCTGCTTCCTACACCCGCGAAGTGGAGGTGCGGCGCTTGCAAAGCATGCTGCAAATGGCTAAAGACAGGCAAACCGATCTGAAAGAGCAAGTTCATTCTCTTCAAGTGGAGTTCCATAAAAAGTTCTCCATCTCCTTTGCCATCGTGATCTTTGTCCTGATCGGCATCCCCTTGGGTCTAATGACCCGCACCAGCGGTATCGGTATGGCTTTTTCGGTGTCCTCCGTGATCTTCTTGATCTATTATATCGCTTTGAATGGCGGCGAACAGATGGCCGACAAAGGAGTTATCCCTCCTTTTGTGTCCATGTGGCTGTCCAACATCGTCTTTCTGATCCTGGCAATCCTGCTGATCATCGCCTCCATCAAGGAAAAACGCATCCTGGATATGCCTACCCTGATGTGGCGTATCAAAAACCTTAAGAACCGCAAAAATCCCCCACCAGACGAGATCGTGCACTAATGAGAATCCTCGACCGCTATGTGACCCGCGAATTCCTGCGCACCTACCTGATCATCTTTTTCAGCTTCGCCGTGGTGTTTATTGTGATCGACGTGGTGGACAACCTGCCACGCCTGATCCGCAACGGGGCTACTACCCAGCAAGCCACGCTGTATTACCTGCTGCGTTTGCCCTATCTGATCGTGCTTACCTCGCCGGTAACCGTGCTGCTAACCGGCTTGTTCATGATGAACGCACTTTCCAAGCACAACGAAAGCATAGCCATCCGGGCTGCGGGAATCAGCATCAAACGCGCCATGTTACCACTTTTCGGCATCGGACTCATTATCAGCATCGGGATTGCCGTGATGGGAGAATACCTGCTGCCCTGGGCGGAAACGCAGAAAAACTACATTTACAACGTGCAGATAAAGGGCGAACAGCCCGATGACCAGATGCTGAAAGCCCGCATCAACTATCAAGGTAAAGCCAACGATTTCTATTACTTCGGTTTTTTCGACGGCTATAAAAACAACCTGAAGATCATCGACCTTACCAGAATCGACTTCAAAACAAAAAGCATCACCGAAAAGATCACCGCATCTTCGGCAGATTGGAACGGCAGCAGATGGATTATCAGGGATTGTGAGATTCGCCGTTTTGCCGGAGGGAAACAGGTTTTTCATGCCTACTACCCAGAAACGAGCCTGGCCATTCTGGACGTGGAGCCCCAGGATTTTATCCGCATCACTCAAAAAACCCTGTCCTTAAACTTTTGGCAGTTAAAGGAATACATAGGACGTATCACCAAACTGGGAGACGACGCTTCCCGCGAGATCGTCGATCTTCACATGAAGCTGGCTTTTCCGCTCACCAACCTGATCGTGATCTTTTTCTTCATGCCCATCGCCACTTCCAACATCCGGTCCAAGGGACGTGGCTGGGTGATCATGCTGGGACTATTGGTCTGCTTTGCCTACCTGATCGTGGTGCGGATAAGCCAAAGCCTTGGCTACAATAGCGTTATCCCGCCAGTTTGGGCTGCCTGGCTGCCCAATGGCATCTTTACCCTTTTAGGGCTGGGATTTCTGTATAAAGCGGAAATCTAGTTGTCAGCCACGTAGTTATTGCACTTCACCCTACTTCAGGTCTGCCAAACTCCGATTTGGCAGAAGCTGCAACGCAGCTTGTCATTGTAGCGAGCAAAGCTCGCTGTGGCAATCCGGAGATTGCCACACCTACCACAAAGCGTTTATTATTAAGGCTTAACCCCCCTTGCCCAAAGGTAATACTCCCCATTTTGGGGTGCTATGAACTGCCTGCTTTTCAAAGGATCATAGTGCTTGCCGACCGGTCCGGGAGCCGAAACCCACCAGTGTTTGATCTCAAAATCCTTAAATAGAGTTGCCTTTAGCTGCTTTTCGGTGATGGTTTGCGGTTCGGCACGTTCGGGCTTGTGGTTCAGGTTAAAGCTGCCGATCAGTTCTCCTCCGGGTTTCAGGATTCGCCTCAGTTCCTTGCACATCACTTCCAGATTTTTCACATGATCCAGCGAGTTGACCGAATAAACCACATCGCAAAAGGCATCGGGGATGGGGATGGAACTTTCGGTGGAGCAAACGTAGATCATCTCATGCTTCAGATATTCCTTTGGGAATTCCTGGATGTAGCGCTGAGCTAACACATCTATACCTATGCGGATAGAGGCACTTTTCGCCCAGATCAGGCTTCCCCGTGGACCACAGCCAAAATCCGCCACCACCTTGCCCTGTAAAAACCCATCATCTTTCTCATCGGAAATCGAAAGCATCAGGTCAGCATAGAAGTGATTATCAAGCTTTTGCCCTTCCAGTCTATAGCGTTCCCGCCAGTAGCGAAGTTCATAGCTATGTTTCGTGTGTGTAAGCTTATTGTATATCAGCTTAATTTTTACAAGAAGTTCGTGCATGGCTACTCCTGAATCTGTAAGGCATTAATTTCATTTTGTAACGTAACTGGATAGAAGAGATTTTCCGTCAAGCGAAACTTTGCTGATCCACTTTCAAAAGAGTCCTATAGATGATTAATGCATCTGAATTCGAGAGATTGGGAACGTGATCAATTAAGCATCTGAGCAAAAATAAACAAAAAGAGCAAGAAAATAGTTGACAGAATTATGCTTGCCATTTGTGGTGGAAATATGAAGGTTGTCCGTTTTGAAATTCGAATTTTTAAAGGGAGGATGAATGAAAAGGACTTGTTTAATCGCCACTTTTCTGTTAACTGCTGCCATTATGTTCGGTTTAGTAGGGGTAACGGAATCTGCTTTGATCACGTTGGATAATGTGCGCCCCAATTTGCTTTTACTTTCTCCAAACGGGGGTGAAGAGCTGTATTTTGGGCATAGTTACAATATCCTTTGGCAACTGAATGACACGAATTTGAATCCCAACTCTATACAGATATATTACTTACCAGGTGATTTACCCCAAGTTCCGATTGCATTATGGACGAGCAACGATGGGATTGAATCCTGGATACCCCCTTCCGAAACCTGTATGAATGCAAGGATCCTCATCCAAGCATCTGACAGTTTTGGCAATGGTTCGGTAGTTCAGTCAGCCGCTCCTTTTCAAGTGATTGCTTCTCCGCCAGCTCCTCCCCAGGGAGTAAGTATGCAGATTGTAAATACTTGGGATGCCTTGATAACCTGGCAGCCAGTAACTCAGACTGTAACAGGTGAACCTGTTTCACCGGATGGGTATCTTGTCCTATATAATGAAAGGGCAGATCAATCTCCGGAGAACTATTACTTCCTGGCAGAAACAACTGAATGTAGCCATCTGCATCAGCGAATTGCCCGTTGGAGAGATCTATATTTCTATAGGGTAGTAGCTTACGTAGATCCTGATGCAAGAATTGGTCATAACCTGGACGCTCTTCAGGATGCCAAACAAAGCTTTACTCTGGGTGAACTGCGTAAAGCTTTATCAGAAACCCCGGGAGCTGCAAAATGAAGCGGATCTTAGCTTTCGTTCTAGTGCTCCTTGGCTCTTTGTTATGTGCCCAAACCGCTCCGGTTATCAGTAATGTGAATATTATTCAACGCACCGATGGCAGCATGATCGTAGATATATGGTATGACCTGGAAGATGCAAATGGTGATCTTTGTCTGGTTACCTTTAAGTTTTCATCTGACGGAGGACAAACCTACGATCATTTCCCCTCTTTCGGGAACCTTAGCGGAGCTGTGGGATATAACCAAAGCCCAGGCATGGGTAAACATATCGAGTGGTCAACTGAAAACGAAGGCTTACGTTTGGATGGTAATCAATACCGCATACGCCTGACTGCTGACGATGGATCTTCTCCCTCATTACCCCAAAACTTTGTTTTCGTGCCGGGTGGAACATGTTTCAACGGGGTGGGAAACGTAACTGTATCAGATTTTTATATAGATAAATACGAAGTTACTCAAGAATCCTATCAGCAAATCATGGGTTATTTACCTTCAGACAACAACGGCGTTGGCCCCCTTTTCCCGGTTTATTGGGTAACCTGGTTTGATGCCGTGGAATATTGCAACAGTCGTAGCATCGAAGAAAACATCTCTCCCTGTTACAGCTATTTGGACTATGGCACCAATCCCCAAAACTGGCCGGCGGGATGGAAGAATGATTATTACAATCATACCTTCATCAGCTGTAACTGGAGCGCAAATGGATACCGGCTGCCAACCGTAGCGGAATGGACTTTTGCTGCAAAAGGTGGAAACTACTCAATGGGATTTAGTTACAGTGGTTCCAATATTATTGATATGGTTGCCTGGTATGATCAGAATTCCGACGGAACAACCCAATGGGTGGGGATAAAATCTGCAAATGAACTCGGATTGCACGATATGACGGGAAACGTGTGGGAATGGTGCTGGGACATCCATGCAGCCTTGCCTTCTGAACCGCAAACCAATCCCCACGGACCCGTTTCAGGGAGCTGCCGGGTTACCAGAGGAGCAAGTTACAGCACTGCCATCACCTATTGTCCGGTTGATTTTCATAATAATGGCGGTCATGCAGATAGCTATCGCTACAATGTCGGTTTCAGGTTAGTGCGAATTTCTCCCTGATCGGCAATACCTTCGTTTATTTTGTTAACAATACGCATCCATTACGCACTTTGTCCGTATTGATTGCGTATTGATAGAGTAATTCATGCAGGGAGGTATTTACGCTTCCCTTGGCGGAGCAAGGATGATATTAATAGGGTGAAATGAACAGGAAATCTGGAGTTCAAGCCGTCCCCCGCCAACTTACTGCTGATTCCAAAGCTTTGGACGGCTTGAACTCCAAAAGCTTTGCTCTGTAGCCAATGTCTGAACATCGGACCAATTTGCCTATTGGTTTCCTTAGGCTCAGTTGCCCTTTCGTAGATTTTCTCCAAGCCCAATTCATATAACCTGCCACAAATCCGGTTGATCGTTTGAGGATTCCTGCTGATAGCTGTTTTGTCCCTTTTCAGATATGCAATGTAGCTATCTTTGATAGGAAACAGGTCGAGCCTCAAAAGATGCTCCAGCAACTCCTGATTGTCCTTTTTCCTGAATGCCAGCTCAATCTGTTCCCATCTCTCAGCCTCAATATCCCTTATCCCATCGGGAATAGTGGGGTAAACTCTGAATAAATCATCCAGATATGACCGCTGATTGGCATATTCGATACTTAGCTTCAGCCAATGGTTCATTGTAAATCCTCTTCCAATTTCTTCCTGGCTATTATTTATAAGTGCCTTTGTCTGTCAATACAAACTTGATAAATCAGTCTTTTGCAGGGAATGCCACTCCGAAGCTGCTTTGAATTATCGAAGCTGCAATACGTTAAAGACCCCCACTATAAATATCGAAATTATATTATTGGTAGCAGGCTTAGCCTATATGCAGAACATAAAAGGAAGCCAATATGCTGCGTTTGATAAAGGGAGACATCACCACTGCTTTTGTGCCCTGAATCCAGAGTTAGAGCTGTGGTTCTATTGCTTCGACCACGAGAACTACGAGATATATAGCAAATTACTCCCCTGAACATAACTACATTCTTTCACTCTTTCCACAACCAACATCCTTGCTAACCACCGGTCTGCCTCCCGTCAAGTTCGCTAAAACCTCCCGAATCCGGTTCGGGTGGCTTTCGGGTGGCATGCGCGTGGCATTCGGGTGGCGAGCAAGCTGAATCTAGCGCGGGACATGGCAAAGTGGGATAATACCATAGATTTGCAGACTCTTACGCGAGAGGACATCTACACACGTGATCTGCCCTGCCTCAGCGTAGCCAGAGCCGTGGAAGCGGGCTTGCTGCCTGTGGTTTACGATTATGAGCATCTGGATAGGGAGTAGTGAAACAAGCCCGGCAGGGCGAAATATCATAGCGATGGGTTCGCAGCATTGCGGATAGCAATGCTTTAGACCCTCGTTAAGGGTAATAAACAACCAAGCCCCAAAGGGCGACACAACACATCGTGCTTGGCTGGATTTTGTGAACAGCGCTAAAGATATGTGATTGCATATAAAGATAAATGAACCCCTCATCCATTATTGTGTCGCCCTAAGGGGCTTTTCATCGGGGTGTTTGTTACGAGGGTCTGCGAGCCTGCGGCTCTCCGAACCCATCGCTATGCTATTTCGCCCGAAGGGCTTGGATATTAGGTTTGCCAATGAAAGATAACAACTACAAACTATACTTTTTTATGCATCAGCTTTGCCAGAGCCGTGGATGCGGGCTTGCCACCTGTGGTTTACGATTAGGAGCATCTGGATTGGGAGCTGTGAAACAAGCCCGGCAGGGCGAAATATCATAGCGATGGGTTCGCAGCATTGCGGATAGCAATGCTTTAGACCCTCGTTAAGGGTAATAAACAACCAAGCCCCAAAGGGCGACACAACACATCGTGC
>Ga0302250_1002114_pt1 | contig 13033 bp, 14 predicted proteins | sample AAG_RA_Asp_MG_FD_193536 | JGI IMG/M metagenome (GOLD analysis project Ga0302250, IMG submission 193536) | Enriched activated sludge microbial communities from anaerobic digester in WTTP, New Holstein, Wisconsin, United States - AAG_RA_Asp | ecosystem: Engineered > Bioreactor > Anaerobic >... | reverse complement strand
TAATAACTCCATGGTGATCACCTCGTTTCCCCTGCCCAAAAAATAGGCAGGATAGGTCAAACACCCTGGTCAGTTTTAGACCGGTATACACCCTCTCATCTCTTCAATATTCGGCCGTCCACAACATCGATGCCCTTCTTGCGCATGTCGTGGGCGTACCACCGCACCGACTTGGCGGATGCCTGCGCGCCCTCGATCTGCGCGTTGACCATCTCGGCGATCAGCGCGTGGGGGTAGCCTGCCGGGTCCATCAGGAACTCGCGGGCGAGGCGGCCGATGCCCTTGCCACTGGGCTTCTTCTCGGTTTTTGTCGGGGTCTCGGTCGTCTCGGCGGCCTCGGCCTGCGGCTGTGCGCGATGCTCGGTCACCTCGGGCTCGGTGCCTTGCCCGAACGACGCGAGGTCGATGCTTCCGGCTGCCGCGATCTGCTCGATCCGCGCGATCAGCTTGGCCTTGGTCGCGAAGGTCTTGGGTCCTGCCGGCACGTCGGCGATGGCGTTGTGCAGGGCCAGCAGGGACTTGGTGCTCATCAGTTGCAGTTCCATGGTGCTCTCCTATTTGGTTGGTCCGTGGGAGCATTAGGTCGCGTTCGTGGGATTCCGGGAGCGGGGGCCCGCTCAAAAAATTGCCCTCTGACTGTCGATCGGCGCGCGACGCCGCGCAACTGCATGAAAAAGAAGGGTCGTCCTTGTGGGACGACCCTCCGAAGCACGGCCGGGGCACCTCGGCCTCTGTTCCGACCCCGGCCGCTGGCACCAAACTCAGTGGATGTGCGCGAGGGGCTGGCGCTCGGCCTGCGCCCAGGTCTCGCGGTCGAGGTAGGCGTCCCAGGCGCGGCTGTACGGCATGCCGGCAAGCGCGGCGGCCTCGTCGAACTCGGGCGAGAACGGGGCCACGCCGACGCGGGTCGCCTGCTCGGCCAGGGCGTCGAGGAGGTCGGCCCCGCTGCGCAGGGCGCGGACCATGCCGCCGAGGGCGACGGCTACCGGGTGGCTGGCCTCGTAGGCAGGCTGCTTAGTCATCGCCGCCCCCGATCAGGTCGCGGTCGATGCCGCGCTCCCGCATGGCGAGCTGCACGGTGTCGAGCGGGTTGGACTTGCCGGCGGTCCAAGTGCGGATGGCGACGAGGATGCCCTGGAGGCGCACGTCGCCCATCTTGATGTACTCCTGCACCTTGAGGAAGTCGTCCAGGCGCATGGCGTGGGCCAGCTCGGCGGGACCGACCGGGCGGTCCTTGCTGGGCAGGCGGTCGAGCAGGGAGAGCACGGCGGCGGCCAGCGGCACGTTCTGGGTGGCGACGGCGACCTGGGTCATGTGGCCGAGCTCCGCGGGACCGGCGTAGGCGAGCTGGTTCAGGTACTCGGTGCGGCGGGCGTCGCCGAGGGCCGCGCGGCTCAGCACCTTGACGGGGCTGTCGTAGAACGGGCGCTGGGCGATCAGGCGGGCGTGGGCGGGGCCCGCCTCCTTGAGCATCTTGTCGAGCTCTGCCTTGCTGTTGTCCTTGATCTGGCGGACGGCGGCCACGGTCTCGTTCTGCGCGAAGCGGGCGAGGTCGCCGGCCGAGACGCCGGGGGCACTCTTCCAGCGGCTGGCGATGTCCTTCTTGCGGGCCTCGACGTCCTTCTGCAGGCGGTCGATGACCTTGAGGACCCGGCCGTGCAGGCCGTCGAGGGAGGATGCGAGCTCGCCGATCTGGGCGGGCGTGAGGAGGGGTGCGTCTGCGAGGATGGTCATGGCTTCTGGCTCCAGTGAGGTTGGTCTCCTCCGGTCACCTCCACGAGCGCATCCCCGAGCCTTCGGGTGGTCACGCGCCAATGCGCGACCGGATGCTGTCAATGTGTCGTGCAGGCGGCCCGGAGCGAGCCAACGTTTGCCACGCCGTGTTCCAGTGTCGCGGCCGCCATCACGGCGGCTTGTGGATCATGGGCTTGCGGTCGTCGGCGTCCCGACAACCAATCAGAGGCCCCCGTCCGGGTCGGCGCCGATGGGCTGCCCGCCCAGGCCGCCGCAGGCGCAGCACAGGCGGACGCGGGCCACGTCCTCGGAGAAGTGCGGGCGGCCGCAGGTCATGCAGCGGAGCCAGCCGACGCGCCGCACCAGCCGGGGCGGGGCGAAGTTCGGGTCCATCACGGGGGCGCGTCGCGCGCCTCCGTCGTAGGGCCAGCGTTCGGGCTCGGCCAGCGGCCTGGCGAGGGTGCAGTCCTCGGGCCGCCTGACTGGCCGCCTGCCGGGCGTCTCGCCCAGCCAGCGACAGGTCGGGTAGTGCTCCGAGTGCGCGCGGTGGCGCGTCGTGTTGGGCGGGAGGCCCAGGGCGAGGTCGGCGGCGCGGGCGCTGGGGTATCGCACCCCATCCACCTCGACGCCGACGGCGTACCCGTTACCCCTCGCCACGGTTGATGCTGCCGTTGGCGCGCCTGTCCTCGTACTCCAGGCTGAGCCGCTGCCACTCGTCGTGGTCCAGGCGCGGCACCGGGCCGAAGCAGGCCATCTCGCAGCGGTCGGCGAGGGCGTCACGCCCTCCCATCTCCGCGATGCCCTGCGGGGCGGTCCCCTGCCAGGCGTCCAGGCTGCGGTCGATCATCTCGGCGCGGGCCAGGGCCTCGGCCACGGTCAGCTTCTCACTCATCGTCGTCCTCCTCCTCGCGGCGGTTGCTCTTGTACTTCGCCAGGAGCTCGGTCAGCGCCTTGCGCTCCTCGCTCGGCATCCTGAGCAGCGCGTCGGCGTCGAGGCCCGTGTCCTCGACCTTGACGCGCAGCCTGTCGGCGAGCTGGTCGCCGTAGCGGAACTTGAGCATGACCTCCAGGAGGCGGTCGCTGTGCTTGCGGACGGTGAGCGGGCGATCCTCGCCGGTCGCCGCGTCCTTGGTCATGGCGAGCTGCCCCTGGTAGATGACCGGCTCATCCACGCCGATGCAGGCGCGGCGGTACGCCTCGTCCAGCAGGGCGTCCATGGCGACCTCGATCGCCTGCTCCCAGCGGCGGCGGAACTCCAGGTCGTTCTGCTTGTACTCGAATGCGAGGCGGCGGGAGATGCCGCACACCTGGGCCGCCTGCTTAGGCGACGCGGTGTCCTCCAGTATCTGGAGGAACAGCTCCTGCACCTCGGGGGTGAACTTCTTGGCGGCCACGGCCCGACTCCCGAAAAATGGTGTTGAACTTGATCGTGCCGTGTTAATGCGCGCGGGCACGCCATCGTTTCGGTAAGCGCATCAACCACTTGGGAGGCGTCGGCCCTCGAATCGATGATTAGGCGGCCTGGGACCACGCGCGCGAGGGAGAGGTCTGGGGCGATTCGCGGCGCCGATCAGGCGGCGTTCCCCGCATCGGTCGCCACGCCCGCCACGGTCGGCCAGGGTCTTGGCGTGCCTGGACCGTTGTTGTCCCTCGTTGCGCTGCCAAATCGTGCGAAAGGCATGCGGCACAAGGCTTGTTGCTCTGTTGCTGCTGTTGCGCTCGATTTGCTATAAACCTCCGGGTGACTTGCCGCCGCCTCCTAGATTTTTGCCGGGCAGGTCTATTTCTCAGGTCTTAAGAAAGTAAGAGCAACAAGAGCAACAGAGCAACAAGCCTTGCTGTGCAAGGCTTTCGGGCGCTGCCCCTGCCGCCTGAGGGGAGCAGCAAGAGCAGCGCTTGGCCGAGGTTCGCCTACTGACGGAGGTAGCCGCGTCCCTGCTTGCCCTCGGGGCCGGCGCGCAGGTTGCACTTGTGCTTCCAACCCAGATGCTTCTCCATGACAAACTTCAGGCGCTGGGTGTGCTCAGGGCGCTGATCGCCAGGGCGGATGCTGAGCGCTTCGCTGAGCAGCGTGGCCGAGTGCACGCGGTCAAGCGGCTCGACGTCCACGATCTCCTTGCCATCCCAGATCGTCGAGCGATCCAGGTAGGCGCGAACAATGTCCACCCACGGGTCGTCGGCAACGCGCTCCTCCTGTTCAACGGCAGCGACGTCCCAAAGCTCCTGCGGCAGCAGCAGCGACTCGCCTTGCACTTCCCTCGCGGCAGCTTCCGCCCACAGCTGGTCGCGGTCGGCCAGGAGGGCGTCCAGGTCGATCGTACCGACCTTCACGGGCCAGAAACGGCGGTTGCCCGTCTGGTCCTTGAGGTAGCTCGCCTGGTTGGTGGTCCCGATGAAGATGCATTGGCGGCGCAGTTCCTCATGCAGGCGGCCATACGGGCGGCGAACGTGGTCGATGCTGCTCGAAACGAACGCCTTGAGCGCCTCGACGCCCGACTTGGACAGGACGGACATCTCTCCCAGCTCAATGATCCAGCGGCCTTGCAGAGACAGCGGGGCATCCTTCGATTCGGTGTTCCCAATCGGCGAATCCGAGAACCATTCAATGTTGGGAGACAGCGACTTGACGAACGAGCTCTTCCCGCAGCCCTGGGAGCCTTCCAACACGATGACGTTATCGAACTTGCAGCCGGGCTGCCGAACCCGCCGGACCGCCGCAATCAGCGCCTTGGCACCGATCGCCCGAACGTAGGCGTTATCCGTGGCGCCGGCATACTTCACCAGAAGCGTGTCGAGGCGAGGCACACCGTCCCATTTCAACCCAGCAAGGTAGTCGCGCACGGGGTGCACTGGATTCTCGCGGGCTAGGGTTAGGACAGCTTCCAACACGTCCTCCTTGCTCCAGTTCATGTCGGTGATCTCGACCAGATACTGGCGGATGCGGCGCACCACGTCGTCATCAAGCCTACGACCCACATCGACGCGCCAAGGAAGCTCCGCGGCAACGAGATGGACCCCGCAGCCGAACTCGTCATAAACCAGGCCCAACTGGCTGTCGATGTGCCTGACCAGCTTCAGGCAGTTGGGGAAGCTGCTTTCGGGCTTGCCGTTCTTCATCCGGCGCAGGGTCGGCAGCTGGTCGCCTTCTTCGACGGCAACCATCTCGAAATCGTCCTCGGGATCGGGTTGCGCGACGTGCCCTCCAGCCTCCTGGACTACCTTGTGCAGTAACTTGATCGTGATGGGCCTACCGCCGCGCGATCCGCTCATATGCAGGGAATCCCAGCGACGCCCGATGATCCAGGCGTCGTCCAGAAATTTCGTGTCCTGTGTGCTCCAGTCGATGAATTCCTGCCGCCCCTCCCCAGCCGTAGCGTGATGGCAGGCCATCATTAGGTCGCGCCAGGTGTCATGGTCGCGGAAGTCCGTCGGGTCGAGCTGTTCCAGGGTCTCGGCCAGCTTCTCGGGCGTCAGTTCGCCAAAGCCTGCGGCCTCGCCGTGGGCAAGCGTCGGGCGACGGACCAGGCGCAACAGCGGCTCGGGCAGTTTCGGCGCGTCCTCTAGATCAGGCGCGAGGTCATCCCACTCGTAGCGGCGGCCGTTCGGGTGGATCGACCCCGGCGCGACGACCTGCCGACCGAGCGACTTGAACTCCACGCCCTGGTAGTCGTCCAGGCTGTCGAGGAGTTGCACGTCGGCGGGCTTGCGGAACCAGTAATGGCTGCCGCCCGAGCCGGTGCGCGTACGCGGGCACTCTTCGAGGTTGAGGCCAGTGTCCCTGACTAGTTCGGCGAGCGAGTCGCGCGCCTCGGGGAAATTACGCGGATCGACGTCCAGCACCATCCAGGTCGACGGCAGGCGGACGCCCACGTTGATCCCCTCGCGCTCTGCCGCAGCCAGGACGGCCCGGCTGTCGTACTCGCGGGCCTGCCACGCTCCATCGCGCGGCGTCTTGCCACGGTCGCGCCCCCTCTTGTCCTTCGAGTCCCAGCGGTGAAGCGGGATGAGCTGGAGGCCAGCGCGTAGCAGGGGTTCAGCGTTGTGCTTGAATGATGGCGTTAAGACAGAGCGGGTCCGGGCATGATTGCTCTCGTGAGCTTCTGCATGCTCCATATCCCCCCTGTAGGACTCCTTGCGCCCGCCTTGCCCGCGGGCGTTTTCTTTTGTCGCGTCCATGGTCAGCCCTCCTGCTTCGGGCGGCCGATGCCAGCCCGCAGCGACGAGGCGTATTCGCGCAGGGAGCCAACGCGGTAACGCACCATCTTGCTGCCCATCTTCACGAAGTCGGGGCCGATGCGGTTACACCGGTACCAAGCCAAAGAGCTGGGCGAAACATTCAGGAAGGCGGCAGCCTCGCGGGTGCTGAGGAGCGCTTCATCGCAGAGCGCGTGGAGTTCGGCCAAGGCTGCGGCCGAGAGTTGTAGCCTGTGGGTCATGTCGTCTATCTCCGCGGCAGGAGAGCACAGCCACCTATCGCCCCTGCCGCAAAGCGGGCGGTGCGGTGACTGGCGTTCCCGATCTGTTTGCGGGAACTCGACATGACTCGTCCGCCGGCCCCGGCGAGGGCGACCGGCATTCGTTCCCCGTTGCCAATGCGGGGCGAGCCTTATAGCGATGCTGACGGCGCGGGCAGGTGTTGTTGCCCGACGAACGCCATCTTATGCCGACGCAAGATGTCTGGGAACCAACATTGTTCGTCGGCGGCCCAGGTGAGTCCAGGAGGACCGTTTTTGCTCGGTGCGACTCAGCGTCTAGGTCGCTGAGTCCGGGAACGACACGGGCCACCTGGTGAGGTCGTGCGGCTAATCCTTGGGCCTTGGCGGCCACTGTCCTTCGGTCCATTCGAGGCCGAGGGCTTCGAGCGCGTAGGCGCTGGCCCTCTCCTGATAGCCGCGCAGATGGTCGAGGCTCGGGTTCAGGTAGCCCATCGTCACGCTGTCCACCGCGTGGTTGAGCAGGAATTTCAGTTCTGCGATGGGTACGCCGGATTGCAGGGCCAAGGTCGCGTAGGTGTGCCGTAGCGCGTGCCCCGTGAGGCCGTCCAGCTCGTATTGCGCGACTTCCGAGACATGACCTGATTTCGAGTCTGCGGGAAACAGCCAAGCGCTTTTCCGCTGAAGGCGGGGCGACTCAGTCTGCCGGTGGTCGAGCAGGTCCGCGAGCGGTCCCGACAGCGGCAGATTGAAGGCGCGGGCGGCGCCTCCCTTTGGCTTGGGGACATGCAGAAAACGTCCGTTCAAATCCAAGTCGGAGATGCGCGCCTCGCATGCCGACGTGCGCCGCATGCCTGTCAGGATCATGAACAGGTGAAGATCGCGCCGCACGGGGTTCAGCGCGAGCACCGTCTTGCCCCACGCCCTGAGCTTATCTGCGCTGGCATCCACCTTGCGGCGGCGTAGGCCGTGATAATCGACGTTGGCGCATGGGTTCGCGGGCAGGTCGGGGTGCTCGCGAAGGCCGCGGCTATACACGGCACGCAGAATGCGGAAGGTGCTATCGGCACTGGTGGCGCCGTGCTTCTCGGTAATGCGGACGTGACGCTCGCGTACGCCTGCACGATCCGAACCGATTTCGGCGAGCGGGCGATCCAGCCAATCCGACAGGTAGTGCCCGCAGTAGTAGCGGTAATCTTCGACGGTGCGCGGGGAAAGCGGGCGGGCGGCTAAGTGCAGTTCCAGCGCCCCGCTCAAGGTGATGCCGCGAGCACGGGCCTTGCGGCGCTCCTCGTTCGGGTTTGACCCCGAGCGCATGTCGACGAGCGTCTTGCGCGCGGTATCTCTTGCTTGCTTTGCATCCATCGCCGGGTGGTCGCCCAGCTTCGTGCGAACCTGTTTGCCGTTGACGAGGGACTGAACGTAGAAGCTGCGCTTCGTCGGCGTGACGATCAGGTAAAAGCCCCGCATTTCGCTGTCAGCGTATAGGGTGGATTTGCCGCGCTCGGGCGTTGGCGCCCTCTCGACGAGGGACTGGGTGATCTTTGACTTCATGTGCTGGCTCCGAAAAACGAGGCACAGCACGAACACGGTTTTTCGCCAAACAGTGTTGTGTTTAGCCGTGCTGTTATTACCTCCGAAGCCCTATTAAGTCGCGGTTTTGCCTTGTTGTAAGCGGCCCGGGCCATCAGATTTCAAATCATGGCAAGCACAGCGAGTCCCGATTGAAAATCCGCGTGTCCGTGGTTCGATTCCGCGACTGGCCACCAAAATTCCAAAAACCAACCGTTCTCGGTTGGTTTTTTTTCGCCTATATCCGCCAGTACTGGCGCGGATTCCGGGCATGGCCTCGCGAGCGCCAGCCCTCCGATCCCAGCATTTTCACCCCGGCGCACGCCTCTCTGTTCTCCGTTCTCTCTGGTGGCCTCGCGAGCGTGCGCGAGGCAACCCCTCGTAACCATGCGGGTTGCGGGGCGGTAAGTTGTGGTTGAAGATTGGTTGCCTCTGACGACCGAAGCATGAGATTCCGTCAAATCATCTTCTGGGGAAACCGGCTTGGCTGTTTCCCGCGCTCGACAGTGGGCATTCAAGTGACTGCTCGACTCTGAAACCTGCCGGATGATCTACTTCTGGAGATCGGCCAAAGCTGACTGATTGAAAATCAAAAGCTACGTCCGCTAACCGATCAAGAGTTAGTCTTTAGGGAAACACCGAACAAGTCGCCGACGTCACGTTGTTGTGAAGGCGAATTGAGACGAAATTTTGATTCGATTGCAGACAGGCTGGTTGGTAATGCTGGTGATTTCCATGATGGCTCCTTGTGAATGGACAAAAGAAAACGCCCCTGGGATTGCTCCGATGGGCGTTGTGTGAAGAGAATCGAGTCAGTACTTCAAGACGACAGGTAGAAATCCTTTAGTATTGTTTAATCAACTGAACAGCGGCTGCGGGAGACTGACACCGTAACCTTGAGCGAAATCCACTCCGAGATCGCCCAGTTTCAATATGGTTGCCTCATTCTCGGCAAACTCTGCGATGGTATGTTTGCCCAGTAGATGCCCGATACGGTTGATGGTTTCCACCATCGCCATATCAACACTGTCGTGTTCGATGTTCTTGACGAAACTTCCATCGATTTTCAAATAATCCACAGGAAGATTTTTCAGATACCCAAATGAACTTGTTCCCGTGCCAAAATCGTCAAGCGCAAACAAAAAACCCATCGATTTACATTCGTTGATAAATACAGCCGCCGCCTGAAGATTATTGACAGCGACAGTTTCAGTGAGCTCGAAGCAAATTGATCCAGGACTCAATTGATATTTATGGGTGGTCTTCCGGATGAATTCAAGCATCCCTTCCGAGTTCAATGATGAGCCAGAGAGGTTGATGGCACAAGTTAGCGGGGCTCCACCACGACTCGAGACCAGCGAATCATATTGGCTCAATACTTCATTGATGACCCAGCGATCAATCGCCGGCATCAAGTTATAACGCTCTGCTGCTGGAAGGAAACGACCTGGCGCAATGATATCTCCATCCTCGCCAATCATTCTGAGCAGTATTTCAAGATGGTTGTCAAAACCAGCTGATGAATTCAGCGTCCTGTAGGGCTTGAGGTGCTCCCCATAAACAGTGCCGCCAGCAATTTAGTAAAGTCCGTTTTCGAGAAGGAGAATGGACTTGAAGAAGCGGTTTTCAGAAGAGCAGATCATCGGTTTTTTGCAGCAGGCGGAAGCCGGCATACCGATCAAGGAACTGTGTCGGCAACATGGTTTCAGTGACGGATCGTTCTACAACTGGCGAGCGAAGTTTGGCGGTATGTCGGTTCCGGATGCCAAGAGGCTGAAGGATCTCGAAGCCGAGAACGCCAAGCTCAAACGGCTGCTGGCCGAGTCGATCCTCGATGCGGAGGCACTCAAGGCCGCTTTAGGCCGAAAACGCTGAGCCCCCAGCAAAAGCGTGAGGCAGTCATGGTGATGCGTGAATCGACAACGATTTCCGAACGCCGTGCCTGCCTGCTGGCGGGTTTGTCGCGCACGGTCCTGCATTACGAATCGAAAGTGCAGCCAGAGAACGAGCAATTGCAGGCAAGGCTGGTTGAATTGGCCGGCGAGCGCCGCCGGTTCGGCTATCGACGTCTGCATGCTTTGGTTCGCCGTGAGGGTGTCCAGGTCAATCACAAGCGTATCTATCGCCTCTACAGCGATGCCGGCCTGTCGGTTCGGCGCCGCAAGAAGCGACATGGTGTAGCCGTTGAGCGGCAGGCGCTGGAGTTGCCGTCCTCACCGAACCAGGTCTGGTCGATGGATTTTGTCAGTGACGCATTGGCCAATGGCCGCCGGATCAAGGTACTGACCATCGTCGATGACTTCAGCAAGGAGGCCATCGATCTCGCCGTTGATTACGGAATATCAGGACATTACGTGACCCGAGTGCTCGATCAGGTGGCTCGTTTCAGGGGCTATCCCAAGGCGATCCGGACAGACCAGGGGCCTGAATTTACCGGCAAGGCATTGGACCAGTGGGCCTGCCAACATGGCGTGCAGCTCAAGCTGATCCAGGCGGGCAAACCGACGCAGAATGCGTTCATCGAGAGCTTCAACGGCCGGTTCCGGGATGAGTGCCTGAACGACCATTGGTTTACGAGCTTGTCCCAGGCCCGTATCCTGATTGCCGCTTGGCGCCGAGACTACAACCAGCATCGGCCTCATAGCTCACTGGACTACCTGACGCCGGCAGAGTTTGCGGCTAAGCACCGAGCCAGTGATCCCGATGATCACGTCGGGGAAGGATGTCTTTAGCAGTGCAAACCAAGGACTTTTACTAAAACGCCCTTGGCACTAAATCCGGGGGCACCTCAGGCTGGCCATAAAGAACGAAACGGTTCTCCTTGAAGGCATCGTTGATTCTCCCGACCCAGCCTGTTTCGCTGCGACGGGCAGCCAAATTCATGTCGCTGGCGACAAACACGAGCACTCTGTTTTTCCCTTGTTCCTTCGCCCAGTAGCAGGCACAGTCGGCTTCACCAACGATTTCCGCAACACTGTTGTGCTCGCCGCTGATTTCTGTCAGACCGATGCTAATCCCGACCGAGTACGTCTTGGCCCCATGAGAAAAAACGAACTCATTGACTGCTGCCATGATTTCCTTGGCAATCAATTGCCCATGCTTCTGATCACATTCTTCTAGGAGCAGGCCAAATTCATCGCCCCCGAGTCTTGCCAGAGTATCCGTGTCGCGTACTCGCGTCAGCATCATCTGCGTCAGTTGAATGAGCAGCTCATCGCCGGCAGCATGACCGCAGGCGTCATTGATCACCTTGAAGCGGTCGAGATCCATGTAGCAGAGGACATGGCATTGTCCCGTGGTCTGCGCATCCGAAAGTGCTGACTGAACACGATTCTCGAATTCGCGACGGTTGAACAGGCCGGTCAAGGGATCGTGTGTTGCTTCCCATGAACGGCGTTGTACGTATTCACGCGCGACACTGACATCACGAAGAATGACCACGCCACCGGTCACGGAACCATTGATGTCATTGATTGGAGCCGCACACTCTTCGATCGCAATCAGTGTTCCGTCGGACCTTCGTAACTCGTTATTTCCCTGGCACGAGACAATGGTGTTTGATTTGAGTGCCTGATGCAGAGAACTCAGGACAATCTCTCCGGTCTGGCTGTACAGATGAACAACATCAGAAACGTGGCGGCCGCGTACTTCTTTCAGCATGTAGCCAAGTAATTTTTCGGCCACCGGGTTCAGGTAATTTATGCTTCCGTCAATGTCCGTTGTTACAACAGCGTCTCCGATGGAGGCAAGCGTTGTCTCGGCACGATCTTTTTCTTTGAACAATTCGTTTGTTATCGACTGTATGACTTTCAACGGGATGATTTTCGTTACGGCATAAATCAATATGCCAAGCACAAAACTGATCAGGGCGGTGATTAAAACCTCCTGGTACAGTTCATTTGCTGATCCGGTTACGGAGACTTGGCCAACAATATTCCCCGAATCATAGAGCGGGTAGATTTTCCTGATTGAAGGCCCGGACAGTAAATTTCCCGATTGAGTTATGACCGAGTGGTCTTTGTCCAGAATCTGTACAAGCTCGTCCTGTAGCGGGACTGGCTCACGGGAAATAAGGCCTTGTATCCGGTTCTCCGCGAACATCCATACATCGGGGGTGGTTGCAATCAAGGAGCTGAGAGCCGATGCTTTGACCTTTGCCTTGAAATCCAGCGAATCGGACAAATCATGGTATTTGACGAACCAGAATCCGCATGGGAGGGACAAGGCAACCACGAGTGCCAGGCCCAACGCAAATCGATGAATGAGGCGTTGAAGCTGTAGGTTTTTCTCTACCATGGCAGCAGCAATCAGGGGATAGCGTGTCCGTTCTGTTCCAGTATTTTTTTGCCTTCGGGCGATTTGACGAAAGCGGCGAATTCTCGCGTTGCCGGCGGTACTTCCTTGGGGAGTACCAAATAAAAACGCTTCAACAACGGATAGCGTCCCGAAATTGCGTTTTGAGGCGTCGGCTCGACGTTGTCGATGGCAAGCGCACGTAAATTCCGCTTTTCTGAAAGAATCAGCGCCAAGGTCGTAACACCAAATCCCCCCTGAATGCTTTCGATCTTGTCGGCGGCTTCTTGATCGGTCACTGCAAATGCCATCCCTTGCCGATTTTCCGCAGCAATCAGAGATTTTTCAATTTCGGCAGACAGCCCCTTGATCTGACGTGTATTGTCATCGCCAGGCTGACGCAGTATCGGGCGTATCGTAGAGCCATCGGACCAGGAGGTCATTTTCCCGGCGTAAATATCGGCAATCTGCTGACGTGAGAGCGTGGTTGTTTTGTTTTTGGCATGAACGGCAAACACGGTTGGTGAGGTTGCATATTCAAGACTGACCAGCCCGGTAGCGCTTTCCTCGCCAGTGAGCAGGCGAGAGGATAACCCGATTTCTATGCTCCCCTTGGCTGCCGCTTTGACGGCTCCGCTGGTCCCGATGCTGGGGAGGATTGTGACCTTGGTGTCCGGACGGGATTTCGAGAACGCTTCACCCAGCAGGAGCATGGTTCCTAGGGCATTTCCCGTTCCGCCAATGCGGATCTCTGCCGAAATGCCTGTTGCAGGGTAAATCAGCCCGAAAATCAATAGCATAAATGCCAGTCTGTGAAGCATCGCCCTACTCAGCTTGGGTAAACACATACATCCGCCATGTGCAATTTTCGATTGATTGAGTCCATAAACTGCTGTAAATCCGGAGGTGGGTAGCCACCGCTTCGATTCGGTAAATTGACGTTAACGAGACGTTGATCAACCGAAGAAACGGAGCGAAGCGATGGCTGGGATTGATGTTAG
>Ga0302250_1002113_pt1 | contig 13037 bp, 9 predicted proteins | sample AAG_RA_Asp_MG_FD_193536 | JGI IMG/M metagenome (GOLD analysis project Ga0302250, IMG submission 193536) | Enriched activated sludge microbial communities from anaerobic digester in WTTP, New Holstein, Wisconsin, United States - AAG_RA_Asp | ecosystem: Engineered > Bioreactor > Anaerobic >... | reverse complement strand
CCGGAGCCCAGCTCAGGCCCGCAGGGACTGCCCCCAGGAGGCCGCATGAACGTCGGCGTCGACTCCCCCCTTGACCGGCGGGCGTCGTCAGGTACAAACTTGTGTCCAGGGAACCGGGTGCGGTACAAGTGGACAAACGGCCGTGCCTGCGGTTTCCTTTGGACGACCCGGGTTGCCTCGCACCGGAGGGATCGGGACGTGAGGGTGCTGCTGGTCTATCCGACGCCGTCCCGGAGCGGCGGGGCGGCGATGATCCCGAAACTGGGACTGGGCTACCTGGCGACGGCACTCCGGGGGGCCGGGCATGTGGTGGCCCTGCTGGACCGGGAACAGGTCGGCGTCACCGAGGAGGTGGCGGCCCGGGTCCTGTCGGACCCCTGGGACCTGGTGGGATTCCAGGTCTTCAACAACGGCCTCCGGTCGTTCCGACAGGACCTCGCCTTCCTGAAGCGCCTCCGTCCCGGGACGAAGACCCTGGCGGGGGGGCCCCTGGCCTCGGGTCTGCCCGACTGGCTGCTGGCCAGGCATCCGAACCTGGACTTCGTGGTCCGGGGGGAGGCCGAGGAGTCGCTGGTGGCCCTGGTCCGTGCCCTGGAGTCCGGCGGCGACCTGTCATCGATCCCGGGTGTCTTGTTCCGGGAAGGCGAGGGGATCCGCCAGGGTCCTGCCCCAAGGGCCCCGGACCTGGACCGCCTGGGGATCCCCGCCTGGGACCTGATGCCTCCCGGAGCCTACCCGATGGCCCCGGTGGGCGGCCTGGCCCGGGCCTTTCCCGTGGCCCCCATCATCACCAGCCGCGGGTGCGCCTTCGCCTGCCCCTACTGCGCCGCCCGGGTGATCCACGGCCGGGGCATGCGCTTCCGGTCCCCTGCGGGGGTGCTGGCCGAAATGGAGGAACTGGTCCGGAAGTGGGGGGCCCGGGAGATCCAGGTCCTGGACGACTGCTTCGGGTACGACCGGGCCCAGGCCGACGAACTGATGACGTCCTACGCGAGGATGCCCTGGAAGGTCCCCATGTCCTTCCCCAACGGGATGCGTCTGGACCAGGTGGACGAGGACCTGATGCGCAGGATGGAGGCCGCCGGGGTCCACACGATCACCTTCGGCATCGACTTCGGCAGCGACCGCATGCTGAAGCGCATGAACCGGCGGATGACCGTCGCCGACATCCGGCGCAACCTGGCGATGATCCGCCGGACCACCCGGATCCGCCTGACGGGGAACTTCATCCTGGGGCACTTCCAGGACACGGTCGAGGGCATGGAGGAAACGATCCGCCTGGCCCGGGAACTGCCCCTGGACCGGGCCCACTTCTCGGCCTACGTGCCCATCCCGGGGACTCCGGACTGGAACCGCCTGGGGGGGCTCGAAGCCCTGGGCACGCTGGGCCTGGAGGACATGGACTTCTATTCCTTCGGTCTGCCCCATCCGGAGATTTCCCGGGAGGTCCTGGTGGGGCTGAAGCGCAAGGCCTACCTGGAGTTCTACCTCCATCCACGGCGGCTGCTCCAACTGCTGCTGGACGTCCGGCGCCCCGAGAACTGGGTCCACCTGTGGAAGAAGGCCCGCTGGTACGTCTGACAGAATCCTCGTGCCCCGTGGGGCGGTCGAACCGGCAGAGCCACTCCATCTGGGGGTGGCGGGATGGCGCCTTCCAGGCGTCCTCGGCAGGACCCGCGAAGATCGCTCCGCCGACGGCCCGGTGCACGGCCAGCCGGCCCTCCCGGTAGTGGCGGCAGATCTCCACCCGGAGGGCCTCGTGGTCCCGGGTCCATCGCGAAACGAAGCGGTCCGGGTCGAAGAGGTCCACGTGGAACAGAAAGAAGGCCTGCCGGCGTTCCCAGGGCATCACGTCCGGCCAGGCGTCGAAGGTGCGGTTCCGGGCGCAGCGGCCGTCGGCCATGGGCAGCAGGGGCACCTGCACCACGCAGAGGTCCGGGTTCCCCGGAATCGAGCGGACCAGGGCCTCGGCATCGGGCACCCAGGCCCCGTCCCATCGCGGGGGATGGAACAGCCGCCGGATCTGGTTCCGGGGGTCTCCATGGAGGTTGGCCACCAGCAGCAGCATTCCGGTCACGGCGGCCACCATCGTCCGGAGGCTCCCCGAGGGGGCGAGCCACCGGCTCCAGGGATGCGGCCCGGTCCGTTCCATCCATTCCCAAAGTCGCCGCATCCCCTCCACCGAGGCAAGGGCCAGGATCCCCGCCGTCCCGGGGAGGCTGCCATGGTTCGATCCCAGGACGACGTAGTACAGCATGTCGGGGACCGCCGGCAGCAGCCATACGGCAGCGGCAAGTGGCAGGAACCCGAAGGATGCCAGGATTCCCAGGAGGGAGAACAGGTGATCCGGGAGGGCCTCGAGGAGGCCGGGGCCGCCGACCTTGAGGGCGAAGGTCAGGGAGAATCCGGAGTAGCGATCCAGCAGGGGAGGCAGGAACAGGTCCAGGAAGAAGAGGAGGGACAGCAGCGCCAGGATTCCCGCGCCGACGAGGACCGCACGGATGCCCGTCCGGGGACCTTCCCGCAGCCGGGTCCGCGCTTCCCGGAGGACCCAGATCATGGTCCCGAAGGTCGTGACCGGGTGGCCCCCGGCGGCCAGGATCCAGGCCGGGACCGCCCACCGGGGGCGCGAGGAGGCCAGGGCCAGTCCCGCGGCGATCAGCAGGGTCCCCTGGCATCCCACGATGTCCCAGGAGACCTTGTCCAGCAGGAAGGGGTTGCCCAGGTACAGGATCGCCAGGAGCAGAGCGGCTCCCGGAGCCAGGCCCCTGCGCCGGGCCAGCAGGTAGAGGATCGGGCCGCCGGCCAGGTTCATCGCCGCCACGAACGACCGGGTCAGGGCGACTCCCAGGGGCGAGAAGACCGTCCCGAGGACCAGTTTCGCCGGGGCCATCATCAGGACCACCAGATAGCCCATCAGGCCGAATTCCAGGGCCGGGTCCATCAGCAGGGGTCGTGGAAAGGACTCCAGGCGATAGGGGGTCATCGCCAGGGGTCCCCCCTGGGTCAGCAGGGAATGGAGCAGGGACGGATCCAGGACGCGGGCCTCCTCCAGGTTGCGCAGCAGGAAGACCAGGGCCATTCCCAGAGTGGCGGCCAGCACGATCCGGAAATGGCCCTCCCGGACCGGTGACGAGTGGCGGGATTCCACGGGCCTTGTCCCTGCGAAGAACCAGGCGAAGTGTAGGAGTCCCGGCCGTTCCTGCCAAGGTGCCGGCGGCCTGAAGCCTTGATTGTCCCGGGGTGGTCGCTTACCATTCGCGCCGCGAAACGCGGGGAGGATCCCGATGGAGGCGTCCGCGATCTTCTTCCTGGTGCTGGTGCTGGGGTTCGCGGTGCTGGTGGCCCTGGCCGCGTCCCGGATGGGTCGGAAGAAACGCCTGGGCCGGGGAATCGAGGCCCGGGAGGAGCCGGAGGTCGAGGCCCCTGCGCCACGACCCGAACCCCGCAAGGAAGCGCCCCGGGAAGCGGCCCCGGAACCCCCGAAGGGAGTGCCGCAGAAGGCCCGGAAGGACGAGGAGAAGGAGCCGCCCCGCCCCCTGATCGTCGAGGTCCCGGCGGCGCGGCCCCTGGGCGCCGGCCTGGAGCGGACCCGGAAGGAGGGATTCGTCGCACGCCTGGCGGCCTCCTTCGGGCGGCAGACCCTGGACGACGCCTTCCTGGCCCAGGCCGAGGAGGTGCTGCTGACGGCGGACGTCGGCGTGCGGACCGCCGGGGACTTCGTGGAGGCCCTGCGCCGGGAGTTCCGGCCCTCGGGAGGGGACCTGGGACCCCAGGTGCTGGCCTTCCTGCAGCAGAAAACCCTCGAGTGGATGGACCCGCTGCCCCACGGCGCCCCCGACGTCCCCGGCAGCCCCGAGGGACCCGGGGTGATCATGGTCGTCGGCGTCAACGGCACCGGGAAGACCACGACCATCGGGAAGATGGCCCGCTTCTACCGCGACCGGGGGCGGAAGGTGATCCTGTGCGCCGGGGATACCTACCGGGCCGCCGGGATGGACCAACTGGCGATCTGGGGCGAGCGGGTCGGTGTTCCCGTGGTGGTGGGCAACCCGGGACAGGACCCGGGGTCGCTGATGTTCGACGCGGCGAAGCGGGCCCGCCAGGAGGGATACGACCTGCTGATCGCCGACACGGCCGGGAGGCTCCACACCAACGCGAACCTGGTGGACGAACTGAAGAAGATTCACCGTGTCCTGGGCAAGGCGGTTCCCGGGGCTCCCCACGAGGTGCTGTTGGTGCTGGACGCCACGATGGGGCAGAATGCCGTGCGGCAGGCCGACATCTTCCGGCAGGCGGTCCGGGTGAACGGCATCGTGCTGGCCAAACTGGACGGCACCGCGAAGGGAGGGGTGGTCCTGTCGATCGCCCGGGACATGGGCCTGCCGATCCGGTTCGTCGGGGTGGGGGAGGGGATCGAGGACCTCCGGCCGTTCGACCCGAGGGAGTTCGCCGAGGCGTTGTTCGAGCCGGTGCACCAGGAGGCATGATGGACCCGCTGTCGAAAGGATATTCCCACCGGGAGGTGGAGGCCCGCTGGTACCGCTCGTGGCGGGAGGCGGGGTACTTCCGGGCGAAGGACCAGAGCGACCGGGAACCCTTCTGCATCGTCATCCCGCCGCCCAACGTGACGGGGCACCTCCACATGGGGCATGCCCTGACCTTCGCCATTCAGGACATCCTGACCCGGTGGAAGCGGATGGAGGGCTTCAACGCCCTGTGGCTGCCCGGCACCGACCACGCGGGCATCGCGACCCAGATGGTGGTCGAGCGGGAACTGCAGAAGAGGGGCGTGTCCCGCCACGACCTGGGACGGGAGGCGTTCCTGAAGGAGGTCTGGCGCTGGAAGGAGTCGGCCCACGCCCGCATCACCGAGCAGATGTGCGCCCTGGGGGTGTCGGTGGACTGGGACCGGGAGCGCTTCACGCTGGACGAGGGGCTTTCCCGGGCGGTGCGCCACGTCTTCGTGCAGCTCTTCCGGGAGGGACTGATCTACCGGGACCAGCGGATGGTGAACTGGTCGCCGGGGATCCAGACGGTGCTGTCGGACCTGGAGGTCGAGGAGAAGGAGGTCCGGGGGCATCTCTGGTACATCGCCTATCCCCTGGAGGACGGGAGCGACCGGCTCGTGGTGGCCACCACCCGGCCCGAGACCCTATTCGGGGACACGGCGGTGGCGGTCCATCCCGAGGACCCCCGACACGCTCCCTGGATCGGCCGCAAGGTCCGGCTGCCGTTGACGGATCGCCTGATCCCGGTCATCGGGGACGGGGAGGCGGTGGACCTCTCCTTCGGAACCGGGGCGCTGAAGATCACCCCGGCCCACGACTTCGCCGACTTCGAAACGGGCCGTCGCCACGGCCTGCCCATGATCCAGGTGCTGGACTCCCACGCCCGGATGAACGACGCGGTGCCCGAGCGTTACCGGGGCCTGAGCCGGGAGGAGGCAAGGAAGCGGGTCGTGGAGGACCTGGAAGCCCAGGGCCTGCTGGTGAAGGTCGAGGACTACACCCACCGGGTCGGGCACTGCCAGCGGTCGGGCGTGGTGGTCGAACCCACCGTGAGTCTCCAGTGGTACGTCCGGACGAAGCCTTTGGCCGAGGCGGCGATCCAGGCCGTCCGGGACCGGCGGACGGTCTTCATCCCGGCCCACTGGGAAAAGACCTACATGAACTGGATGGAGAACATCCGGGACTGGTGCATCAGCCGGCAGCTCTGGTGGGGGCACCAGATCCCCGTGTGGTACTGCACCCGTCCCGGCTGCGACGGGATGGTGGTGGACACCGAGGACCCGGGGCCGGACACGCGGTGCCCGGCCTGCGGCGGGACATCCCTGCGGCAGGACGAGGACGTGCTGGACACCTGGTTCTCGTCGGCCCTGTGGCCCTTCAGCACGCTCGGCTGGCCCGACCGGACGCCGGCCCTGAAGACCTTCTACCCCACCAGCGTGATGGAGACCGGCTTCGACATCATCTTCTTCTGGGTGGCCCGGATGATGATGATGGGCCTGCACTTCATGGGGGACGTGCCCTTCCGGACGGTCTATCTCCACGCGATGGTCCGGGACGAGAAGGGCCTGAAGATGTCCAAGACCAAGGGCAACGTGATCGACCCCCTGGAGGTCGTGGAGGAGGTCGGCGCCGACGCCCTGCGGTTCACGCTGGCCCAGATGACCGCCCAGGGGCGGGACATCAAGCTGTCGATGGACCGGCTCCGGGGCTACCGGGAGTTCGTCAACAAGATCTGGAACGCGGCGCGCTTCGTGCTGATGAACCTCGAGGACGCGCCGGCTCCCCTCCCGGAGCCCGGAGAGGTGGATCGGACCCCGGCGGACACCTGGGTGCTGACCCGGCTGGCCGAGGCCCTGGACGACACCCGGGGGGCCCTCCAGGACTTCCGGTTCAACGAGGCCGCCTCGGGCCTCTACCAGTTCACCTGGCACCGCTTCTGCGACTGGTACCTGGAACTGGCGAAGGGGGCCCTGGGCGAGGGAGGGGAGCGGCGGCGAGCCACCCAGGCGGTGCTGGTGGCCTCCCTGGACCGGATCCTGCGGGCCCTGCATCCCTTCATGCCCTATGTGACCGAGGAGCTGTGGCAGCGCCTGCGGCCGTGGCTCCGGGACCCGCCGGACAGCGTGATGATCGCGTCCTATCCCCGGGGGGACGACCTGCCCCGGGACCCGGAGATGGCCGGGGAGATGGACGAGGTGATCGGGGTGATCGGGGACATCCGGGCGGTCCGATCCGAGGTGCGCATGAGCCCGTCGGAACGGCCGGAGGTGGTGATCCGTCCCTTCTCGGATCGCATCGAGGCGCACCTGCTGGCCCACCGGGGGGACATTGAGCGCCTGGCGGGAACCGGCAGCCTGGCGATTTCCCGGGAGGCGGCGCGGCCCGAGGGGACGGCGGTGAAGGTGGGAGACGCGGCGGACTGCTACGTCCAGGTGGGGCAGGAGCGGCTGCAGGCGGAAATCGCCCGCCAGGAGAAGGAACTGGCCAAGGTGGACCGGGAACTCCAGGTGGTGCGCCAGAAGCTCGGCAACCCGGACTTCCTGGCCCGTGCCCGGGAGGAGGTGGTCGAGGCCGAGCGGGAGAAGGAGGCGCTGTTCCAGGAGACCCGGGATCGACTGGTGGAAGCCCTGTCCCTGCTGAAGGCCTAGGCCGTCCCGGGAGGAGGTTCCGATGGCCGAACTGCCTGCCGAGTTCTGGCTGCTGATCGACACGGGGCGGCGCATCTACCGGTACCGCATCCGGCAGAGCGTCGTGGCCGTGGGGTCCGCCGAGGACAACCAGGTGCGGATCCAGCTGCCCTCGGTGGCGGCCCACCACGTGCTGCTGTCCTTCGTCGAGGGGCGCTTCCACCTGCGCCGGGTGGAGGAGGCCCCGGTCTTCGTCAACGGGGAACGCATGGATCGCTGGTCCGACGACCTGGAGGTCGGCAGCGTGATGCGCCTGGGGGACGTGCATCTCTGGCTGGCGGAGGGGGGGCCGGTGTCCGACGTGGCGGTCCACCTGCTGGTCACGCCGCCCGAGGGATCGGGAGGCCATCTCTCCCAGACCTACCTGTGCCGGCGGCGGGAGTTCCTGCTGGGCGGGGGCGGCACGGACCTGCCGGTCCCGGGCCTCCAGGGGACCTGGCTGCTGCTGGAGAATTTCGGATCCTGCGGGGTCTTCGCGGTGCCGGTCGAAGGGGCTCCGGGGCCCGTCCGGATCCAGGGACGCCCGGTGGAGTCCCGGACCCGGGTCAGGCACCTGGACATGATCCAGTTCGGAGGGGCCACGGCCGAGGTCCGGCTGCTGAAGGGCGAGGCCCTCGACCGTCCCGAGATGCTGCTGTCCACGGACCAGTTGAAGCGGATGGAGGCTCCCCCGGTCCTCGGGGGAGCGTGACCCGGGATCAGGGGGCGGGGAGGAGGTCCAGGCAGACCGCTCCCGGAGCCCCGGCCGGTCCCACCTCGATCGTGAAGGTCGTGCCGGCCTCCCAGGGCATTGCCACGTCCTCCTCCCCTCGGGCCGATCCCTCCTCGAGGACGCGCCGCCAGGCCTCCCGACCCTGGACCAGCACCCGCACCTCCAGCGGGGGTCCCCGTTCCGTGCGTCCCCATCGCATCCGGAACCCGCTTCCCGCCGTGGAGGGGCGCCAGTCGATGCGCCGGTCGTGTCCCTTCGGCCCTGGAGGAAGATAGACCGCCTGCCCGTCCCACCAGTCCTCGCATTCCGTCCCGGCGGGGGACCCCGTGAAGCGATCCGCGCTCCGATCCAGCCCGCTGCACTCCCACCGGCGGTGGGCCAGGTTGAAGTAGTCGCAGGGGACGTCTCCCAGTCGGACCTCCAGGCGTTCCACCGAGGAGGCGAGGGTGGTTCCCTCGGGAGGGATTCCCCGGGTACGGACCCAGCGGATCGCCCCTGCCAGCAGCGCCAGCGACACCAGCCCCAGGACCGGAATCCAGCCCCGGGGAAGGGCCCCTGCCCGGCGCCGGATCACCCCGGTGGCCCCGTCGAGGAACCGGGCCGCGGCGTCCACCAGGGCGGCCCCGGGGACGGGGGCCAGGACCAGCATCGGCAGGAAGAATCGGGCGCCGCCGTAGCGGTACTTCCCGAAGGTCAAGACGAAGCCGGCAAAGGCTGCGGCGAGTCCCAGGGCCAGCCGCCAGTGCCGGCGGGCCAGGAAGGGAACCCCGAGCCATGCCAGCACGGCCGGGAACGCCATCGGCCAGACCTCCCCCTCGGGAGACGGCTGGAAGAACCGCCGGATCCCCCGGGCCAGAGGGAAATCGAAGGCCTGCCCGTAGGAGACGATCTCCGGAACCCCGTTCCGCACGGTCAGGATGCGGTGGTAGGAGGTCGTCCAGGGCGCCCCGTACATCCGCCAGTTGGCGATGCCGTAGGCCGCCAGCGGCAGCAAGGATCCCGCCGCGAACCGCAGGAGCCCCCCGATCCCCCCGCCCGGGAACCATGCCAGCAGCAGCGGCACCAGGAGGACCGCATTGGTGGGCTTGGCCACCAGGGCCAGGCCCGTCGCCAGCCCCGACGGGACCATGCGCCCCGTCGCCATCGACCAGGCTGCGATCGCGACCAGGGACCCGCAAAGGACGTCGTGGCTGAAGGCGTAGGCGATCCAGGGCACCAGGGGGGAGGCGAGGACCAGTCCCAGGGCCGCCAGGGCCGGGAACTCCCCGGTGGTCATCGCCGCCAGACGGTAGCCCAGGAACAGTCCCACGAAGAGGGCCGCCAGGTTGAAGAGCAGAAGGCCCCAGGGTCCGAAGGCCCACTGGAAGGGAAGGGCCAGCAGCGGCGCGAGGTAGGAGTGCTTCGGGAACCACTCGCCGTCGGCGCCGACGGACACGTTGGACCAGGCGTCATCGACGTTCCGGTACCAGGGCAGGCTCCCGTCGTACCAGGACCGGGGCTGCACGGTCTCCTGGCGGAGGGTCCCCTCCTGCTCCAGGACCCGGGCCGTCTGAGCGTAGAAGGACCCGTCCCGGAACAGGAAGGTCCAGGGGGCCAGTCGGGGACCCACCAGCAGCGCCAGGTAGAGCGCGATGGCGATACCCGCCAGCAGGGAGGTCCGATCGGGGAGGCGATCCTTCATCGACGCAGATTGTGCCACGTCTTCGGGAAAGGGGGGCGGGTCAGCGGGTGGGGCCCTTTTCGAGGGATCGGAGGAAGGCCAGGTAGGCCTCTCGGGCCCATTCCGGGACCGAGCCCAGGCGGACGCCGATTCCGGGCTCGCTTCCGACCATCATCGCCTTCTCGGTCGTGACGTGGTGGATCACCTCGGCCCGCATCGGGACCGGCCGGTCCAGTCCCGGAAGGTAGAGCAGGATCTCCACCAGCGATCCGGGCGGGATCGCCTGCCGGGTCCGGAGGAAGAGGCCCCTGCGTCCGATGTTCCGGGCGAAGGTCATTTCCCAGGTCCCCGGGCCCGAAAGCTGGACGCGCATCTCCCGGGGAAAGCGGGGATCATCCCGCTGGTCCAGGAACCGCCGGGAATACTGTTCGACCAGTTCCAGGTAGGACGGCGGGGGCTGCCGGACCAGGAGCCCCGCCTCGTAGGTCCACAGGGGCTCCAGCAGGGGCGAGACCTCCCGAACCCAGCGGACCTCGGTGGCCAGCGCCAGGGCATCCTGCCGTTCCGGGACCTCGAGGTCCAGATCGACCTGCTGTCCGGACCGGAACACCACATCGGTGTGGAGGCACAACCCCTCGCTGGACAGGTTCACCGCGACGCCCATGCCCTGCCGGCCGTCCAGGGAGACCCGGGCCCGGAAGGTCGATGGAAGCCTTGTCTCCCCCGAACGCCCGCGAACGTCCACCCGTGCCCCCCGCAAGGTGAAACCACGACTCCTGGCCGAGGTTCCCGATTCCTGTTGAAACAGGCTGTTTATACCGCTTCCCGGAGGTTCCGTCAATCGATGGGGAAAAAACCTTCCGGGCGGGTTCGCGGCGGACGGCGGAGCCGGCAAGGCCCGTTCTCTTGACGGAATGGAACCGGGGACGGACAATCCCGCCATGATGCAGGAACATGGGCGTTTCCAGTTGGAGGCCACGAAACTGGGGAGGACGGTGGTCTTCCAGGTCACGGTCTTCGCCCGGACCGATCGGAACCGGACGCGCCTGTACGCCGAGACCCAGTGCTCGGACCCCTACCATTTCCTGCTGCAGTTCGTGGTCCGGGACGCCCCGGATTTCGAGACGCTGCTCCAGCGCTTCCTGGCCGAACTGGATCACCGGGGCTTCGAGGCCAGTCGCTACCGGCAGTGGGGCCAGGGGACGTGGGGCGAGTGGCTGGCACTGCGCCCCGCGGCTCGGGGATCGGCGGGCGCGGCGCCGGGGGGCGGCCCCTCCTCCTGACGCCCCTTTCCCCTGGGAGGCACGATGGGGTGCATCGTTCACGTGGCCTCGGAGGTCTTTCCCTACAGCAAGACCGGGGGCCTTGCCGACGTGGTCGGGGCCCTCCCGGAAGCCCAGGCCGGCCTGGGGCACCGGACCCATGTGATCACCCCCTTCTACCGGACGGTCCGGGAAGCGGGGATTCCGTTCCGGCAGACCGACCTGGAGTTCCCGGTCACCATCGGGCCACGGACCTGCTGGTTCCAGGTCTTCCGGTCGGATCGGCCGAGGGGGACGACGGTGTGGCTGCTCCGGTGCGACGAGTGGTTCGACCGGGATTCGCTCTACGGACCCCGTGGCCAGGACTACCCGGACAACGCGATCCGCTTCGCCTTCTTCGCCGGGGCGGTGCTGCGGACCGTCGAGGTCCTGGACCTGCGGCCGGACGTGGTGCACTGCCACGACTGGCAGGCGGGCCTGGTGCCCCTCTACCTGGCGCTTGCCGGGCGGGAGGACCCCCGGCGGGTCTTCACGATCCACAACCTGGCCTACCAGGGCAACTTCCCGCCGGAACGGCTGCTCGACGCGGGGATTCCCCGGGCGCTGTTCCACCCGGGAGCCGTGGAGTTCTACGGCCAGGTCTCGTTCCTGAAGACCGGGATCGTCTTTTCCGACCAGGTGAACACGGTCAGCCCTTCCTACGCCCGGGAGGTCCTGACCCCGGAGCGGGGCGCCGGGATGGACGGGGTGCTCCGGGCCCTGGGACCCCGCTTCCGGGGCATCCTGAACGGCATCGACCAGGAAACCTGGTCCCCGGAGACGGACCCCCTGATCCCGGCCCGGTACTCGGCGGAGGACCTCCGGGGCAAGACGGCGTGCCGCGAGGCGCTGTGCCGGGAGGTCGGGCTGCCGGTTCCCCGGGGGCCCCTCTTCGGGATGGTCGGCAGGATGGACCGCCAGAAGGGGCACGGTCTGGTGATCCAGGCGCTGCCGGACCTGCTGCTGACCGGCGGGGCGGTGGTGGTCCTGGGAAGCGGGGATGAAACCATCCGGAAGGCATGGGAGCAGGCCCGGCAGGAACACCCGGACCGGGTCGCCTTGCGCGTCGGGATGGACGAGGCCCTGGCGCACCGGATCGAGGCGGGGGCCGACGCCTTTCTGATGCCCTCGGAATACGAGCCCTGCGGCCTGAACCAGATGTTCTCGCTGCGCTACGGCACGCTGCCCCTGGTCCGGGCCGTCGGTGGGCTGGCCGACACGGTCCGGGACGTGGACGAGGACCCGGAGGGGGGAAACGGGATCCGGTTCCGGTCCTTCGACCGGGAGGCCCTGGGGCGGGCGCTTCTGCGGGCCGGATGGCTGTGGCAGGACCCGAACCAGTGGGACCGGGTCCGGAGGCGGGGGATGGCCGAGGACTTCTCCTGGCACCGGTCGGCCCGGGACTACGACGACCTCTACCGGGCCGCCGAGGAAGGAAGGACGACATGAGTCGGCAGGATCGCCAGAAGCAGGCGGACCGCCTGGCCGAAATGGAACGCCGGGCCCAGGCCGGCGGGGGACCGGAGAAGCAGCAGCGGCGCCGGGCCGAGGGGCATCTGTCGGCCAGGGAGCGCCTGGGGCTGCTGCTGGACCCCGGGTCCTTCGTGGAGACCGACGCCTTCGTGCGCCACCACTGCACCGACTTCGGCATGGAAGCCCAGGACTTTCCGGGGGACGGGGTGGTGGCGGGCTTCGGGCGCATCGACGGCAGGCCGGTCTGCGTCTATTCCCAGGACTTCACGGTGCTCGGCGGATCCCTGGGGGTGGCCCACGCCCGGAAGATCTGCAAGGTGCAGGACATGGCCTTGAAGGTCGGCTGCCCCCTCATCGCCCTGAACGACTCGGGCGGCGCCCGGATCCAGGAGGGGGTGGTGGCCCTGTCCGGCTACGCGGAAATCTTCCTGCGGAACACCCTCGCGTCCGGGGTGATCCCGCAGATCTCGGCCATCCTCGGTCCCTGTGCGGGAGGCGCAGTCTATTCCCCGGGGATCACGGACTTCGTGGTGATGACCGAGCGTGGTAGTCACATGTTCATCACGGGCCCCGACGTGATCCGGACCGTCACCCACGAGGAGGTCACGAAGGAGGAACTCGGGGGGGCGGCCATGCACGCCTGCCGGAGCGGGGTGGCCCACTTCGCCGCCCCGGACGAGGAGGGGGCCCTGG